>Ga0126370_10000185_pt1 | contig 22614 bp, 18 predicted proteins | sample PanSoiMetaPlot_3_FD_92586 | JGI IMG/M metagenome (GOLD analysis project Ga0126370, IMG submission 92586) | Tropical forest soil microbial communities from Panama - MetaG Plot_3 | ecosystem: Environmental > Terrestrial > Soil > Tropical forest > Bulk soil | place: Panama | collected 2016-02-17 | reverse complement strand
TGGTGCAGTGCGAAGGAAGCGACGACCAGGTTGTCGACCAAGCCCACGACCGGTATGGCGACAAAAAAACGAGCTCCTGAAGAGGGCCGACCAGCGGCATCGGCAGTCGACGCCGGGCACCATCGCGCCACGGCGCGCGTGAGTCACGTTCAGGCTGCTATACCGCAGGGGACTGGTCAGGATGGCGACTTCTTAGACGAAATGTTACAAACTAATCTCGTACACTGGTGCTTCTTCTTCACTAAAAGTGCTGCATCATGCTGGGATCGCTGATCGGGATCTTTCTCACGTCTGCCGGCATCGTGATCGGGGCCGATAGCGTCCTCTGGGACTCCACTGCCGCGCCTCCTCCACGGGGGGATAAGACGTGTCAAACTGGTTCACGGAGTGTGGCGACGCTGCAAGGATGGTACGGAGAACGTCTGTTTCTCTACAAGCGCTTCCATGAGATATGCCGAGAACTTGCGCGATCCTCAAAGCCGCTTTCCCTGGAGGCACAAGCCGACAGGTTGACCAAAAAACTTGAACAAACGTATGGAAAACACACCGGGACCCTTCCTCCGAAGCAAGCGAGCCTACCCCCTCCTGCTAGCGAGCATGTGGCCTATGTGGCAGTGGCTGGGTATGAGGGAGAAATTCCGCTCGTGACGGTTCGCGAAATTCGGTGGAAAACAGATAGTAAGGGAATATGGCGTTTGACGACAGAGCGTGTGAACCACTTAGGTGCTCAAGGCTGTGGCGCACGGTTCCTCGGAGAAGACGCCGTCGCCAATGTCCTTCTGGATCAGAGCGTTCATTTCCAAAAGGAGAAAGGCCGGCCAGAAGTGCTGGCAGCCAATCTCGCCAATCAATTGTACAAGGAAGATGACTGCATCGCCTCACCCTTTTCGATCGAGGAGGCAAAAGCGTTGTACAAGATTGTGGTTCGCCTCACGATCGATTACGGAGAGGAGTTCGAAATTGAGAATGGGGCGCTGGGAGGCAGGCTACACCTCTTGACGATTTCACCTGGGAGGTCCATCGAGCACGAATTCGTCGATCCCGAGCAGTACGTGGCAGACCGCCCTGAAAGCTAAGACAGGATTCCTGATAGCGTTGTTTCTCCTTAGTGGGCCCGACCCTCACAGAGGATCGGACCCCGTTTCAAAGGGCGAGGTCATCCAAACAGATGGGTCGGCAGCAAGGTCAATCAAACCCTACCGAACGCTGTTAGAGACTCATGACTTCTGGTGCGGCGGGTTCTGCCTTCTTCGTTGGCTCTCGGTCGACCGAGGAAAACAACGCGTTGAGTCCTTCGGCCATGGTCGGATGCGTGAGAATGGCATCCCGTACTGCCGTGGACGGAAGCCCGGCGAGCATGGCCATCTGCACGACCGCCACGACTTCCCCTGCTTCAGGCCCGACCATTGTAAAACCAAGAACACGGTCCTCGTCCGGATCGATCAGCGCCTTCATAAATCCCCGGGTCTCGCCAATCGTTCGCGTCCGTAGCACCGCCGCCATCGGAAGTTTCACCACCCGAATTGCGATACCGCGCCTGATCGCGTCGGATTCAGTGAGGCCAATATGCGCGACTTGAGGATCGGTGAACAGACAGAAGGGAACAGTGCGGCCGCGTGTGGTCCGATTTCCGCCAGCGAGATTGTCGCGAATGATTCGAAAATCATCGAAGGAGGCATGGGTGAATTGCGGACTGCCAGCGCATTCGCCGATTGCCCATACATTCGCAGCTGTCGTCTGGAGCCGGTCATTCACCCTGACATAGCCCCGTGGATCCAACTCAATGCCGGCCAGCTCAAGTCCCATTCCTGCAGTATTCGGCGTACGCCCCGTTGCAACGAGGATGGCCGTGCCTGTCATGGTACGTTCTCCCAAGGGTGTTCGCACCAGGAGGCTGACGCCGCTTCCGGAATGACCTTGAACGCTGAGGATCTCCGCAGGTGCCAGCACCTCTATGCCCTCGCTGGCCAGGATTTCTAGGATTTCGGCGGCAACGTCCGGGTCTTCGTGGGTGAGCAGTTGGGGACCATGCTGGAGGATTGTGACGCTGCTCCCGAATCGGCGATACGCCTGGGCGAATTCCAGGCCGACATAACCACCACCGATCACAATAAGGTGCTCGGGCAGGTCATCCAGTTCAAGCGCCTCGATATGTGTGTAGGGTCCGCACTCAGCCAAGCCGGGCACGCCAGGGATCGTCGCGTGAGTACCCAGATTAAGAAATATCCGTTCGCCGGCCAATGTCCGTATCCCGCCCTCGTTCAACCGCACCTCTAGCGTTTGGGATCCCATAAATCTCGCTTCGCCCATCACGAGCTCGGCGCCACTTGCCGTGTAGCGACCGAGGTGCATGGCGACTAAGCCGTCAACCATCTCGCGTTTTCGTTTGCGAACTGTGGCCATATCGCTTGGCGCAGCGCTCGCTGTGCTCCCAAATCTGTGAGCGTGATGAACGAGATCCGCAACTTTGGCACTCCAGATTTCATTCTTGCTAGGCAGACAATTGATGTTGGGGCAAGAGCCGCCGATCCACCGTCGTTCGACGACGGCCGTTCGTTCTCCAGATCTTGCCAGATGCCAGGCGAGGTATTTTCCGCCCTCGCCACTTCCGATGACGACATTCTTATAATTTTCAGTACTCATATTGAGGTCCTTTCATCAGGAATCGAGCGAGCTCGTGGGGAGGCTTTGCACAGCGATGTCCCAGCATGCGCTGCCAACGTTTCGACCGCCGCGGTATGTACCATCAACTCCCGCGTAGGTCTCACCTACACGATCGGAAGCCCGGACCAGTTCAAGACATGCTCGGCAAGCCAATCCTGCCTGTGTTATGGGCTTGACGTGGTCTTCGAGATCCCCTTCTCGAGTCCAATGCCGATTTGCAGGGGTTACCTCATGCCTTTCACCACCTCGTCGGTGGACGCAACCGCATGGGCAAGGAAACGGAAGTTGATCAGGGCTGCCGCATAGCCGTACCCCCACTCAGGGTGCCGGGGGGCAGCGGTCGCATCCTTCACCACAACGACTTCGAAGCCCTGTTCCAGGAGATCGCGCAAGTGCGATTCGACACACATATTCGCCAACATGCCACCGAGGATGACTTTACTCATGCGGCGCTTGCGCAGTTGGATCACGAGGTCGTTGGTCTGGGGACCAAATACCCTGTGGGGACTCGCCACGACGGTCTTCCCATCCTCGATGTAGGGCTTGAAGCGCTCGAGCCAATCGGCACCGGACTTGGAAAACCCATCCAGATTATAGATTCCTCTGCGAGCGAACATATGTAAGTTCGCCTCATCAGTTTCAAGCGGTCCATTGAATTTCCATCCCTCGTCGGTGGGGTAGAAGTAGTGAGGGGAAATGAAGACCTCGAACCCTTTCTGCTTCGCTGCCTGGAAGATGCGCTCCATGTTCTCGATGGTCTTGTTTTCTTTGACGCTCTCGCCCACGAGTCCCCACGCAAGGCCCTTTTCGCTCAACACCTCATTCTGCGGATCGATGAATACAATCGCAGTATCGCGCCGGTCTAACGCCACACCGGGCGCAGAACCGCGGTCAGGGACGGCGCTTTCGGACTGAGCGTTGGCAGCCGCAATGGCTCCGCCGGCGAATGCCAGGTCCTCCGCTCCCCCTACGAGCAAGAAACGACGTCGTGAAATGTCAAATGGTTCTTCGATGTTCATGGAAATCTCCTTGATGATCCCGTGAAAACCGTCATGCCTTGAAGAACGCGAGCAGATCCGCGTTGACCTGATCCTTGTGGGTCGTGCACAGGCCGTGTGGTGCACCCGGATAAACCTTGAGTTGTGCGTTCGGCGCGATTTTGGCTGCCGCCTGGGCGGATGCCCCAATCGGCACGATCTGATCGTCGTCGCCATGGATGAAGAGCGTCGGCACCTTCATCTTCTTGAGATCTTCGGTCTGGTCCGTCTCGGAGAACGCCTTGATGCAATCGTAGGCGGCAGGGAAACCGGCCATCATTCCCTGAAGCCAGAACGACTCTCGCACACCTTCCGAAATCTTCACACCAGGCCTGTTGTAGCCATAGAAGGGTATGCTGAGATCTTTCCAGAACTGCGAGCGATCGGTCAGGACTTTGGCGCGGAGTTCGTCGAAGACCTTGATCGGCAAGCCGCTTGGGTTGTTCGGCGTCTTCAACATGAGAGGCGGGATCGCACCGATGAGGACGGCCCTGGCGACCCGTTTCGTGCCGTGTCGGCCGATATAGCGGGCCACTTCCCCACCGCCCGTCGAGTGGCCGACATGGATCACGTTCTTCAGGTCGAGCTCGCTGATGAGCGCCTCGAGATCCTCCGCGTAGGTGTCGAGATCGTTGCCGGTCCAGGGCTGGCTCGAGCGGCCATGGCCCCGGCGGTCATGGGCGATACAGCGGTAGCCGTGAGAGGCCAGAAAGAACATCTGATCTTCCCAGGCGTCCGCGCTCAACGGCCAGCCATGACTAAAGACCACGGCCTGACCTTTGCCCCAGTCTTTGTAGTAAATCTGGGTGCCATCTTTCGTCGTAATGGTCGTCATCGGGTGCTCTCCTTTCATCGTGGGGGGGGTCCGAAACTTGTGTTTTGCCAACTGCGGGAATCGCCGTGCTCGGAAGCGTCGCGGCTCCGAGCACGGTCGCGCCAGTCACGAGAAAATCGCGCCGTGTTGGCTCGGTCACAAAATCTCCCCCGTTCCTCTGGACTCCTGTGTCCATGTGTGGCTTTTGTCTCGTTGATGTCATGTACGGTGAATCATCTCAGGCCTTGACCTCCCCCAGTTGTGAGGCTGCTCTCTCGGGGAGTCATGCTCAACTATCGTGTGTGGAATGGGACAGATGAAAGGAGCGCACTGATCCCATTCCACATGATCTGCACGCCGATGCAGACGAGCAGAAAAGAGGACAGCCGAAGAATCACCGTCGTGCCCGTCTCGCCCAGCATCCGAGCCAGCTGGTCCGCAAATCCATAGCAGAGGAACACACTCGCCGTGATGACTCCCAACGCGGCGAGTGCTGCGACAATAATCCACGGGTGCATGCCGTAATGAGTGGTCGCATTCGCGCCCAACGTCACCGCGACGGAGATGGATCCAGGACCGACCGTTAACGGCATCGCGAGCGGATAGAATGCCCGCCGCATGATGTCTTGGGGCTCGACAGGCTCCTCTCTCACGTCGCGCACGTCCTCCCGTTTCATGAGGAGTGCCCATCCCATCGAGACGACCACCAACCCGCCGCCCACCTGCACCACCGGCAGCGAGAGGCCAAAAAACCCGAGAATATGTGATCCGATGAAATACGAGCCGACCATCAACAAAAAGCTGTTCCAGGCCACTCGCCACGACAGCACGCGGCGGGTGCTCGCCGAATACTCCTTCGTGAGGTCCAGAAAAATCGGGCTCCCCCCCAGAGGGTTCACGATGGGAAACAGCGCGCTCAGGATCACGAGGAAGACCTTGATCGCATCGGCCATGGGGCTGTCCTCATCCGTGGAGTTTCATGGGACAGGCGGAGCGAGATGGCGTTGGAATTCCCTGGCGAACGGCATACCTTGGGCCACCAGGTTCTTCATGACTCCGGTTCATGACTTGTCTCCTTGCGGCTTCACCATGTTCTCCGGCCGGACCCAGTGATCAAACTGCTCAGCGGTCAGGAACCCCAGCTTCAGCGCGGCCTCGCGCAGCGTGAGGTCCTCGCGGTACGCCTTCAGGCTGATCTGCGCCGCCTTTTCATAGCCGATGTGCGGGTTCAGTGCGGTCACGAGCATCAGCGAGTTGTCGAGGTGCTCTTGGATGCGTTTGTGGTTCGGTTCGATCCCCTTCGCACAGCGATCGTTGAAGGACTGGGCCGCCTCCGCCAACAGGCGGATCGATTCCAAGACGTTGTGCAGGATGACCGGCTTGTAGGCGTTGAGCTGGAAGTTGCCTTGCGAGCCGGCGAAGGCCACCGCGTGGTCGTTGCCGAACACCTGCACCGCTACCATGGTCAACGCCTCGCATTGGGTCGGATTGATCTTGCCCGGCATGATGGAGGAACCGGGTTCGTTCTCGGGGATCTTCAGTTCCGCAAACCCGGCTCGCGGGCCGCAGGCGTACCAGCGCACGTCGTTGGCAATCTTCAGCAGCGTGCCGGCCAAGGTGCGGAGCGCGGCGCTGACATTCACCATGGCGTCGTGCGCTGAGAGCGCCGCGAACTTGTTCGGCGCCGAGACAAATGGTTTCCCCGTTTCTTCCGCGATCTTGCGCGCCGCCGCAGCCCCGAAGCGCGGGTCTGCGTTCAGGCCCGTGCCGACCGCTGTGCCGCCGATCGCGAGTGCGTACACATCTCGCATGCTTGCTTCAATCCCTTCCAGCGCTTGGTCGAGTTGTGCGACCCAGCCGGACATCATCTGGCCCACCGTCAAGGGCGTCGCGTCCTGCAGGTGTGTCCGGCCGACCATCACCATCCCGGACAAAGTCTTCGCCTTGGCATCCAATGTGTCGCGCAACGCGCGGATCGCCGGCGTGAGCACATTCTCCGTTTGGTCCACCGTCGCGATGTGCATTACGGTCGGGAACGTGTCGTTGGAGGATTGGCTGTGATTGACGTCGTCGTTGGGGTGGATTGGCTTTTTCGATCCCACGACGCCCCCAGCAAGCTGGATGGCGCGGTTGGCAATGACCTCGTTCGCGTTCATGTTGGTCTGCGTGCCGGATCCAGTCTGGAAGACCACCAGCGGAAACTCGTGATCGAGTTTGCCATCGATGACCTCCTGCGCTGCCCGGACGATCAGATCGACTGTCTCCGGCGGCAACTGGCCCAGCTCCCCGTTCGCCAGGGCCGCGCACTTCTTGAGGATGCCGAGAGAACGAATGACTGGCCGGTCCCAGCGGTAGCGCTCAACGCCGATCGGAAAGTTCCGGTGCGAGCGCTCCGTTTGGGCACCCCAGAGGTGATCTGCTGGCACCTCGACGTCTCCGAGCGCGTCTTCCTCGACACGAACCTTACTGTCTGTATTCGTGGTGTTCATTCGGTATCGCCAATCGTTCGTCCGTTAAGATCGGTCCTCCTTCTGATGAGCGCGGTGGTGCTCTCTGCGTTAAACCCGAGCCCCCTCACGTCAGTGATTGATATTCCGGCTTGTACAGGAGCGACTTGATGAATGCATGAACGTCTTTTGGTTGCTGAACTCCTGCGAGCCTTCGCGCGAAGGTCAATTCGGCCACGCGCTCTGCCGTCTTGATTTCGACCTCCAGGATGTTCGACTGGGGAGGGAACAGCATTCCCAGCTTCAGTTGTTCAGGTGTCACTTGATCGGCTGTGGCCTGAGCGGCCTCAATAAACATTTCGTCCGTCACATACTTCGCCTTTGTGGCATAGACGGCCAACCCTACAGCGGGGTAGATATAAAAGTTATTCGCTTGTGACGGGAGGTACGTTTTTCCATCGAGGTGAACCGGCGCGAACGGCACACCGCTGGCGTACACGGCCGTGCCGCCGGACCAGGCATAGGCTTCCTCGGGCAGACACTCATGCTTGCTCGTCGGGTTGGACAGCGCAAAGATGATCGGCCGTGCATTGTGGCGCGACATCGCCTCGACAACCGCCCGTGAGAACAGTTTGCCGACTGTACTGACGCCGATGAGAATCGTCGGCTTGAAGTCCTCGACGGCCTCCACAATCCGTGGGCACTCGCTCGCCAGATCGAGATGATTGAACGGTTTGCTGGGAGGCAGGTCCTGCGCGTAGGGCAATTTGTGCGCTGCCAGACCGAGACGTCCGGCAACCACAAGACCTTTGGTGTCGAACATTCGGATTTGCTGCCGCGCAAACTTCGGATCGACCCCCTGCTGGTCCAACGCAGACACGATGAGGTTGGCCAGGCCGATACCCGCCGAGCCAGCGCCCAGAAAGAGAATTCGTTGCTCCTTGAGTAGGCCCCCGGTAATCTTGAGCCCGTTGATCAGTCCAGCGAGCACCACGCCTGCCGTGCCCTGGATGTCGTCATTGAAGCAGCACACGCGATCCCGGTAACGTGCGAGGAGCCGCACGGCATCCACGCCGGCCCAGTCCTCGAAGTGAAGGCAGCAGCCGGGGAACACCTCCTGCACCGCGGCTACGACTTCGTCGACGAACGCATCCAACTCAGCCGACGAGACGCGCGGCTGCCGCAGACCAAGATAGAGCGCATCGTTGATGAGCGCCTGATTGGTGGTCCCGCAATCAACGTGCACCGGCAGGAGATACCGAGGCGGCACGGCGGCGCACGCGGTGTAGAGCTGGAGCTTGCCGATGGGAATGCCCATGCCGTTCGCACCAAGGTCACCGAGACCGAGAATCCGACCACCGGAAGTGAGACAGATCACCCGGACGTCCTTCTCCGGCCAGTTCTGGAGCACCTCCTTCACCCGCCCCTTGTGCTGGAGCGAGAGATAGAGTCCTCGAGGCCGCCGGAAGATATGTCCGAATTTCAGGCACGCCTCCGCCACCGTAGGGTCATAGAGTATCGGCAGGAATCGCGCCGGATCGGACATCACAACCTTGTAGAAGAGCGTCTCATTGGTTTCGAGCAGCCCGATCAGATAGATGTACCGCTCCAGATCCGTCGGCTTGGCGCCCAACTGCTGCATGACCCGCTGGACCTGGGTCTCCTCTGTTTCGACGCCAGACGGCAGGAGCCCTGTGAGGCTGAGCGCCTCGCGTTCCGGTTCCGTAAAGGCCGTGGATTTGTTGAGCTGCGGATCGTGCAGCACATCGATCCCCCTTTTCTCGCCGAGTGTCGAGTGAGTGATAGTAGTCATGGCTCTACTCCTTTGTTTATCTCGTTGCGTTCACGCTGCCGCCTGCGTGAAGCGATTGGCCGCCGGTCAGCGCGATGAAGAGGCCAAGCGTCAACAGCGAGCCGGCAAAGCTGAGGAACACCGCGGACGCTGCCTCGGTCTCAGCCAGTCGGTACCGGACGCCAAGAATGGCGATGAGCGTGATCATCGGAATCGCAGCCGCCAGCACCGCTTCGCCCACCAGGGGGTTCGTGTAGCCCAGAGCCAGCAGGCCGACCCACACGAGGGCGGGTTGCACGATGTTCTTCACCGAGACGAGACCCAGCACAAACCGATTGATCGTCACCCGATACCCGGCCAGGATGATGCCGACCGCGAAGAGGGCGACCCCTGCCGCCGAGTGCCCCAAGACAGCCAGCGAATTTGCGATCAGCTCTGGCACGTGTACGTCAACCAGCACCAGCGTGAAGCCGATCAGTGGCAGCCACACGATCGGCTCCTTGACACCCTCCACGATCCGGGACAGCACGTCGGCCGACGCCGCACGGTCCGCGCCCTTGCTGGAAGAGAGCGTCAGCAAGATGACCGTCAGCGGCACGACAGTGACGTTGATGAGCAGACTGCCGATCGCGACCGGGATATTGCCGATGGAACCATAGAGATATCCGATGACGACAGGACCGACATAGGGAACATCCGGGGCGGACGCCGCCAATGCGCAGAGCAAGGTCAGGCCGAGAGAAAAGCGAAACACGAAGCGACACACCAAGAAGACCAGACCGTACAAGCCGATGATGGCCACGGCGAGCGCGATGACCAGAGGAAGCTGGTCAGCGAGCACGCTGCGAGTCAACCTGATCGTTCCCACGAAAATGGCAAGTGGCAAGGCATAGGTCATGACCATTCGAATCAACACCTGGGCGTCCTTCGGCCCAAAGTCATGGTGCCGCGCCGCCGCATACCCTAGGAGCACGGTCAGGACGGCTGGAAACAGTGCTCCGACAATCGTTTCAAGCATGGTTCGCCACGAGCAACACGGTCAGACTGCGGGCGCCTTGGGCGCCGTGAATGATCACGCCCTCGATGTCGCCGGTCGCCGACGGCCCCGCCATGAACAGACCATAAGGGCTCGCCGCAAGGCTGATCCGCTGATACGCGTCATGCATCGTGGCCACGATCACAGCAGGATCGAGCAGCACCACGAGGTGCTGCGAAAGGACGCCCAGCGCGTTCACGACGAGGTCCTCTTGTGTCAGCCACACCGCCCCTGCCTCCGCCACGCCGAGATGACTGCGGATGACGCCGACCTCCACATCATGTAAGTCATGCGGGTTGCGGACGTCCTTGATCCGCCGCGTGCCCGGCACCTCAGGCACGGCCGAGCAGACGACTTTGGCGGCTGCGAACAACTCGGTTATTTTCACTCGCGCGGCCGTGGCGTCGGCGACCTCGAACGACTTCCCTCCCATCACCTCAAGCTGCTTGCGAAAGGAGGACAGCACACCCTCTCGCTTTCCCTGATTGAGAGGGAAGAGTGAGGGTACGTCAGGGAGCGGGATGGCAGGCCGAGGGACGTTTCTACGGACCGCGGTCAGAATATCTTCGCGCGCGCTCATAGCTTCCTCCGGTTCTCCAGGTACCAATGGCGGAACGTCTGCCGGGGCACAGTCGGCATCTCGCGATGCTTGCCCCACGGGTTGAGCGGGTTGTAGAGAACGGCACGGGGCAGAATCTTCAGGGTGGTCTCTCCGACCGACTCGGCCGCGTGAAAGAGCGTGGGATGCGCGAGCGTGGTTCCAAGCGCTGTCATGCCGACGCGCTTGGTGATCGTGAGCAATCCGTTACCGATGACGACGCGGCGCCAGGTGTAGATCTGTTCCGAGATGTCGATCTTGACCGGACACACTTCGGTGCATGATCCGCAGAGCGATGAGTGAAACGGCAGCTCGCGATACTTGCGGAGATCGAAGCCGGGATCCAGGATCACGCCGATAGGGCCGGAGTAAGTCGCTCCGTAGCTCAAGCCGCCGCCGCGACGGTAGACGGGGCAGGTGTTCATGCACGCTCCGCAGCGGATGCATTTGAGGACGTGCCAGAAATCCGGCGAGCCGAGTCGCTCGCTCCGCTTGTTGTCGACGAGGACGACGTGCAATTCGCCGCCTCGCCGCGGGCCGTGGAAGTGCGACGTGTACTGCGTAATGGGTGCTCCCAGTGCACTGCGTGACAGCATCCGGATAAAGACCGCCAAGTCGCGCACGCGCGGAACCAGCTTCTCGATGCCGATGCTCGCGATATGGAGCGGCGGCACGCTGGCGCCGATGTCGGCATTCCCCTCGTTGGTACAGACGACAAATCCGCCCGTCTCGGCCACTGCAAAATTCGCACCGGTCATCCCGGCGTCGGCCTTCAGGAAGCGAGGCCGGGCGTTGTTCCGCATCGATTCCGTCAGATAATGCGGGTCGGAGTTCTTCGGATCCGTGCCGAGCTCTTTCGCGAACAGCTCCGCCACGTCAGATCGGAGTTTGTGAATTGCCGGAACGACAATGTGGCTTGGCGGCTCATTGGAAAGCTGCTGGATGCGCTCGCCCAGGTCGGACTCGGTCACCTCGATCCCGCGCCGCTGGAGATATGGCGTCAGGCCGCACTCCTCCTGGAGCATCGACTTGCTCTTGATCAACGACTTGACGCCGTGCCCGTGGAGGACGTCGTAGACCACGGCGTTATGCTCTTCGGCGTCCCGCGCCCAGTGCACCTGTGTCCCAAGCTTTGTCGCGTTCTGCTCGAACTGCTCCAAGTACTGATCCAAATGGGTCAGCGTGTGCTCCTTGATCTGCGAGGCCAACTCACGCAACTCCTCCCACTCGGGGACCGCGGCGACCGCCTGATCGCGGTGCTGCCGCATGTCCCAGACGAGGCGGTCATGCGTCGCCTCGTGCTCTTCGAGCGCGATGAACCGCTCGGCACGTCCTTCCGGATCGACAGCGCGTGTCATAGGGGGCCTCCGTTAAAAATTTGGGCCAAGTGGATCACTTTCATTGGCAGCTTCAGACGGTCGATCACGCCTTTCAGGTGGAGCAGACACGACATGTCGGCCGAGGCGATGTATTCCGCCCCGTGGCGGTGGAAGTCCTGCACCCGGTCATAGCCCATCTTGGCCGAGACCGCCTCGTCGGTGACGCAGAAGCTGCCCCCGAAGCCGCAGCAGTCATCGGGGCGGTCGATCTCGATGAACTCGACGCCCTGGACGTGTTTCAGCAAGTCCTCTGTCTTCGAGAAGTGCGGCTGGTACACGAGTTCGGACGGCCGGACATGGCCGAGCTTCCGGACGGCGGAGCAACTGTTGTGCAAGCCGACCTTGTGCTGGAACGTCGCCCACGGGAAGGCGGTGACTTTCAAATCGTCGTGCAGGAATTCGATGAGCTCGCGGGTGATCGTCCGGACCTTTCGGGTCGCCGGCGTCTGGTCGATCGCGTCGAGGTTGTACCGGACATGGTTGACACAACTCGCCGACGGGCCGACCACCGTGTCGAAATCCTTGAAGCAGTCGACGAAATGGGCCTCGGCGCCTGCCGCGTCGTCCTGACACCCGCTGTTTGCCATTGGCTGGCCGCAGCAGGTTTGATCGACGGGGTACGCAACCGAGCATCCGAGCTTTTCCAGCAGCTCCAGCGTGGCGATTCCCACTTCCGGGAAAAAGGCGTCGATGTAACAGGGAACGAAGAGTCCGACGTTCATGGCATATTCCTCCTCAGTGGTAGCCGAGATCCCGACGGACTTTTCCCCGGAAGACCCAATAGGACCAGCCCGAGTACATGAGGATCACCGGCAACATGAAGAGCGTCCCGACCAGCAGGAAGGCCTGCGTGCTCGGTGAGGACGCCGCTTGCCAGAGCGTGAAGTGATACGGCACGACCATCGGCCAGAGGCTGATCGCAAGGCCGAGGTACGACAGCAGGAACAGGATAATGGCAACGGCGAATGGTGCCGCGTCCTTCGGGCCGGCGAGTGCGCGCCATTCCCACACGCAGGCGGCGAAGGCCAGGAGCATAACCGGTCCGAGAAACAGGACATCCGGCCACGAGAACCACCGCGCAGCGACGGTCGGCACGTGCAGAGGCGTCCACACGTAGACCGTAGTGACGGCGATAAAAACAGCGAGGAGGCAGACTCGTCCTGCGCGGCGAGCCCAGTCCCGAAGGGTACCGTGGGTCTTCAGGATCAGCCATCCCGCGCCCAGCAGCGCGTATCCGAACACGAGCGCGAGTCCCGTCGAGACCGAGAACGGCGTCAGAAAATCGAACGCGCCGCCCGCGAACTGCCGTCCCTCGATGCGAAAGCCTTGAATGAAGGCGCCAAGCACCATTCCCTGTGCGAAGGTCGCCACGATCGACCCATAGTGAAACGCGTGATCCCAGAACGCCCGGCGGCCTGGATCCTGAAAGCGGAACTCGAAGGCGACGCCGCGAAAGGCCAAGGCGATCAGCATCATGAGGATCGGGAAGTAAACGGCCGGAATGATGATGGCAAAGGCCAGCGGAAAGGCGGTGAGCAATGCTAAGCCGCCGAAGACCAGCCAGGTCTCGTTGCCATCCCAGACCGGGGCGATCGAGTCCATCATCAGCTCCCGATCAGCGGCGTTGGCCACGAACCCATGCAAAATGCCGATCCCGAGGTCGAACCCGTCGAGCACCACGTAGAGGAACACGCCGGCCGCGATGATGACGCTCCAAATCCCGACGAAACTGATCGTGGACTCCGTCATGGCAGACCTCCGGGATGCTGCAATGGGGGAAGATCGTGGATCGGCCTCGATGGCCGGCCGGCCTGGACGGGGGTTTCCGGCACGGCCACATTTGCGCCTGGCCCGTTGCGTACGAGACGCAGGATAAACAGAAAGCCGGTGGGGTAAATGACCACATACGCCACTGCGTACAGAGCCAACGAGACGAGCACGTCTGGCGCAGCGAGCGACGGGGTGACCGAGTCGGCCGTGCGCAGCAGGCCATACACCGTCCAGGGCTGCCGGCCCACCTCGGTCGTGGTCCAACCGGCCAGGACGGCGAGAAAGCCGAGCGGCATCGCGAACTGGCAGGCACGCAGGTACCAGTCGCTCGCGAACAGGCGGCCGAGACCGCGCAGCACGCAACCGACGACGACGAGGGCGAGAGTCAACAGGCCGGCGCCGACCATGATCCGGAAGGCGAAAAACACCATCGCGACTGGAGCCCGCTCATCCGGGGGAAATTCCTTCAATCCTCGAATGGCGCCGTCAAGCGAATGCGTGAGAATCAGGCTCCCGAGGTACGGCACGTCGAGCGCGTAGTGATTCGTCTCGGCGGCCTCATCCGGCAGGGCAAAGAGCGTCAAAGGGACCGGTGCGGTCGTCTCCCATCGGGCTTCGATTGCCGCGATCTTGGCCGGCTGGTACTGGAGCGTATTGAGGCCATGCTGATCGCCGGCGATCAGCTGCAGCGGCACGAGCACGGCAAGCAACGACAGCGCCGTGGTCACCATCACGCGTCCCTCTTCGGCGAAGCGGCCACGCCGGACCGTATAGGCGCCCACACCCATCACTACGAGTGCCGATGTGATGTAAAAGGCGAGGACGGTATGGACGAGCCGATAGAGAAACGACGGAGTGAAGATGACTTCTATCCAATCGGTCGGGTAGAAGCGTCCGTCGACGATCGTGTAGCCGGCCGGCGTCTGCATCCAGCTATTTGCAGCCAGAATCCAGAACGCAGAAACGAGCGTGCCGAACGCCACCATGAGCGCCGCGATGAAATGCACCCACGGCGGAACAAGTTTGCGGCCAAATAGCAGCACACCGAGGAACCCGGCCTCGAGAAAGAATGCCAACAAGCCTTCGTAGGCCAACAATGGACCAATCACGTTCCCGGTCGCATCCGACAGACGACTCCAGTTCGTTCCGAATTGGAACGGCATGACGACGCCGGTGACGACTCCCATGCCGAACGCGACGGCGAAGATCCGGATCCAGAAATTCGAGACCCGGAGATAGACCTCGCGTTCAGTGTACAGATGCAGACCCTCCAGCAGCGCGATATAGGAGGCAATGCCGACGGTGAAGGCGGGCAGGAGGATATGCCACGCGATGACCCAAGCGAACTGAAGACGTGAGAGAAAAACCGGGCTAAGACTCATGACTCCCCACAAAACTCACAGTGTTGGCTCACCCGATACGCGTTCTGGCCCGGTTTCGTTACTCGTGTCCTTCCGCCCTGCATTCCCGTCTCACCTTCGACCAGGTCGAGCCCGCAACGCCTACGCAGGTTACCGTCAATCACGAACCGTCGACGTCGATGACAGCTTTGGCAAACGCTTCCGGAGCTTCCCGGGGCAGATTGTGCCCGACGCCGCCCTGAATGATCCAGTGCGCGTATCTGCCCGAGAATTTCTTGGCATAGGAACTCGCGTCCGGATGTGGTGCACCATTGGCATCGCCTTCGAGGGTAATGGTTGGCACGGCGATGGATGGGCCTCCTGAAGCCGCTTTTCCAGCTCGTCGTACTGTGGTTCGCCTTGTGCCAGGCCGAGCCGCCAGCGGTAATTGTGGACGACGATCGCGACATGGTCCGGATTGTCGAACGATGCCGCCGTGCGATCGAACGTCGCAGCATCAAAATTCCACTTTGGCGAAGCCAGCTGCCAAATGAGCTTGGCAAAGTCGTGCCGATATTTCTCGTACCCAGCTCGGCCGCGCTCGGTGGTAAAATAATATTGGTACCACCATTCGAGCTCAGCCTTTGGCGGCAACGGCGTCTTGCCGGATGCTTGGTTGCCGATCAGATAGCCGCTCACCGACACGATTCCCTTGCACCGTTCCGGCCAGAGCACCGCCATGATGTCAGCAGTCCGCGCGCCCCAATCGAAACCAGCGATGATCGCCTTGTCGATCTTGAGCGCATCCATCAAATGAATAATGTCGAGAGCAACGACGGATTGCTGACCGTTGCGGAACGTATCCTGTGAAAGAAAGCGCGTTGTGCCATCGCCGCGCAGGTACGGGACGATCACGTGGTAACCTGCGGATGCCAATGAAGGGGCAACATCGACATAGCTGTCAATGTCGTAAGGCCAGCCGTGCAGAAGAATGACGGACGTACCACTGGCGGGTCCAGCTTCAGCATAGCCGACATGCAGAAGACCGGCGTTCATCTGCTTCACCGAGCTGAAGGAGGTGTTCGAGTCAGGCTTCATCGTGGGCAGATCTGCCGATTTTGTCTGGGTGGGCTGTGCGTTGGCAGAACCGAACACGCCGAACTGCGCGGCGGCAATGCTCATGGCCGACGTGACAAGAATTTGGCGGCGATCAAGGGTGAGCTCGTTGACCATGCGTTCTCTCCTATGGGATTTCTTTTGGGATTTCTGTAATTGACGGTTGCTGCATTATGACCCCGCAGAGCCCGGAGGCGGCACGAAGCCGCCAAACTCCCGCTCGAGAAGTTCGGCAAACACCATGGTCGTGCGATCCTCAAGATAAGGTCCGATGATCTGCACCCCGATCGGCAGTCCGGTCGGCGACCGATCAATCGGCGCGGCGGTGGCGGGGAGACCGCAGGTCGAGGCGGGGTCCGCCCACACAAAACACGCATCGTAATAGGGGTACTCTTCGCCATCGATTTCAATGTGCCGCGCCTCAATTGGCGCCGAATGATCGTGCGGGAAGGCTGGAACCGGGCCCGGCGGGTAGAGCACGACATCCCAGTCTCGGAAGAATAAGCTCCACTGCTGTTCGACACGTGCACGTGCCACGTCGGTCTGGATCCACTCGCGATGGCTCATGACCGTGCCGCGCGTCCTCTCGGCTCCGAGACCGGTATCACCGGGCGCCAACCCCCCGGCCGAACGTTGCGCCGCCTCGTAACGGTCAGGTGTTAGACTCGCACTCTTGGCGGCCCCTAAGAGTCTCATGTAGAGCCGAGCTGACTCCGCGAGGTTCGGGAGCAATGCACTGGCGTGCGCGACCTTGACGCCCGCTTTCACGAGCCGCTCTGCCAACCGACCGATGGCGGTACGCACTGCAGTGTCCGTCGGTATCAGCGGATGGGTGTCAATGACGAGCACACGGTAACTCTGAAGAGTGTCGTGCCGGGCTGGAGGCAACACCAACCGATAGGCGATTCCCTCGCCCTCCTCGTCTGGAGCGGAGATCACCTCCATCGCCAAGGCGAGATCAGCGGCGCTCCTGGCCAACGGCCCCACCACGGCAAGGTCGCCATGGCCGGGCAGTGGCAGGGATGGTGGCGGGTTGTAGCCGCGCATCGGGATCAGACCGAGCGTTGGTTTGTGCGCGTAGACACCACAGAAGTGTGCCGGCATGCGCAACGATCCGCCAATGTCTGATCCCAGTGACAGCGGTCCATAGCCGGCGGCGATCGCCGCAGCGGACCCACCTGAAGAGCCGCCGGGGGAGCGGCCAATGTCCCACGGATTGTTGGTCGTTCCATAGATGTCGTTGTAGCTCTGGAAATCTCCGAGGCCCACCGGCACATTGGTCTTGCCGAGTATCACGGCGCCCGCGCCCTTCACTCGAGAGACAATCAGCGCATCTTCTTTCGGCACAAAATCCCTGAACTGCGGAAACCCCCAGGTCGTCGGCAGCCCGGCGATATTGAACGGTTCCTTGATCGTGATCGGAAGCCCCAGCAAGGCTCGCCGCTCGCCCTTGCCAAGGGCGACATCGGCGGCAAAAGCCGCCTTGCGCGCGCGCTCGAAGTCGCGGACGACGACCGCATTGAGGTGCTCGTCCAACGCTTCAATTCGCGCGATGGTGTGGTTCATGAGCTCCGAGGCTGAAATCCTTCGGCCGCGCAGTGCTTCAGTCAGCTCCTTGACCGTACGGTAGTCCCACTCTGATGCTGGGATGCGGCGTCTCACGTTGATTTCTTCGGACATTTGCATCGTGGTCATTCGTGAATCTTCTGGGTTCGAGTTGATCGCACTCATTGTTGAACTTCCTTAACCGTGAGGCCGAGCTCTTCCTCGAATTCCAGGGTCGCAAGACCCACTTCGGAGCACACCACCTCGACGGAACATGGAATACGCAGCCCGCTCTTTCTGCCGCCAGGTACCGTCTTCCGACGGATCGCTGAGCGAGTTCTTCAATTGAGTACCGTGGGGTGGACGATCTCCATCAGTTTGTGGTTGTCGCGGTAGTCCACCGGGATTCCGATCACCACCGGTCCCTGCAACGCCAGGGCCTGCTTCAGTGTTGGCAGGACCTGGTCGGGCTTTTCGATCATGAACCCTCGGGCGCCGCAGGCCTCGGCGAATCGGACCACGTCAACGGGGCCGAACTCGACTCCCGACGGTCTGCCGTATTTGGCCATTTCCTGAAAGCGAACCATGTCATACGTGCCATCAATCCAAACCAGATGCACGAGGTGGCACTTGAGGCGTACTGCCGTCTCAAGCTCCGTGGCGGAGAACAAGAAGCCCCCGTCTCCCGAGATGGAGATGACTTTCTCGCCCGGTCGGACGAGGCACGCAGCAATGGCCCACGGCAACCCAACACCTAACGTTTGCTGCCCGTTGCTCATCAGGATTTGCCGAGCGCGAAAGCTGTAGAGATAGCGAGCCAGCCAAATGTGGAACGATCCCATATCCAAACACAGCGTCATGTCGTCGCTCAGCACACTCTGTAACTCATGCACCAGGCGCATCGGGTGAATGGGGACGCCGTTCAAGCCGCTCGCGTGTTTGGCAAATTCTGTTCGGTCGCGAGCAATCTCATGCAGAAGCTGTGAATCGGCTGACGATGGCTTCCGTTCAACTTGGGCGGCGAGCGCGTGGAGGGTAGCCGGGATATTGCCAGTCAATTCGACGTGCGGCCGATAGTCTTTATCGATATCCGCATGGACAGCATCCACATGGATAAGCGTGCGCTGGCGTCCGTGATTCCAGAGTCCCGGTTCATATTCGACGGGATCGTACCCAATCGCGACGACCACATCGGCGGCATCCAAGAGCTTGTCAGCCGGCTGATTATGGAACAGACCGATTCGGCCACCAAAACGATCGAAGTGCTCTCGCGGCACCACTCCTGCTCCTTGGTATGTGCACACCACAGGCAGTTTCGTTTTGGCGAGCAGACCGCGTATGGCTTCTGCGGCGCGGGGGTGACTCGCCAGTAAGCCGAGGAGGAGTATAGGTTGCGCCGCACTGTTGATCACTGCCGCGGCTGCCGCAATGGCGTCAGCATCCGAGGGTCCGAGCCGTTCCGGTTCGACCGGCGTCAGCACCTCGCCGCCCGCTCCCCCCATCATGATGTCTTGCGGAGCGCTGATAAACGCGGCCCCGGGCCGTCCCGACTCGGCCGCGCGAAAGGCATTCGCGACCACTTCTGACACCGCCTCGGCAGAATCGATTTCGACACTGAACTTGGTGATGGGCCGGAAGAGGCCGACGGTATCCATGCTCTGATGAACCTGCTTCAGGCGGTTTGCAAGCGGCACGGCGCCACCGATCGCGACGACCGGATCTCCTTCGGAATTTGCGGTGGCCAAGCCCGTGACCAAGTTGGAGCAGCCAGGGCCAGAGGTCACCAGAACCACTCCCGCTTTGCCCGTCATGCGACCGATCCCCCCAGCGATAAAGGCGGCGTTTTGTTCATGCCGGCAGACGATCGTCTTGATGGGAGAACCCAAAAGGGTGTCGAACACCTTGTCGATCTTCGCGCCGGGGATGCCGAAGATATACTCAACGCCCTGCGCTTCGAGGTTCCGAACCAGGAGGTCCGCGCCGGTTTTCGTGTGAGGCTTTGGGTCCGTTCTCGTCATCGTTTTTCTCCTTCCGCTTGGGCCAGGTCTGCCGCTGGATCTCGGCGCAGATCGGCTTTCACAAAATCCTCGGTTTCAGGGAGCGCCACGCGATAGTCGCCCTCGCGTTGGATCTGAAGACGCAACTGTGCGCCGCGGCATTGCAAGAGATGCCCGCCACTTGTGCGGTCGGCCGATACGAAGTGTAGGTGATAGCCCGGCACGTTCAGCATTTTCGCGTACTCGGGCGTCCAAAACCCGACGAGTGTCCCCGAGATATCGTGCAACTCGAACTCCGGTTGCACCGCCGCCGCTTTGACCAATGGCACCCCTTCCTCGGTCCTGCACACCGCTCGCGTGTGCACGTAATCGAAGAATCCGTCGACTCTGAGGGCAAAGAAAAAGTTGTCCGAATCCCGGAGCGCATCCAATCGAGAGGTGAGATGGCTGAGATCCGGGCACTGCTCCAACACGACTGCCGGTGCTGGGGTAAAGCGCGTGATGACGGCAAACGGGCTTAGCACATCGTCATCACATTCCCGTACCGAACCATCGGAGCGCACTTGAAAGCACTGTCCATCGACGACCACCATTTCGCCGTCGAGATTCTCAAAGGTGCCTAATCCGAGGTCGCCGTGCTCGCGCAGCGTGCCGACTCGTATCGCGCCCTGATAGATTCCCTCAACGAGGGCAGTGGCGGTTGACACCTGATAGAGTGTGTGGTGCGAAACCTGGAGATAGTCCGCGAGCGCCTTGCTGACGATGTGCGCGAGCGGTTCCTTCGTCCGCTCAGCATAGGCCAGCAGGGCCTGCCAAAGACCCGGTGAGATCGTGGCATTGAGTGGCGGCATCAGATGGGTCCTCCTCCTAGACGTGCCGCACGCCCAGCACGGGCAGCCAGCCCTCAGGACATCCAGCTACTCCCACGAAGAAAGAATGCAGCGTCGGTCCAACCTGTATGGCTCCCGCCTCTTACGTCACTCTCGTGCTCCTCTCATTTCTCTTGCGTGACCGATTCAGTGTGTCAGGCCGACCGCGATGGTCGATCGGCCGCGCGACCGCGAGCGTGTTTGCGCCCATCGCCGATCTCGAACCTCGCCTCGATTTCGGCGAGCGCGTTGAGCGGGAGATGTGCCACGCCGACAGCCGTCCGCGCGTGCCGTCCGCGCTCGCCGAACGCCGCAGCCATGAGATCAGACGCGCCGTTCATCGCCTGCGACAGATCGTCAAAGCTCGTTTCCACATTGAAAGAGCCGCCAAGTCGCACGACCTGGACGACCCTGTCTAAGTCCCCGACTGCAGCCTGCACCTGGGCGAGGAGATTGATCGCGCACAGCCGCGCCGCCTCGCTCGCAAGCTCAATTGACGAGTGTGGGCCCAGCTTGCCGACATGGGTTGGCGAAATGTGACCGTCCGGACCGAACGGCAACTGGCCGGAAATGAACAACAACGCGCCGACGCGGGTAAAGCCGACGTAGTTCGCGACCGGCGCGGCCTGATGCGACAGCTTGACGCCTAATTCTTCAAGACGTCTGGCAACGAGACTCATGAGTGCTCCTGTGCTCGCGCCCAAAAGGATGCCACTGATCGTGATGGAAGTTTCTTGGAACAATCATTCGCTGCACGCATTGTCTATACAAGCAAAAAATACGTAACGCGTCATAGGTAGGATCGGGCATAACCTGTGCCAAGCGAAGGGGTCGATCCAGGACCGGGGAGCCGAGCACGGACCTATCACCCGACGGATGGATTCTCTCTCCCCCTCCTAGTGATGAACAGAACGATGAGGCAGGGTCTGTATAGAAAGATCTGATGACTCCCATTGGTTCTTTGATATCCTGCTATGCAGCTAGTCGTTATGTGTCTTGTCTTCCTTTGTGTGATGTTTTCGCAGGGAAAAAAGTCTACTTCCCGACCTCCGCAACGGTTTTCTTGCCCATAGGTGGATCCTTCCTCCTTCAGCGGTCCTCTCCTGCAGGGTCGTGTTCCGATCGTGACTGCTGTTGCACGAAAGTCTCGTATGCTGAATCAACTGAGGCATGTCGGATGGGCAAGGGCCGTGCCACTCAGTGCAATGACGGCAGACCCGCCCAAAGTCATAGGAATCAGGACGGATGTGATGCTGCGATGTGAGGCGAGATTCAGAACGGAAAACCAGGTGCCCAAGAATGCTGCCGGAGGGTTGTCAGACCTGCCGGGAATCCGGCGCTTGAGGACGGATAATCCCCAACTTCTGCATCTTGTATTGCAAGGACGTGCGCTTCATGCCGAGTTTCGCGGCAGCCCCCCCTGGCCCACCGAGCACCCAGCGGCAGGCTTGCAAGGCTTGGCGGATATGCTCGCGTTCGGCGTCTTCAAGCGTGGTCAGACTTGGTGCCCCACCGGTCGTCAGATCCAATTCGGCGAGGGGCGCTTCAAGGTCCTCACCTGGCGACAGGATCACGCAGCGTTCGATGAAATTCTCCAACTCTCGCACGTTCCCAGGCCAGGAATGTCGACACATCGCAGCGATTGTATCTGACGGGATCTTGGCGATGGGCTTCTTCATGCGTTGCGCATACCGCCGCGCGAAGTATGGGACTAACATCTCGATGTCTTCAGGCCGTTCCCGCAGCGGAGGCAGCATAATCGGAAACACCTTGAGGCGGTAGTAGAGATCACTGCGAAACTCGAGGTCGGTGACCATCTGCTCCAAGTTGCGGTTTGTCGCCACGACCAGCCGGGTATCGATGTGGATGGTACGCGTGCCACCCAAGCGTTCGAACTCCTGCTCCTGTAGGACGCGTAACAGCTTCGCTTGCAGCTCGAGCGGGATGTCGCCCACCTCGTCAAGGAAGATGGTGCCTTGATGCGCCAACTCAAAACGTCCCACTTTCTGGGCAATCGCCCCGGTGAAAGCGCCCCTTTCATGGCCGAACAGTTCACTCTCCAACAAGCCGCTTGGGATTGCGGCACAATTCAGCTTCACAAAGGCCCGATCCCTCCGATCGCTCAGTCTGTGAACGGCACGGGCGATTAACTCCTTCCCGGTACCCGTCTCGCCCTGGATCAGGACGCAGGCGTTCGTGGGGGCAACTTG
>Ga0126370_10000184_pt1 | contig 22628 bp, 19 predicted proteins | sample PanSoiMetaPlot_3_FD_92586 | JGI IMG/M metagenome (GOLD analysis project Ga0126370, IMG submission 92586) | Tropical forest soil microbial communities from Panama - MetaG Plot_3 | ecosystem: Environmental > Terrestrial > Soil > Tropical forest > Bulk soil | place: Panama | collected 2016-02-17 | reverse complement strand
TGCTCGAGGAGATGGCGGAAGGGGACGATGCCGTAGTGGTACTCGCCGGCGGCGATCGGCGTCGTCAGCGCGTCGGCGATGCGCGCCATGCCGGGATAGTCGTCGTGAGTGGTCGGGTCCTCCAGCCAGAAGAGGTGATAGGGCTCGATGCGGCGTCCCACCTCGATCGCCTGGTTCACGCTCCAGAGCTGGTTGATGTCGCACATCAGATCGATGTCGGGCCCGATCGACTCGCGCATGACGCGCACGCGCTCCACCGAGGCCGCCACGGTCGGCTCGCTCCCGCACTGCATCTTCATCTGGCGGAAGCCCATGTCGCGGAGACGCGGCCCGGCCTTGGCCAGATAGTCGATCGGATGCGGGCGCATGAGGGCGCCGCTCGCGTAGGTCGCGACGCGGTCGCGCAGGCCGCCGAGCAGCGCGCACACCGACTGGCCCATCGCCTTGCCCTTGAGGTCCCAGCACGCGATGTCCACGGCCGAGAGCGCCAGGGTGAAGATGCCGCCCGGACCCGAGCTGCCGGCCGCGCGGCGCAGCTTCGCGGTGATCGCCTCGACCTGGGTCGGGTCCTCGCCGACGGTGAGCCGAGCGAGCTCGTCCACCGCGGTCTTGAGGGCCGGCGTGAGCGCGCCGCCGAAGAACGTCAAGCCGAGTCCCACGGCGCCCTGATCGGTGCCGAGCTCGAGGGTCACGAACTCGCGCGTGTCAGTTGGCGCGGGCAAGCCCACCACGAGCGGGTTGTCGGCCGGCGTGCGCAGCACGCGGGTGGTCACGTGCGTGATCTTCATGAGGCTCTCCTTCGACGTTGTGGTCGCCTACGATACACGATCCCACACGGGCGTGGCGCGACGGCCTATCGAAGGCTCCAGCGATGCGGCACCACGAACGTGCCAGTGCGGGGCATCCGACCCGTGCCGTAGTAGTCCGAGGGAACCACGGTGAGCCGGCGGGCGTCTTCGACGACGTCGATTTCCGTATTGCCGACGAGGAGCGCCACCCGCAGCTTGTAGCTCCCCGGCGTGAGCGTCAGGCTCGCGATCTCGCAGACGGCTTCGAGCTCGCCGCCGTGCTCGCGGCGCTCGAAGGCGGGATCGAACGCGGTGTTGACCGCGAGGATGCGCTGCCCGAGCAGATCGTCGAAGCGGATGCTCACGTCGAAGCTCGACGTGGGTCGCTCGAGCGCGAAGCGGACCTCGGCCCGAAAGTATCCGCCGACCGGGATGTTGGCCGAGAGCGGGGCGCCGCCCGCGGTGAAGAGCTCCAGGCGGCGCAACGCCGGGCGGAACTGGGGCGGGCGAGTCCCGGCCCGGCTCAGGTCCGTCGAATGCGACTCGGCGCCCGGCCCTTCCGCCGCGGGACTGCGCACGTAGTATTCGACGGCCTCTTTGGTGCTCCCGTGAAAGACCAATCGGCCTCCCTCGAGCACCAGCCCGATCCGGCAAAGATGCTCGACGGCCGCCATGTTGTGCGAGACGAAGAGCACCGTGCGTCCGCCGCGGCTCACCTCGCCCATCTTTCCCAGACACTTTCTCTGGAACGCGAGATCTCCCACCGCGAGCACCTCGTCGACGATGAGAATCTCGGGGTCGAGATGGGCGGCGACGGCGAAGGCCAACCGGACGTACATGCCGCTCGAGTACCGCTTGACGGGTGTGTCGAGAAACGCCGCCATCTCTGCGAAGTCGACGATCGCGTCGAACCGCGCGTCGATCTCGGATTTGCGCATGCCCAGGACCGCGCCGTTGAGATAGATGTTGTCACGGCCGGTCAGCTCAGGATGGAAGCCGGTCCCGACCTCCAGTAGACTGGACAGGCGCCCGCGGATCCGGACCGTGCCCTCGGTCGGATCGGTGATCCGCGAAAGAATCTTCAGCAAGGTGCTCTTGCCGGCCCCATTGGCGCCGATGATCCCGACGACGTCACCTTCCGCGACGGAGAAGCTCAGGTCGCGAAGCGCCCAGAGGATGTCTCGCCCGTCCTCCTTGCGCCGTTTGTTGAGCCGAGTCCAGGCCTCCGCGGGCGCTCGCAGCCCACGGAAGAGGGCCTCTCGCAGATTGTCGAAGGGGGCGCGAGTGATTCCGAGCCGATAGCTCTTGGACAGCCGCTCGACCTCGATGATCGCGGGCCCGCCCAATTCAGATCACGTCGGCGAAGCGGCGCTCCATCCGTCGGAACAGATAGAGCCCGAGGACCAGCAAGACGAGGCTCACGGCCGCCGATTCACCGATCACACTCCACCGGGCTGGACTTTCGAGCAGGCTGTGGCGGAAGGCCTCGACGACACCCGTCATCGGGTTCAGTCCGAGCACGAGGTGGAAGCGCTCCGGTACGGCTGCGAGCGAGTAGATGACCGGCGTGACGAAGAGACCGAGCTGCACGAAGAACGGCACCGCGTATTTGACGTCCCGGTAGTGGGCGTTCAGCGCCGCGAGGATCAGGCCCACGCCCGCCGTCGCGACGAGCATGACGAGCACGCACACCGGTAGCCACACCACGCCCGCGGACAGCGGCCAGCGATAGTAGACCATCATGCCGGCGACGATGACGAGGTTGACGGCAAAATCGAGCACGAAGGCCCCGATGGCGGCCAGGGGGATGAGCGCACGCGGGAAGTAGACCTTGGAGATCAGCTGCTGGTTCCCGATCAGGCTCGCGGCTGCCGCGGAGATCGCGTTGGAGAAGAAGATCCAGGCGGTGAGGCCGACGAACGCGAACAGCGGATAGGGCGGGCCGTCGCTCTGGATCCCGGCCATGCGATGAAACAACGCGGTGAAGATGGCCATGGCCAGCAGCGGCTGGACGACCGCCCACAGGCCGCCGAGAATCGTTTGGGCATACCGGATCCGCACGTCGCGCCAGAGCAGGAAGCCCAGCAGCTCGCGATAGTGCCACAGCTCGCGCAGGTCGATCGCCTGCCACCCCTTGCGGGGCTGGATCACGAGCTCGATTTCGGATGCCATGGCCACAGCTCAGGCCCGCGTCGATTCCGTCTCGAGGGCGCGCTCCAGACGCTCGAGATACTCGGGTGCGAGCCGCTCGGCCATCGTCGTGGCGATTCGTCGCACCAGCAAGTCCCAGTCGTGCTCGCGCGCCACCGCCTGACGGGCCTTGCGCCGGTTGGGCGAGTTGGCCGCCGGGGCCAGCGCTGCGGAGATCGCCTCGGGCCAGCCGTCGGCATGACCGACGAGGGTGAGAATGTCCTTGAAGTCCTCGATCGAGCATATGCGCGCGGCCACGACGGGTTGTCCGCTGGCCAGATATTCGTGCAGCTTGAGGGGATAGATGTACCTCGTGTAGTCGTCGACCCGGTACGGCATGACACAGACATCGAAATGCTGCGGGTACGCGGCGAGCTGCTGCGGAGTCTTGAGACCCAGAAAATGGACATTGGAATATCGCGACAGCTCGGCGACGGCGTGCCGGGTTGCTGCATGATCCTGGATGGGTCCGACGAAGACGAAGGACCAGGACGGTCGCGCGCCCGGCAGCCGCGCCAGCATCGGCCAATCCAGTTGCCGCTTGATGATGCCGGTGTAGCCGATCCTCGGGTGCGGGATGCCCACGAGGTCGGATGGCTCGGGTGATGCGCCGGCATACGCGGCGTAGTCGGTGCCATTTGGCGCGAAGGCGGTGTGGGCGTTGATCCGGCCTTTCTTGCCCATGAGCGCAGGCGATCCGATGAACACCTGGTCCACGGCTTCGATCAGGCGCCGCTCCATCTCAGAGATCGGCCGCTCGGTGTCCGAGAACGAGTACTCGTCGTCGATGTGGTAGAACGTCCGCTCGAAGCGAGCGCCGCCAAGCGCGCCCGCGAACTCCGGCCGCCACACGTACAGGATGATCGTCCGGCAGCCCTGTCGGACCAGCAGGTCTCGCGCCTGTTTGAGTCGCGCGTTGCGGGTCAAGGTCGCCAGCCACGATGGCCGGTGCAGCTGCGGTAGCCCCGCTGTGGACTCGTAGATCAGGAGTCCGTGGGGAGCGGTCGCCGGCCGACTCGTCAGCGGATCGACGGCCGAGCGGCGGAACAGGTCTTGCCACGCTCGGGGCGGAGTCGTCCACACGACACGAAAGTAGCGGGCCAGACGGGTGAGCACGTGATGGCGTGTCTGCCAGACCGAGTTCCACTGATCGGGAACGAGGGCGAGCACTCCCACGTCGGGAAGGATCGGGTGACGGGTCTCAGCCATCGAGCGGACGAAGCCCCTGGCTCACTCAGAGAGCGTAGAGCCTTCGGACGAGCCGAGGAGTGGCGCGGGTGAGAAGCTCAGCGGCACACGACAGCGAGTAATAGGCGGCCGCGACCAGCAGCGCGACGGGCAGGGCTGTCTTCGGGAGATCGACCGTTCGATGATTGGTGACGATTCGCCGGCATGCCGATTCCAGGTTCGCGCGCCAGCGCCAGTACGAGGCCCTTGCTTGGTCCTGAAGCCGGTCGCCACTCCGAGACGCGCGGATGACCGCGTCGTGACCGTTGATGATCGCGCTCCGAAAGAAGGTCGGGGGCGGATGTGCGACTCGCGCCTTCGGGTTCAGATAGACGCCGACGCCATTGGCCTGGAGCGTCTCGATGTGGCCGAGACACTGGCCGATGTAGAGCTCGCGATCGTCGGGAAACGGGTAGCGCTGGAATGTGCTCCGTCGCACCGCGAGACTGTTGACGAACGAGCTCGCGGTCGGCGCCAGCGGGCCGTCCGGGCTGCGCAGAGGAAAGTACCAGCTGAGCGCGAAGATCTTTCCGTACAGCGTGTCGGTATCGATGTACGTGTTCGCGATGACGATGTGAACCTTCGGGTCGTCGAAGGGCCCGACCAGGGCTCGCAGCCAGCCGCTTTCCGGGAGAATGTCGCTATCCACGAAGACGAATAGCGCCCCGCGCGCTCGCCGAGCGCCCTCGTTCTTGAGCCGGTAATACCGCGACCCGGGCGAGGCGATCGTCAAAAAATCGACGTCGGGCGGCGCCGCCGGGCGCATTTCCTCGACGACGCCCTTCACGACGCCGTCGGCAACCTCGAGGTCGTCGTAGACGACGAGGATCTCGACGGGCGCGCGGAGATCGCTGATCTGCTCGACGACGCGCCGGAGCATCCGACGGGCTCGCTCGATCTCGCGATATCGGGCGTTGTCCCACTCCACGATGAGCGACACGTGCGGATCGGTCATGATTTCTCCGTCGATTATCCCATCGTGAGCCTAGAGGGGGCTCGGGTATGTGTCAAGAATCTCGGCGGGTTACTCGACGCGCGTAGGTCGGGTTTCTCCCTGATCGACCGGAGGCTCGACCGGAGGCTCGCCGCGGGTGCTAAGCTCAAGCATGCCCGCGAGCTGACCGGTCTCGCGGGAGCCAAGGATGCGCTGCCGCCACTGTCAAACCGAGAATCGACCGGGCGCCCACTTCTGCCGGGAGTGCGGCGCCAGGCTCGAGCTCGTCTGTCCGAGCTGCAGCGCCAAGGTCGACCTCGGCAGCAAGTTCTGCGACGCCTGCGGGAGCAGTCTGGCCGCCATCGCCGGCGACAGCCCGGAGCGGTTTCCGTCGCCCCAGAGCTACACGCCCCGGCACCTCGCCGAAAAGATCCTGACGTCGCGCAGCGCGGTCGAGGGTGAGCGAAAGCAGGTGACCGTGCTGTTCGCGGACATGAAGGGGTCGTTGGAATTCATGGCGGACCGGGATCCGGAGGACGCCCGGCGGATCCTCGATCCGGTTCTCGAGCTGATGATGGAAGCCGTCCACCGGTACGAGGGCACCGTCAACCAGGTTTTGGGCGACGGCATCATGGCGATCTTCGGCGCGCCCCTCACGCTGGAGGATCACGCGCTGCGCGCGTCGTACGCGGCCCTGACGATGCAGGCGGCCATGCGGGCACACGCGGAGGAAGTCCGACGCTCGCACGGCATCGCGGTTCAGATCCGCGTGGGTCTCAACTCCGGCGAGGTCCTGATCCGCGCGATCGGCAACGACCTGCACATGGACTATTCGGCGATTGGCCAGACCACGCATCTGGCGTCGCGCATGGAGCAGCTCGCGGAGGCGGGCAGCATCATGATCACGGGCGATACCCGGCGACTCCTGGAGGGGTACGTCCAGGTCGCGCCCGCGGAGCGGGTCAACGTCAAGGGGCTGAGCGAGCCGATCGAGGCCTTCGAGCTTCTTGGTGCTGAGTTCTCGAAGACGCGCCTCCAGGCGGCCGGCGCCCGAGGGCTGAGCCGCTTCGTCGGACGCCAGGACGAGATCGACGTGCTGTCCGCGGCGTTGCAGCAGGCAGAGCGGGGCCAGGGTCAAATCGTGGCGCTCGTCGGAGAGCCCGGGGTCGGGAAGTCGCGGCTCGTCTGGGAATTCGTCCGATCCGACCCGGTGGAGGGATGGGTCGTCCTCGAGAGCCGCTCGGTGTCCTACGGCCGAGCGACCGCGTATAGCCCCGTGCGCGACCTGCTCAAGCGGTTCTTTTTCATCGACGAGCGCGACGATGCGCGGGCGATCGCGGACAAGGTCACCGAGAAGACGCTGAGTCTCGATCGGGTTCTCGAAGAGACGATTCAACCGGTCCTCGCGCTGCTGGGGGCGTTGCCGGAGACCAGTCCGTTCTTCCGGCTGGATCCGCCGGAGCGCAAGCAGCAGACGCTCGAGGCGATCCGGCGACTGCTCCTTCGCGAGAGTCGCGTGCGGCCGCTGCTGCTGATCTTCGAGGACCTGCACTGGATCGACTCCGAGACCCAGGCGGTGCTCGACACGCTGGTCGAGAGTCTGCCGGCGGCGCGGATCCTCCTCGTGGTCAACTATCGCCCGGAATACCAGCACGGCTGGGGCAGTCGCAGCTATTACCGGCAGCTGCGGGTGGACCCGCTCGCGCCAGAGACCGCCGACGAGCTGCTGCGAGCTCTCCTCGGGGACGACGAGGATCTTCAGGCACTCAAGCAGCTGCTCATCGACCGCACCGAGGGCAATCCCTTCTTCCTCGAGGAGAGCGTGCGGACCCTGGCGGAGACCCACGTCCTCGTCGGCGACCAGGGCGCCTACCGGCTGGCGAAGCCACTCGAGGTGATCCAGATTCCGGCCACGGTGCAGGTGGTACTGGCCGCCCGTATCGACCGTCTCGAGGCCGACAAGAAGCTCTTGCTCCAGGTCGCTTCGGTCATCGGCAAGGACGTGCCCTTCGAGCTGCTCAAAGCGATCGTCGGCCTGCCGCCGGACGAAGTGCGCTCTGGCCTCGCCCACCTCCGGGCAGCGGAGTTCGTGTACGAGGCGAGCCTCTTCCCCGAGCTCGAATTCACGTTCAAGCACGCGCTCACCCACGAGGTGACGTACAACGGGCTGCTCCAGGAGCGCCGGAGAGCTCTCCACGCACAGATCGTGGACGTGATGGAGCGGCTTCCCGAGGGCCGGCTGGCGCAAGAGGTCGAGCGTCTCGCGCTGCACGCGTTCCGCGGCGAGGTATGGAACAAGGCGGTCCGCTATCTGCGCACGGCCGGTCTCAAGGCCAGCGCCCAATTCGCCCACCGCCAGGCGGTGGGGTTCTTCGAGCAGGCGCTGGCGGCCCTCGGGCATCTGCCGCAAACGCGAGAGTGCCTCGAGAACGGCGTGGATCTCCGATTCGATCTCCGCAACGCGCTCTTCGCGCTCGGCGAGCTCGAGCGGATCCTCGACTATCTGAACGAGGCCCGAGTGCTCGGCGAGACGCTCGGCGATCGACGCAGACTCGGATGGGTCGCCGCGTATCTGACGCACTATTTCTGGCGAATGGGAGACCATGCCCGCGCGATCGAGTCGGGCGAACAAGCGCTCGCGATCGCGGAGGAGCTCGGCGACTTCGCGCTCCAGACCACGAACGTCAATCTCGGGCTCGCGCATTACGCGGTGGGGGATTATGCCCGTGCGATCCCCTGCCTGCGAAAGACCATCGCGGCGCTCGCCGGCGATCGGGTGAGCGAGCGGTTCGGCTGGGCGGCGCTGCCCGCCGTCACGTCGCGCGCGTATCTCGTCGGCTGCCTCGCCGAGCTCGGCGAGTTCGGCGAAGGTATCGGGGTGGGCGAGGAAGCGATCAAGATTGCCGAGGCCGCCAACCATCCATTCAGTCTCGGCCAGGCGCTCCTCAACCTGGGCGTGCTCTACGTCCGGAAGGGTGAGCTGAGGCGCGCCTCCGCGCTGCTGGAGCGCGGGCCGGGATTGAGCGGCGTGAGCAAGGTCTCGGCGCTGGCCGCCGGCATCTCAGCGGCGCTCGGCTACGCGCGGGCTCTGTCGACCCGAGCTCATGACCGGACTCCATTCCTGGAGTCCGGGATTCCACTCCTGGAGTCGGCGGTCGCGCAGGGCGGGACGAACCGCATCACCGCGCGGCATTCGCTCTGGGTGACCTGGCTCGCCGAGGCCTATCTGCTGGCGGAGCGGGGCGACGACGCAGGGACATCGGGTGAGCGTGCCCTGGCGCTCTCGGCGGAGCACAACGAACGTGCCAACCATGCCTACGCGCTCAGGGTGCTGGGTGAGATCGCCGCGAAGTTCGGCCCGCGCCGAGGCCGCGACGCCGGCGAGTTCTATCTCACGGCGATTGCCGAGGCAACTGCGCTCGGAATGCGGCCGCTCGTCGCACGCAGCCGGGCGGGCCTGGGCGCCTGGTATCGCCGGACGGGACGGGTCGCCGACGCCGAGCAGGAGCTCCGCGTGGCGGCCGAGATGTTCCGCTCAATGGGGATGACCATGCCCGCTTGATGCTCGGGAAAGCGCCTCCATCGAGGCGCGCGCGGCGGCTCGCTCCTGGAGCAGTGTCCGCACATTTCCGCGACCGAAGAGCCTGACGATTCTCGCCGAGTGGATGAGATTCCAGATTCGCGACTCGCGCCAACGTCCACCCGGCCAGGAAAGGCGCAGGGTGTCGCTGCCGACGAACGCGAGATCCTTGGGACCGACGCGCGGCACGTGTGGCGGCAGCAAGCGGCTCCGCAGGAGAAGCGCGAGCTCGGTCACGGCGAACGTTCCCGTGAAATCGAGGCCCGAGAATCCCATCGGACGTACGTACGCTCTCGGAATCTCCGCGGGCTCCGAGTGCGACGATGGAATGTCACCGAGCTCCGGGAAGTGGCGAGCCAGCGCCCGGCCCTGCAAGCGCCGCTCACCCTTGACGATCGGGTCGAAGGTGAGCGCGTGCTCCATCACCTCGTTGTCGAGGTACGGGCACAGGGATTCGACCTTGAGATTGAGTAGCCCGTACGGCAACAACGCGATGACCGCGCGCGTGCGCCCCAGGAGATAGAAGAACGACAGGCGAGTGGGTCCTTCCGGGAGCGCGGCGAGCGCGTCGCGAAGCCGCGAGGACAGAGAACGCGACACCAGTCCGCCAAATCTCCGGTCCCAGCTGTCCCGGTCACGTACGATCGCGTCCAGCAGCTCATCATCAGGCCGCCATCGACCCCAGAGCGCCCTCGGCAGGCTGTAGAACGGGTTGTTGAAGAAGGTGTCGCCCGCCAGGCCGTCGAGGTTCACCACGTCGTCGGTCGGCTCGAGGCTGGCGATCAGCGGCAGGGCCCAGATGTGATGCGGCCCGAACACCTGGAAGTCCAGGAGGGTGTCACGAACCATGCGCGCCTGCCGAGGCTCGATCGCGCCTCCTGTCGCCGGGAGCTCTACCAGACGATGCGGAATCCCGAGCCGCCGGCACAGCTCGCTCGTGACGGCCGGCTCGATGGTGGTTCGCTCCAGGCGCGGATATGGCCAGATAGCTGTGACCGCATCGAGCCCGGCTCCGAGAGCATGCGCCTCGAGCAGGAGCCGGCGCGAGTCGTAGCCGGAGCTGAGCAGGCACAGGGTCCGACTCCTGCTTCTCGAGAGGAGGCGACCGAGCGCTCCGCGTAGTCGCGCTCTGGATTCGTCGAGGAAGACGGCTTCCTCCTGCGGCTTGACCGGTGGGAGCATCTCGAGTGACCAGTAGCGGGTCACCCGTCGCCCACCTCGCGAGAGCTCGATGCGAGTCCCGGGCCCGACGCGCTCTGCGGACCGGAGAAAAGTGCGAGTACCGAGCGGGAAGCCGAGGGCCTCCATCTCCTGGAGCACGTCGTAGTCCAGCTCGAGCCCGCCCTGACGCTGCGCGGTGACCGCCGCAAGATCTTCTCCGAACGCGAGCCCGGCGGCGTCTTCGGCGAAGAACAAGGGGCGAATACCGAGCCGATCGACCGCCAGCACGCAGCGATCGTTGCGCCGGTCCACGACGGCGAACGCGAACACGCCGTAGGCGCTGCGTAGCCAGCTCCAATCGCCGGACCGATACCTGGTCAGGACGGCGTGGGCCTCGCCGTGGATCGAGACAGCCGGATCGTGGAGATAACCCGAGAAGAGGACGAGCACGTCACCGTCCGATGCCAGACTTCCGGTGGACGGTGAACGCCGTCCCGGCGACCAGAAACCCAGCCGCACGTCGGGATACTGCACCGGGGAGCAATCGACCGCACCGTCCCCGAGCAGCGTGAGCATGGACGGCCACCAGTCGGCTGCGCCTCGGCCGGCGTCCGCCCAGTCGATGCGTCCGCAGAAGCGCGTCATCGCGCGAGCGTCCCGCTCGAGACACCGCCGTAGCTGTCGAAGCTTGACAACGCTCGCCGAGTCCGGCGAGCCTGTCGAACGGACGGCGCACTGTAGCGCCGACGATGGATGCCGTCGCTCATCAGCGTCGTGATCGCAACGCGAGACCGCAGCGCGGCGCTACAGACGTGTCTGGAGGCGTTGCGCGCCGGCGCGCTTCCCGCCGACTGGTGCGCCGAGGTCATCGTGGTCGACAACGCCTCCTCCGACGACACGCCGAGGGTCGTCGACTCCTTCCAGAGCTCTCCGCCGGATCGCACATTTCACTACATGATGGAGCCTCGCCGGGGCAAGGGCTTTGCCGTCAATCGGGGCCTCTCGGCCGTTCGCGGCGACATCGTCGCCTTCGTCGACGACGACGTCGCGGTGGATGCCGGGTGGATGATCGAGATCATCGACCAGTTTCGCCGTGATCCCGCCCTGGGCGTGCTGGCGGGCCGAGTGATCGCGATCGGGCGGGAAGGAGCCACCACGGTCGGCGCCGACGAAGTGACGCTCAGCGCGGCGCGACCACTCATCGGGCTCGTCATGGGATGCAATCTCGCCGTCCGACGCGAAGTGCTCGCGACGGTCAAGGGGCGCGACACGCGGCTCGGTCCGGGACGGGGCCTCTCCGCCGAGGACATCGACTTCGTCTATCGAATCCTGAAGGCCGGCTTTCGCGGTCGGTTCTCCCCGCGTCCGGCGGTCACGCACAGTCCGAGCCTGCGCGATCGACGTCGAGAGTATCTGCGCGGCCGCGGCGCCTACTATGCGAAATACGTGTCGCGCGGAGATCTCGTCATCACCCGTCAGGCCTGGTGGGAGATGATCGGGATCTGGCGTGAGCTGTGGCGGCCCGGGCCGAGGCGAGCGGGCTCCGCACTGGACGATTTCCGCCAGATCGCGACCGGCGCCGGCATGATGCTTGGACGAATGATCTGGTCGAGACGTCCGGAAGACCTCTCCACGCGCTGAGGGGCGCCGTGGTCGCCTACAATAGGCTTCCGTGAACGTTCAAGCCATCAAGGGCCTGGTCCAGCCCGACCGCGTCCACCGAGCGGTGTACACGGATTCCGGCCTGTTCGAGCTCGAGCTGGACCGGATCTTCGCGCGCGCGTGGCTGATCCTGGGCCACGAGAGTCAGGTGCGCAAGCCGGGCGATTTCTTCACGACGCGCATGGGTCGCGAGCCCGTCATCGTGGCGCGCCACACCGACGGCTCGGTGCGCGCGCTCGTCAATCGCTGCGCACATCGCGGCGCGCGCGTGTGCGAGGCGGCGAGCGGCTCGAGCGCCGAGTTCGTCTGTGCGTATCACGGCTGGACGTACGGGACGGATGGCTGCCTCGTCGGCCTGCCGCTTGCCGGCGGCTACGCGCGCCCCGCGGCCGAGTCGGTCGGCGGCGGGCTGGCGCGCGTGCCGCGCATCGACGCCTACCGAGGTTTTCTGTTCGCTTCGCTGGCCGCGCATGGCCCCACGCTTGCCGAATTCCTTGGTCCGCTCCGCGCCTCGTTCGACGATCTCGTCGCGCGCGCGCCCGACGGCGAGGTCGAGGTGGCAGGCGGCGTCTTCAAGCACGTGTATCAGGGCAACTGGAAGCTCGTGCTGGAGAATCACAACGACACGGTGCACCCGGCGTTCGTTCACGCGTCCTCGATCTGGGCCGCGCGCCAGGAGCCGACGCCGTCGGGTTCCTACGCCGAGATCGGCGTGCGCCAGATGCTCCAGAACGGGGCGCCGTGGGACGTGTGGGAGCACACCGGGCTCTGGGTCGCGGGCCACGGTCATTCCTGGATGGCCGACTACCACAACGACAGCCGGCTGGTGGCGGCGCTGGACCATCCGGCGTTCGCCGACTATCGCGCCGCGCTGGAGCGCCGGCTCGGGTGCGAGGGTGCGGCGCGCGTGCTCGGCGAGCTGCGCTGGAACAGCATCGTCTATCCCAATTGCTCCTTCATGAGCCAGTTCCGCCAGCTGCGCATCGTTCAGCCGATCGCGGTCGACCGCACGGTCGTGTACGCGTACTCGTTCAGGCTCAAGGGCGCGCCCGACCGAATGTTCCGCGACACGATCGCGTTCTCGAATGTCGTCAACGGGACCGCCTCGCCCGTGCTCACCGACGATCTCGAGGTGTACGAGCGCACGCAGCAAGGGCTGGCCGCGCATGGCCCGGACTGGGTCTATCTCGGGCGGGGCTACGGAGGGGATCAACCCGACCGTGACGGAACCCTGAGGGGCGAGACAGGCACCAGCGAGATTCACATCCGCAATCAATTCGCGGCCTGGCTCGAGTACATGACGTCCGAGTCCTGAGATGCGCGCCGGCGCCGACGTCGAGCTCCACTCCGAGATCGAGCAGTTTCTCTATCACGAGGCGTGGCTGCTCGACCAGGGCCGGCTCGACGAGTGGCTCGCGCTCTACACGGACGACGCGACCTACTGGATCCCGCTCGAAGCCAACCAGACCGATCCGCTGACCACCTCGTCGATCGTCTACGACGACCGGCGCCTCCTGGAAGTCCGGGTCCGCCAGTTCCAGCACCCGCGCGCGCACGCTCGTGTTCCGGCGCCGCGCACCGTGCACCAGATCGGCAACGTCCGGGTGCTGGAGGCCGACGGCCGCGACGTGCGCGTGGGCTCGACGCTCGTGCTGGTCGAGTACCGCCGCGAGCGCCAGCGCGTGTGGAGCGCGATCGTCGAGCACCGCCTGCGCCGCTCGGTCGAGGGACTGCGGATCGCCGCCAAGCGTGTCGATCTGGTCAACTCGGAAGCGGAGCTCGACGGCATCGTCTGTATTTTTTGATGGGGGGCCCCGACATGGCCCCCCAATACCCCCCAGCGCTCGGACACGCCCCGGCGGAGCCGGGGCACGTCTCGATCCCGCGATGCGCGCCCGCGAGGCCCCGACATGGCCCGATGTCTCAAGCCGGGGGTCCTCTACGGCCCCCCGGACCCCCGAGGAGACAGAAGCGTGTGACGCACCAGATGAGCCCCGATCAGTCGAGCGAATGATTGCGCCGAGTTTGCTCATCGGAGTGCTGGCAGTCTGGCAGTTCGCGACGTCGTTCCAGCATCCCGAGTTCATCCTGAGTCCCGCGGAGATCGCGCGGCACTTCGTCGAGGCGCTATGGTCGGGCGAGCTGTTGCCGCACGTCGGGGCGAGCCTGGCGCGCGCGCTGCCCGGCTTCGCGCTCGGGTCGCTGATCGGGGTGACGTTCGGGCTCCTGGCCGGCGTGGCGCGTAGCGTCGATCAGCTTCTGAGCCCCGCCGTCTTCCTGACGTATCCGGTTCCGAAGATCGTGTTCTTGCCGATCGTGATGCTGTGGGTCGGCATCGGTGACGCCGCGAAGATCCTGGTCATCGCGCTGGCGTCTTTCTATCCATGCTTCATCAACGCTTACTACGGCGCGCGCGGGACGTCACGAATCATGGTGTGGAGCGGGCTCAACATGGGCGCGGGCCGGGCTCAGATCTTTCGCAAGGTGGTCGTGCCCGGCGCGTTGCCGCTGGTGTTCGCGGGCCTGCGCGTCTCGCTGGCGCTTTCGTTCATCCTGCTCTTCTCGACCGAGATGATCAACGCGCGCTCGGGCCTCGGGTTCCTCATCCGGCAGTCGGAGTCGAGCCTGAGATTCGACCTGATGTACGTCGCCATCGTCACCGTCGCCATCCTCGGCTACACGAGCGACCAGTGCCTGCTCCTGATCCGGCGCCGTGCGCTCGCGTGGCAGGAGGCCGGCCGGTGAGGGCGTGGCGGCTCGACACGGCGTCCGCCCTGCGTCGGATCGCGCTGCTCGCGGTGGGCGTGGTCGTCTGGGAGGCCGCGGCCCGGAGCGGGCTGTGGAGTCCGCTGATCGTGCCGTCGATCTCCCGGATCGGTCACGAGCTCTGGTGGCTGGTGAGTCGTCCCGAATCGGCGATCGAGGCGTGGTACTCGGTCCAGCGCGCGCTCGGCGGCTTCGCGCTGGCGGCCGTGGTCGGCGTGTCGCTCGGCGTGCTGATGGGGCGCTCGGCGCTGGCCGCCTCGGTGCTCGGGCCCGTGTTCTCCAGCACCTATCCGATTCCGAAGATCGCGCTGTTTCCGATCTTCATCTACCTCTTCGGCATCGGCAGTCTCTCGAAAGTGGTGCTGATCTTCCTAGAGTGCCTCTATCCGATCGTCGTCACGACGCACGCGGGTAGCCGGGCGGTGAATCGAGTGCTGCTCTGGTCCGCGGCGAACATGGGCGTCTCGCGCGCGGCGATGCTCTGGAAGGTCGTGGTCCCGGCAACGGCCCCGTTCATCTTCGCCGGCTTCCGGATCGCGATGCCGATCGCGATGATCGTCGTCGTCATCACCGAGATGATCAGCTCGGCCGACGGCCTGGGCTACCTCGCCATGTACGCTCTGGCGTCCTTCAAGACCGATCGGATGCTGGCGGTGGTCGTCGTGATCGCGTTACTCGGCGTCGTCCTCGACCGGCTCGTGGTACGCCTGCGCGACCGCCTGGTGTTCTGGGAGAAGCTCGAGTCGTACTACGTCGAGTAAGTCATCATCGTGCGATGCTACTTCGGCAAGTACCCGAGATCCACCATCTCGTCGACGTTCACGGGCTTCTCCAGCCATCCCAGCTTCTCGTGCATGAAGACGGCGAGCTTCTTGAGGCTCGCGACGTCCACCCGGCCGCCGGGGTCGCGCTTCCAGTCCGCATTCTTCAAGTAGATCTCGAGCGGTGTGCGAACGAAGCCGGCCTTGTGCAGATCGCGCTTGGCCTCGGCCGTGTTGGCCAGGTAATAGCGAGTCACCGCGACGTAGTCGGCGAGGAACGCGCGGACCGCGTCGGGCTGGGCCTTGAGGAACTTCTCGCCAAACCACACGTCGAGCAGCTCATGGTCGTAGCCAACCGCCTTGACCGCGGTGAAGAGCATGCGCAGGCCGCCCTTCGCGACTTCCGCGGAATAGAACGGCTCGACGAAGGTGCCGAGGTTCACCTTGTCCGAGCGCACCGCCGCACCCATCGCGGGAAACGCGATCGGGACCACCTTCACGTCCTTGTCAGGGGTGAGCCCGGCGTTGAGCAGTGCGGCGCGAACCCAGAGATCGGTCGCGGTCTTGAAGCCGAGCACCCCGGCGGTGCCGCCCTTGAGATCCTTGACGCTCTTCACCGGCGCGTCGTCGCGGACCATGTAGGCCGTCGTGAACCAGTCCTTGCCGTCTGCCTCGAGACAGATCCCGGCGGTGATCTTGATGTCGACGCCCTGCGCTCGGGCGAAGATCACGGCGAGTCCCGGCGCGGTGCCTCCGTCGAGCTCGTTGGCGAGATAGGCCTGGAATCGCTCGGGGTTGCCCTGGAACGACACCATTTTGAGGCGATACTTCGTGCCGTTCCCCGGCGCCAGATCGGGCCGCGCCGCCATGAGCCACGCTTGCTCCTCCGCGGCGAAGCCGTGACCGAAGCGAATCATCACCGGATCGGCCGCGCCTCCGGGAATCGGGGCCACGGCCAGCGCGGCGACGAGAACGACGAGGGCCAGCAGCGTCCGGCTGTTCACGATGGCTTCTCCTCTCGGATCAGGTCCCAGATTCGGTTGCGGCACTCGAGAAACGCGACGGACTTGCGGACAGCGACGGAGCGCGGCCGCGGGAGCTCGATCGCGACCTCCTCACGGATCCGGGCCGGGCGCGCGCTGAGCACGACGACGCGATCACCCAGGTATACCGCCTCGTCGATGTCGTGCGTGACGAAGAAGATCGTCTTGCGGGTGCGCTCCCAGATGCCGGTCAGCTCCTCCTGCATGGTCTCCCGCGTCTGCGCGTCGAGGGAGCCGAACGGCTCGTCCATCAAGAGCACCGCCGGGTCGAACGCCAGCACGCGGGCGAGCGCCACCCGCTGCTTCATTCCACCCGACAGCTCGGCGGGCAGGTGATCGCGAAACTCCGTGAGCCCCGTGAGCTCGAGATAACGGTTCACGACCGCGTTGCGCTCGGCGGCCGGCGCACCGCGCGCCTCGAGGCCCCAGCCGACGTTGCCGCTCACCGTGCGCCAGGGGAAGAGCGCGTATTCCTGGAACACCATGCCGCGATCCGGTCCGGGGCCGACGACCGCGCGGCCGTGAACGCGGATCTGCCCGGCGTCGCACGGAATGAACCCGCCCAGGACGTGCAGCAGGGTGCTCTTGCCGCAGCCGCTCGGGCCGACGACAGTCACGAACTCGCCCGGGCCGACGGACAGGCGCTCGAGGTCGAGCACCTCCAGCACGCGCCCGTCGCGGGCGTACGTCTTCCGGAGGCCGATGACTTCGAGCGCCGGCGCGGTCATCTCATGCCGTCTCGCCGGCGCCGACCGGCCAGGCCAGCAGGCGCTCGAGCGCGGCCTGGGTGCGCTCGGTCGACCGGCCCTCGCGGCGGATGCGGCGATTGCGCAGCCAGCAGGCCAGCGTTCCGGTGAGCTGACCCTCCTCGCCGATCTGCCGCGAGAGCCGGACGATCGCATCGACTCGCTCCCGACGTCGAGCCACGTAGCTCGCGAGCGCCTGGGGCACGTCCGTCTCGCCGCGGGCCGACCGCGTCAGCTCCGCGGCGAGCACCGCGGCGTCTTCCATCGCCATGCCCGCACCCTGGCCCATGTTCGGCGTCAGCGCGTGCGCCGCGTCGCCGAGGAGCGCGACGCGCCCGCGAGCCCACGCGGACTGGTGGACTTCCTCGATGTCGGTGCACACGATGCCGTCCGTCGACTCGAGCTCGCCGAACGCCCGCCGCACGCGCGAGTCCGTGAGCTCGGCGAAGAGCGCCCGCAGCGCGGCCGGGCTCTCGAGGGCCCAGGCGCGGCTTTCGCGAGGCGAGTTGAAGGTCGTCCACACGTAGAGCTGGCCCGCGCCGATCGGGACGAGGCCGACGCGCTGGCCGCGGCCAAGGAACTCGGTGAAGTGCTCGAGCCTGTCCACGTTGGGCACCACGAAGCGGTGGGACCGGTAGCCCAGATAGACCGGCTCGTTCGGCTCGAAGAATCGCGCGCGCACGCTCGATCGAATCCCGTCGGCGCCGACCAGGACGTCGCCGGTGAACACCTTGCCGCTCGCGGTCTCGACCCGCACGTGGTCGGGTGCCGCCTCGAGTCCGCGAATCTGTGTGTCGAGATGTACGGTTCCGGCCGGCAAGCCGTCGTAGAGACACTCGTGCAGGTGCGCGCGATGCAGCAGCGCGCCGACCGCGAGCCGGCCGCCGGCATAGAGCGGGCGGTAATCGCGCGTCGTCAGGTGGCGCCCGCGGTGGTCGAAGGTCTCGCGCGCCAGATAGGGCGCGCTTCGTGCGCGGACGCGCGAGGCCAGACCGTTGGCTTCGAGCACGGCCATGGCGTTGGGGTTCATGATGATGCCGGCGCCGACGGCGCCGAGCTCGGCGGCGCGCTCGAGCACCACGGCGTCGAGCCCCGCGCGCGTGAGCTCGCGTGCAAGCGAGAGCCCGCCGATTCCGCCGCCGACGATGATGGTCGAAAGCCGCATCAGGGGGCGATTCTAGTCACCCCCTGCTGAACGGTCAAAAGCGCCGGCCGGGAGCTAGGTCGGCAGACCGAACAGCGAGGTCAGGCGCTTGGACTCGACCAGGCCGGTCATCGCCGCGTCGGTCGGGCGGCGCTCGAAGCGACTGGCCGCGTCGAGCACCTTGGGCAGGAGCCGCAGATCGCCGACCGTGTTGAGGAAGATGCCGGGCACGCCGAGCACGTAATACACGGCGCGATCGATGTCGGCCTGCTCCTCGAGCGGCTGATACCACGTCGTGTGCGTGCGGTCCGAGGTGGCCCACGGACCGCGCGCGATCGACTTGATCGTCTGCACGGCCACGTTGCGCTCCCGACAGATCGCGACGACCTCGTCGAAGGCCCGACGGTAGCGTTCGTTCTCGGCCATGAAGAAGTTGTAGGGCAGCAGGATCGAGTCGAAGTCGAAGCGCGCGAGACTCCGCCGGTGCATGGCCGCGATGGTCCAGCCGTGTCCCGTCACGCCGATGAACCGCGTCAGTCCTTGCCGCCGAGCCTCCATCGCGGCCTCGAGCACGCCATCCGGCCCCATCGCCTGATCCCAGTCGTCCGGGTGGCCGAGCGAGTGCAGCTGGATCAGGTCGACGTGATCGACGCGCAGCCGCTCGAGAGAGCGATGGATGTCGTCACGGCCTTCCTTCGCGGTGCGCGAGCCCGTCTTGGTCGCCAGGAAGAAGTCTTTCCGGTGACGCGCCATCCACGGTCCGATGCGAAGCTCGGAATCGCCGTAGCGCGCGGCGGTGTCGATGTGGTTCACGCCGTAGCGCAGCAGCACATCGAGCGCGCGATCGGCCTCGTCCTGGCTCGCGCGCGCCAGCGCGGCGGCGCCGAAGAGCGTGACGCTGCTGTGATGCCCGGTTCTTCCGAACGGTCTGCGCTCGATCATGAGGACCTCCAGCGAGCTATATTACGCCCTCGTCGCATGCGACGAAGGTCGGATACCGCACGATGGGCGCTTCTGCTATCCGAGCGTTCAGGAGGACACGGCGATGAAGACGCTTGCGATCGGGCTGCTGGCGTTGCTCACGGTGGTTGCGGGGGGCTGCGGCAAGGCGCGAGAGGCGCAGATGGCCGCGGAGAACGCGCCCACTGCGAACGTGGCGGGCACGTGGACCGGCAGCGCGGGAACCGGGGGCGTGTTCGCGCCGGTTACGCTGACGCTGGTCCAGAATGGGACCGATCTCTCCGGGAACATCATGGTCGGCGGCCGGCCGGATCTGAACGGCGCGGTCAAGGGGAATGTGAAGGGCGAGACCGTGAATCTGACGTTGCCGACAGTGAAGCTCGGTCAAATGTTCGTCAAGCAGCAGAACACGATGACCGGCGAAGTCGTGGGTGGGCTGCCCGTCACGCTACGACGCGGTCAGTAGATCTCGCCGGAACGCGGCCGACGACCGACGCCGTCGGCCGCGTCCCGGCATCGACTGAGCTCGCCCGCGCTAGCGCGGCGCGGGCGTGTACTTCCCGGTCAGCTGCGGCGTCGTGCCTTCGAGCTTCTTGTTCTGGCGGTCGAGCCGCGTCTCGCGTCCCCACGTCCGCTTGAGGTCGTCCCGCACGCTGAAGCTCAGCCGGCCGAGCCCCTCGGTCTCGATCTCGATGCGGTCGCCGTTCTGAAAGCCGCTGAGCCCGCGATGATTGGTGCCGGTCGCGATGATGTCGCCGGGATCGAGCGAGTGGATCGAGGTCACCCACTCGATGCAGCGCGGGATCTTGTGGGCCATGTCGCTCGTGTTGTAGTTCTGCTTGAGCTCGCCGTTCACCCACAGCTTCACTTGCAGCCGGTGCGGATCGGCGATCTCGTCCGCGGTCACGATGTACGGCCCCATCGGGCAGAACGTATCGCGCGACTTCATCTGGTAGAACGTGTTGCCGCTCGGTGGCAGGCCGCGCGCGGAGCCGTCGATGAAGTTCGTGTACCCGAAGATGTAGCTCATCGCCTGGCCGGCGCTCACGCCCGACGCCTTCTTGCCGATGATCAGCGCCACTTCGGCTTCGCCCTCGAAGATCGTGGCGGGCACGTCGGGCAGGACCATCGTGTCGCCGTTACCGATGACGGAGTTGGGCGACTTGTGGAACGCGTTGATCGGCGCGGGCTCGGAGCGCGTGCCGTCCTCCATGTAGTTCACGGCCATCGCGACGATGTTGTAGGGCTTGGGCAGCGGCGGCCGGATCCGGACCTGGCTGACCGGCTTGCCCTGACCGCGCGACGCCGCGCTGTCCAGGCGGGCCTTGTACTCGGCGAACCGCTCGATCAACCCGCTGATGAGGTTGTGCGGCCCGGTATGCGGGATGTCCTTCACGGCGTCCGACACGTCGACGACGGCGTCGCCCTTGAGCACCCCCAGCCTGAAATCGTCGAAGAAGAGCAGCTTCATGGGTCCCTCCTGCGGGTTGGTTTCGCGCCTGGACTATAGCACCGTCAGAACCGGTAGCGGACGCCCGCCTCCAGCACGTTCGAGCCGCTGTGACCGAAGAGCCCGAACACGCCCGAGCGATGGTGGATGCGCGTGACGAGGCTCAAGGGCGATTCCGGTAAGGCGAACGTGACCTCGAGCAAGATGTAGTTGAGCAGCTGCCTGTTGGCGCTGTTCGTCGGATCGGCCTTCTCGAGCGCGGCGATCTCGGTTGCCCACGAGAGCCCCTCGCCGAATGCCGCCGTCGTCTCGACGTAGCGATTCCACGGAAAGACGACCCACCGAGCGTTGACGGACCCCGTGAATTCCCAGTGGTCCTGGTCACCGAAGTGCTTGATGACCTGCAGCTCGCCCTCGAAGCGGATGTAGCGGGTCCACTCGGCGAATTGCTTCGAGACCGAGACGCCGAACGTATACGAATCCTTCAGATCGAGCCGGGCGGGGATCTCCAGGAGCTGACTGCCCGAGTACACGCCGCCGACGAGCGTCATGTACCAGGGGTTGGCCGACTTGGCCTCCGTAGGCTTCTGGTCGACCGGTCTCTCTTCGAAGATTCTTTCCTGTGTCGATTGATCCGGAACGGTCGTTTCCTGGGCTGCGGCCGGCGGCGAGACAAGGGTTGTCCCGATGAGGATCGGCGCGAGCAGGAGTGTGATCCGGAAATCGCGGCCGCGCATTTGCTAGGTGACTCTGCGCATCCTAGCAGAAGGGTTCGTAGCCCGGACTGGACAAAGGCCGAGGGCGCGCCCTATCCTCGCCGGGCGAGAGGAATGAGCATGGGCCATCCCGTTCAGGTGTCGCTCAGGATCCCGGGCACGTCGCCGATGCCGGAGCTGATCCGGCTCATCCAGGACGTCGAGGCAGCCGGCTTCGACGGCGCCGGCATTCTCGACAGTCAGCTGCTCTGTCGCGACACGTTCGTCACGCTCGGCCAGGCCGCGACCCAGACGTCGCGCCTCACCCTCTTCCCGGCCGTGACGAATCCATTCTCGCGCCACGTCTCGGTCCTGGCCGGCGCGATCCAGACCGTCGCAGAGCTGGCGCCCGCGCGCACCAAGGTCGTGATCGGCACGGGCTACACGTCGGCGAGCACGATCGGACGCAAGCCCGCGACGCTCGCCGAGATGCGCGCGTGTATCGAGCGCCTGCGCCGGCTCTTGTCCGGTGACGCCGTCGACTTCGACGGCACGCCGGGCCGGCTCGCATACGCGGCGGGCCGGCCGGTGCCGCTGCTGATGGCCGCCTCGGGGCCGAAGGCCATCGAGCTGGCGGGTGAGGTCGCCGACGGCGTGATGCTGCTGGTCGGGTTTCATCGCGGCATCGTGGACGCGGTGCTGACCCATCTCGAGAAAGGCGCGCGGCGGAGCGGCCGACGGCTCGAAGACCTCGAGATCGTCTGGGCCGTTCGCACCGTGATGGCGCCGACGATGGCCGAAGCGCACCGGCAGGCGCGCCCGACGGTCGTGCACCAGGGCATCATGCGGGTGCACTCGCGATGGCTCGAGCACACGCGGCTCTCCATTCCGCGCTTCGAGATTCCGTCAAGTGTCTATGAGATCTATCCCGATCTCTCGCACGCGCAGGACTGGGAGCAGGCGATTGCCGCGACGTCGTTCGTGCCCGACGAGGTCATCGGGCAGCTCTGCGACGCGCTCGGGCTGATGGGCACGCCGGAGCACTGCGCGCGCCGGATCGTCGACCTGACGGCCTCGGGGGTGAAGAGCCTCTACATCATGCCGCTGCAGACGTTCGTCGGCCCCGAGCAGGAGATTCGCTCCTTCCGCGATGCCGTGTTCCCCGCGCTGAAGGCCGCGGGCTGCCGATGAACGGCGGAAGGCTTCAGGGACGAGTGGCGCTCGTCACCGGCGCCAGCCGCAACATCGGCCGCGCCGTCGCGCTGGCGTTCGCGGCCGAAGGCGCCGACCTCGTGCTGAACACGCGGGTCAACGCCGAGGAGCTCGACGCGGTCGCGGCCGAGTGCCGCAAGGCCGGTGTCCGCGCTGTCACCGCGCTCGGCGACGTCGGCGACCCCGCGGTGTGCGAGGCGATGGTCGCGCGCGGGCTGGCCGAGCTCGGCGCCGTCGACGTACTGGTCTGCAACGCGGCCATCCGACCGCACAAGTCCGTCACCGACACGTCGGTCGAGGAGTGGCATC
>Ga0126370_10000183_pt1 | contig 22640 bp, 22 predicted proteins | sample PanSoiMetaPlot_3_FD_92586 | JGI IMG/M metagenome (GOLD analysis project Ga0126370, IMG submission 92586) | Tropical forest soil microbial communities from Panama - MetaG Plot_3 | ecosystem: Environmental > Terrestrial > Soil > Tropical forest > Bulk soil | place: Panama | collected 2016-02-17 | reverse complement strand
GCAGTAAGTTCACTCCGTAGAGCTATAGATTCCCCCGCCTTTACGGGCGGGGACCTCCCGCTGGATTAGATCGATTCGATTCCGGCCCTGACGTGATAGACAGATATCACGCAGGGGATTGAGCGATGCTTCCCAAATGGCCCTTCAGCTGGCATGGTTTCTACCATTGCATGCTAGGGGAACAAAGTCCTGTTGCATTCGTGGGCTTGCTCGGACTAGATCGAAGTGGCACGACAACAACTAATTCTGCTCTCTAGGAGAAGCGCACACTAGAATTGATAGCCCGTACGGCAAGCTAACTTGAGGGATCGCAATACTTTCACAGAGGGGGTTAGACCTAGCACGCGGTTAACTAGAGCAAAAGGTGTACCCATCGCAGAAGAAGCACGCAGCCCCATGGGGAATAATCCGAGGGAATTCCTGCCCGCGCAGATCTTGGTGAATGCGCGGTCCCCATGCCGGTCACCCAAGTTGTCGTGACAGAGCCGCGTCTAAGCCAGCACCGCCCGATTCTCCTGCGCGCGTCGGCTCAGCGGGTGCCGACACCGGGTATAGAACCCACTGCGAGTGACCCCCATGACCCGGCACGACACCGCAAGCGGATACAGTGCCTTCTCTGCCTGGAAGTAGGCATATCTCATCGCGACCCGCTGGCGAAGAAGGCCGCTGCCGTTTTGGGGATGTCCCGCTCCGTCCAGAGCTGCTCGACCTCGCGCCAGAAAACCTTGAGTTCCTCTGCCGCTCGGAATCCGTTGGGACTCGATACGGCACTCATCGCCTCACGGAGCCACCGGCTCAACGCGATCTGGCTGACCCCCAACTCCTTGACCACCTGATTCGCCCTCTGGACGCTCCCCCGGAGCAGAGCCACGGCTTCTTGGTTGAATTCCGCTGTGAAGTTCTGCCGCAGTAATCTCATCGGACATTTCCTTCGGCTGATTATGCCTAAGTGATGTCCACAAAATCGTGGGAACCTCACTTGTCTGCGATCGCCGAAGACGCGGGATGGCAGCTTGAAGAACTTGGACCACTTTATCCTGCTGCCTCTGGTTAAGCCCAACCCATAGTGGTAAACGAATTAGTCGCTCTGACTGACGGTTTGTTACGCCCAATTCGCCGTGGGCCCTGCCATACTGTTTGCCGGCTGGTGAAGAGTGTAGCGGCACATAGTGAAACACTGCATTGATGTCGTGATGCTCGAACTCATCGAGCACTTTCTGTCGATCAATCTCTGGGGACAACAGCACATAGTACATGTGGGCATTGTGACGGCAGCCCTCTGGCACAATCGGTCGACGGAGAAAGCCTTTGGCTTCAAGCGGTTCAAGCAAGTCGTGATATTGCTGCCAGCTCGTCAAACGCACTTGAGTGATCCGATCAGCCTCCTCCAGCTGGGCCCAGAGGAAGGCGGCGATCAACTCGCCTGGCAGGAATGAGGAGCCCACCTCCTGCCATGTGTATTTGTCCACCTCGCCTCTGAAAAAGCGGGTGCGATCTGTACCCTTTTCCCGGATGATTTCAGCGCGCAACGCTAATGCAGGATCGTTGACCAACAAGGCACCGCCTTCACCGGAAATCACATTCTTGGTTTCGTGAAAACTGTAAGCACCAAGGTCACCAATGCTCCCAAGTGCCTGCCCCTTATACTTGGCCATCACGCCTTGTGCAGCGTCTTCAACCACCTTTAGGCCACGCCTCCGTGCGATGTCCGTTATCGTCTCCATTTCACAGGCCACGCCAGCGTAATGCACGACAGCAATCGCTTTAGTGCGGGGAGTGATGGCGGCCTCGATCAATCGCTCATCGAGATTCAGCGTGTCTTCACGAATGTCGACAAAGACTGGCACCCCGCCCCTAAGCACAAACGCGTTCGCCGTCGACACGAAGGTGTAGGACGGCATGATGATCTCGTCGCCGGGCTGGATATCTAGCACCAAGGCTGCCATATCCAGTGCCGCGGTGCAGGAGTGGGTTAGCAAAGCCTTACAGCAGCCCGCATGCTCTTCCAGCCAGCCATGGCAACGTTTGGTAAAGGGCCCATCACCAGCCAGACATCCATTGAAGTGTGCTTCAGCGATATAGTACAACTCCTTGCCCGTCATATGCGGCCAGTTAAACGGAATACGGTTGTTCATGCTTTTCATTCTGGTCATTTCAAGACATTCCTTTAGTCCTTTTTAGCAATCACAAGCCTGGACCCCCCAACCGGGTAACTTATTCCAAGCCTGATTCCGGCACGCTCAACGTTTAGCATTTGTTCAAACAATGAATTCACCACTGAATCGATGTAAACTCAGCAGTTGGGTCAAATGTTTTACTGTCAGGCTTCTGAACTAACCTGGAAACCATCATTGCAGGCAAGAGCGTCGTCACAAATGAAGTGCTTCGGATCGCTCTAAAACCCGCCGCCCTAACCTTCTCATAAATCTCCCTACTAGCATAACGGCCCTCGTGAAATGCATATTCATCCGGAGCACCCCGTAATCAAGCATGCTGAGAGACAGTGAGGAGCATCACTCCACTGGACCTTAATGCTTTATGAATCTGACCGAGAGCTATCTCAATCTTCTTTAATGTGCTCAAGAACATCGAAAGCACCCACGACATCAAATTCATCGATGAAGGGTATCCGCTGAGCACCAACTTGCATGAGATTGACTGTTGGCAATCGCTTCCAGGCGAGCGCAAGCCCATTGGTAAAAATCTGACCGCCGTATAGTTTTGCGCCGGAGAACTTACCTGCAATGCCGGCCAAGACATAGCCTGTACCGTAACCAATATCGAGACATGAATTGAAATTCGGCGCATATTTTCTTAAGGCCCAAATTATGATTTCGTTTCTGGCACGAAACCAGAAATTGGCCTCCTCAAGGCGAGCCAACTCTGAAAAATAGCTCGCCTTACACCGGCCCCCTCCATGCGCCAGATCTGGAGCATGGGCTTCGAATCCATCAACAATCTCAGGCGACCCTCCACAATTTGGGCAGTCTTTACGGGATGCGCTGTACTAAGCATTACAGATAAGGCACAGTTTCACATTTCGTCGCCAACTGGTCCGGCATTGGAGGTCGAAAGACAAATATCTTGAATGCGATGAAGAGGAATGCTGCAACCACAAGAATGGCTATAGCTTGTATGATCTGATGGGGGTACCCGAAGTTGTCAACAAAAACGACCATAATGGTAAGATTCATTACGTACCCAACAGAGTGGACGGTCAAATAACGAATTCCCGACCCAATCATTCCCCCCTTATATGAAAAACTGAGACTCCTATTAACAAAAAAACCTATCGCCGCACCCACGCCATATAAAACACTCATGGCAAATTTCGGTGCCATTCCAAGATGCGTGGCTAACAAATAAACAATATAACCGGTAACATTACTTATGATGCCAACCGCCGCGTATCGAATTAATTGTTTACCGGTCCCTGGATTATAGAGAAAGCCCTGAAAGTTAGTCATTCGTTAAAACCGCCAAACCGAATCCTGTTTTGCCATAGCCATTGCCATTATAGAGCATGTACCGCTGCCCTGAGTGGTCGAATACAAATGGATATTCGACCATTTCCGAATCCCACCCAACTGACGAGACACTGAGACCGGTTCTCTTCAAGTCAAGCTTCCACTTTGTCCCATCGTCACTATTCGCATAACCAATCCGATATTTCTCCCCGGAACCGCTGCGGAAGGAAAACCACATTTCATAAGCCCCACGAGCATCCGTGACAACAGTAGGGCGGGAAAACACCTGAGCTAGCCCGATCTCGTAGGGAATCGCCAAACCGTCGCGGGACCAGTGGTGCCCATCGGCAGACGATGCAGAGTTGATTACATGAAGCATCTCCCCGTTTCCAGCATCCCATGCTCTTGTTGAGCCGTACCACATGAGATAGCCGCCGTGCTCCTTCTCCAGCGCCCATGGGTAAGAGAGACTAATCGGGTCGATATCATCCGCTGTCATAAACGGAGATTTCTCATCAAGCTGTAGCGTCAGGTCCGGATTTACCACCAGCCGACCTATATCACCCCGCCAGTGTCCCTCTCGCGGTACTTGCCATCCCATGAATGGCATGTATCTAACGCCATTCGCGATGTAACAGTTTCCGATGCTTACTCCGTCAGCGTAAAAGCTGTCCTTTGGACCGTGCTCGAAGAACGGCTGATGATGTTCCCTGATAACCCTACGCTGAACGATATCAACATCCACTGCGCCAACCGATGAACGATTTTCGCGATCTCTGCCATTGAAGAATATCCGATAGGTATCTCCTTCGATATGCACCGGAAGTGGATTAGCCGCGTGCGATAAAAGCTTCGGGTGTCTTCCTTCGGTTGCTGGTAGATAGATCTGCCCAAGTTTGGTCCATTGAGTCATATTCTTCTCAGCCTCGCACTGGGTACTTTGGAGCGTTCGGTTGCGGCTCCTATGTAGACCCCCTCCGGATCCGCATCGGCCAAGAGCAAAGCCCCCGCTCCGATTACACATCTATCGCCAACCTTAATGTGGTCGCGGAGCGTTGCATTGACACCGACAAAACATTGCTCGCCGATCTCAACACCACCAGAAACAACAACATGGGATGCGATGAAAGTGTGATCCTTAATTACTGAGTGATGGCCAATATGGTTGCCGCTCCACAGCGTGACGTTATTACCAATGGTGACAAAGGGCTGAATAGTGTTGTCTTCGAGAATGAAACAGTTGTCGCCAATCCTCCCATCATTCAACGCTGTCGCATGGGAGCTGACATAGCTCCCGAGTCGGTAGCCCAAAGCCTTTGCCGCAAGGTATTTTTCCTTGCGGACCTCGTTGAGCTTAGAATAACTGAGAGCGACAAAGGCTTCGTAAGTATCTGACGGATGCAGATCTACCACCTCTTCGAACGGCACCACGGGTAATCCGCACAACCGATTCTCGGTGATATAAACCGCATCCACCGTAAAGGCCACGACTTCGTAATTCGAGTCCGTCGAGAAGTAGTAGTGCGCCAGTTGGGCGATATCACCCGAACCGAAGATGATGAGAGGCTTTTTCACGTACGCTTTCTCACCAGGATCGTGAATTCGTAAAGATCATAGTCGTGCAACAATGCCACATGGCGCGAATAACAGCGTTTGCAAAGATCGAACAAGGCGCAGGGATCAGCATAGTAGAGGTAGTCACGCATTTTGCCCGCGTCTGAGTAGGAAGTTAGACAGTTGAAGGCAAACCCCCGGAGGGTGGTGCGATCCAGCACATCCAGCGTGCCCTTCAAATAGTTGAACCACTCGTCATCGCTGCGCTTTAGCCGGACGTTGAAAATGCCGCTGGCGATACCGTAGTCGGCGATTTCAGCAGGATCGGCAGAGACGGCAAAGCAGGAGTTGGAGCTGGTGGCGTAGCGTTTCCGCGCAGCGCAGATCATATCGCTGGAAACGTCGAAACCGCGATAGGTCATGTCGTGGTATTTTGAGTCCAAGTACTCGAACATAGCACCATAGCCGCATCCGAGGTCGTTGACTGAAAAATCACTCGGTTGGGAGATGATTTTGCTTAGTTGCTCGAAGCGGAGCAACTGGCTCTCTTCACCATTCCAGTCGACACCGCGTGGCGTCTCCCCATGTTCGGCCAGCTTGGCTGAATAGTACTCGGCCACTTCAGCCCAAATATCATTTTTGGGGGGATTCATTGAGTCTGCCTGATTCTTGTTGGCAGCTTCGGAATAGATCACCAACGCTTGTTCTAAATTCGATAACACCTTCTGTAGTCAATGTAAGGGCTGTAGCACTTGCTTATACGACAGTACTTTTAGGAGTGATGGGAATTGGGTCTTGATGAGCATACATTTCTACGGTCAGAGTGCTTCGTTCGTTCAAGCGAGGAAAGCGCTAGTTTGCCTCCCTCATTTTGACGCACACGGTGATTTGACAAGGTAAGCAGAAGATTTAGACAACTGATAAGTAAGTCCGCAAAATGACAGATCCTTCATCCTGTCGCATGGATCAAGCATTTCAAAGAATCCCTACGATAGCGTCGACAGTGGCCAGCTATTTCCTTCTCAACTTCCCAACGGCACGGCGACGCGGGAACCAGGCCGATCATGCGCCCCCACCCTTCGGTCGCGTTCTCGGGAATTGAATAAATTTGCTCTCCGCCTCGAGATCCAAATGTTCTAGAACTACGTCGGAAATGATCACGTCTATACGACTCTCAGGTTGAGGCGAAGGGGGCGCGCAAATAGTCGCCTAATATAATGACCATCCTGCCGGAGACAACCGTCGAAAGCGGATCTTTGCTTGAAATTAGTTGCTGTCTCCGCTCAAGAGTGGCAGATTGCGCCGGATCATCCTGCCTTAATGGTCAGCTGATAATTTCACCGCTGCCTGGCAGGACTTCAATCAATCGACCTCGTGGAATTTCCTTAAGGCAATCGCCATGATAAATATAAATCAACTGCAACAGCGTAGGGGCCGGGAGTACTACCATTGCAATCTACCTTCTGAAACAACATCAATTACATAGAGAGGCCGCTGTTTGGATTGATAAAAAATCTTGCCAACATACAGACCGATAACGCCAACGCTGACTAATATCGCCCCGGTGCTAATTAGAATTAGCACCGCCAGACTGGTCCAACCCGGAAGGCTGGTTCGAAATAAAACACGCCAGGCGAAGTATGCCGCCATGGCCATGCCAGAGGCTGCAAAGATAAAACCCAAATTTACAATCCACCGAAGTAATACCGTCGCCTGAAACAAAACTCCATCAATCGCAAGGTGTAAGAGTCGACTTAACGAATAACTGCTCCCGCCTGAGTAACGCAGCCGCTGCACATAATCAACGCTTCCAGTACGGAAACCTAACCAACGCAAGATAAACAGATAATGACGTTCCTTTTCTTCAAAAAGAAGAAAACCGTCGATTACCTTGCGTGACAGAATTGAAAACGAACCGTAACTGCCGTCGATAGGCTCCTCGGCCAGTCTGCTTAACAACCTGAAGTAAACCCTGGAAGCCAATCGCCTTAATGGAGAGTTGCTGCGCTCAATGCGCTTTGCAAGCACCAGATCATAACCCTCTCGTAGTTTGGCATATAACTCGGGAATTAGATTTGGCGGATCTTGCAGGTCGCAGTCCATTACTACAGCATAGTCGCCACGAGCAGCTGCCAAACCGGCTGTAATGGCAATCTGCTGCCCAAAGTTCCGACTGAGCCGAATACCTTTTACTGCTGGGTGCTGTGCCTGTAACGAGATGATCTTGGCCCAGGCATTGTCCAGGCTACGGTCATCAACCAGAATAATCTCGAAGTGCTCGGTCAGCGTACACAAATTCGTCACAAGCTGCCCGCAAAGCTCTTCCAGACAGTTGACACAACCATAAACCGGAACAACCACGCTAATGGTGGGTTCAAGGAAAGTACCTTTATCCATTGAAAACCCCTATCTGGGCTGGAGCTTCCTAGCCGCGCGAGCCTTTCGCCAGGCCCGATCATCAATTGGCACTTGCGATGTATAGCCTAGAAGCTGGGTAAACGCAGCCCCCAGATCAGGGCGCTCCCCTAATGCACGAGGGAAATCATATTGCTGCTTGAGGAGAGGAATTGTGTAGAGATGATTGACTCCCCTCCGTATGATCTGCGATTTATTCGCACCTGCTCGATGAAATAGCATGGAATCGAAGACAATGGCCGAACCAGCAGGGGCAGCGACCACAGTACGGTTCGCTTCAACGTATGCGGCAGAAGGTAACACCTCGACCTTGTGGGTAAATGGGACTACCTGGGTCCCACCTGTCTCCTCAGTAAACTCGTCAATTGCCACGAGTGCGCTGATGGCTATGGGGCGTGAAATTACATAATTCTGATAAGGAAGATCCCGATGCCAGGAGCTCTGATGATGGGTTTGATGAGGGCGATTGATGATCCCGTTTTGCTGACTGAGGATGATCCAGTCGCCCAAGCATTGCTTAACCACTGACAAGACTAGGGGATGGGCGGCCAGCCGCATGAATTCAAAGTCGTAGAGTAGCGGAGCCCTGCACAAATCGAGTTCCTGAATATCGATTAAGGCATCTCGACCGAACTCATCTTCCTGCCTCTTATAAACTTCGTCTATCTTCTTCTGCCATTCCACGAGCTCTGCAGGAGAGAATAGGTCAGGGACTACCGTGAAGCCACGAACAGCAATTGCCTCAGCATACCGAGCAACATCATCACAGACTTGAGTTTGCTCAATACGACCGTAAAAATTCTCTTTCATGCTCCGCTCCTTTAAGTATGTTGCCGAAAGGTAGCCCCCTTATTGAGGCAATATGTTCCATTACGCAAAGACATGAACTGATTGGTTGATTTTATTGATCTGGAATATTCAAGTTAATTGATTCCTCCAATAAGGAATGAATAGAAATACCTCTCTCTTTAGCTTTTTTAATCAATTTTTCTTTAGTCCGCTCCCTGACACCTTCTAGTTTCCCAAAGTATCGTGTCCTAGCAGTGCCTCCCCTTGCGCCTTTATGCTCAACGTCAATATTCATTTGAGGGAGGCCGATTGAAGGACTGAATGCGATTAAATAAAAGCAATTACCCAATACGTAGGCAAGCTCTACATTTGTTGCATTATGAGGTAGCAAATTCATTGGGGGTTCTATAGCCCAAAGAGGGTTATTATTTATGGCTATATCTGCGTAGAGAGTGCCTCTTAAATGGGGCGCAATTCCCTCGTCACCAAATAAAACTCTCCCACCAATTTTACAAACCCGCTCCATTTCTGCAATTGCCTTTCGGGTGTCGCCAAAAAGATTTATTCCCCCAAAATGATATACAGCATCAAAATATCTAGAAACGTACGGAAGAGAGAGAGCGTTAGAAATCGAAAAACATATATTTTCTCGATCACAGGACTTGCTCGCACAAATAACCATTAATTTACTTATATCCTGTGCGTGAATCTCCCCCTCTACTCCAACGCTATTGAGAATCAATGGTAAATCGTTGCCTAAACCGCACCCAGTCACCAGTACTTTCATACCTCTCGATAGTTTTAAGCGTTCCAGAGATTTACCGCGAAAATCTTTTTCATCCTCCCCAAAAGTTTCGAACAACCAATTTAAAAAGTTCCTATATATTTCAGTGGAATTTTGAGAATTGTACATTTCCAAATTTGCATTATCACACTCATTTGCGATCATCGGTTCAATGAAGTCAATTACCCGAGGATTCGAATCGACAAACTTGTATACGGTGCCTTTATCGTTGACCAAACCCACGCGAGGAGTTCGTTGTAGACCATTGTGTGAAAGTGGGTCACAAAGTGCGTCATATAAAATTTCGTTACTTAATCGCGATGTGGTATGCATTGTTTTACGCCTATGGCGCTCTGCCGCGCGCCGTCTTCCGTTGTGAATAATTCTACTTTGCCCAACAACTACCTTTACAAGTTAGGAGAAACCCATTAGGGAGCTGGTTGCGCTAGGAGTGAGAGAAGAGCTGTTAGCGTACCATGATTGCGCGCGATGGAGCACTCGATCTCTCGAGTAAAGCAACATGCTTCATATAGCGCGGCGCGTCCTTTCCGCAATTGAACAACAAATCGAGAATTGTGACGCTGTGGGCAAACTCGCCCCAGAGCTGCGGGTATTCCGGGTAACTTGCGTAGTCGAACCAAGTGAGCGTGATGCCACGGTCTATAAAAATGTGTTCTTCGATGTAATCCTTGGCCGCTGGACCAGAGATATATTCAGCAGCCCCCGCCTGCATGCAAAGACCGGCCAGGCATTCGGTTCTGCCATCAAGTAGCGTATAGTCCCATGAGTTAGTAATGGCTGTCTTAATTCCCAAATACTGGCAGATGGCCTCGATAAAGCTGCGATTCAGTTGCGATATATGAGTGTATGACTCGCCGAGATATAACGGTTCGAGCCAAATAGCAATCTCCGAAAAATGCGGCGCGCGACGATAGTTCCGCACCAAGGCATTCCAATGTGCTGTCGCCCATTTAGTTCCATCAATCTCGGTCTCCCGGATCTTCTGGTGATATTTACCTTTTACCAGTACCGGAACAGTCAACCACTGTTCGCCTTGAGGTGTCTTGATCCGATTACGGTTGCGCCAATCACGCCGGGTGTACTGCATGTCGTCGTAGAGGATGAATTCATCCACTGCGGCAATCAGGTCGAAGTAGCCCTTCCATGGAATATAATTCGATTGAACTATCGCTACTTTTTTCATTTATATAGGTGGAACTTTTTGAAATTACTATTGGTCTCGTCGGACAACACTTACTACAATTCTTTATGTTCGTCGTTATTTTGAATTCGTTCAAAGACCACCCAATCAGAATGCCTCTTTACTTCACGATATGCTTTTAGGGAGGAAAGATAGAGCCATATCTGCTCTGTGTGTTCCGGCGATACCAGAGTCGCGGATGAGGCTGGCCCATCAGCAAGTATAAAACGCGGGCCTTTAGTTTCGATCCAATCAACAATTTTACGAACATCCTTCTTCAAAACGATTTCCATCGGATCGAACAAAGGGAAATTCTCATTGAAACCTTTAATTCGCACCGCCGTTGAAAAACCAGTAAGCACAATCGAATCTGAAGGGGTGAATTCATTAAGCGCGGAAAGCTGTTTCGAGATGGCATTATTCCCAAATCCCGGCAGACAAAAACCGTTCAATTGATCCGTACTTACGCAGCTCGCCATGTAGTTCTTAAACCAAGTCCCCGATTTGTGATAGAGAACGTTCGTCGAAAATACTATTTGGCTAGCTATTAAGCTGAATATGATAACTTTGAAGTGCGGACGAGCTTGATATGATGTCAGTGATTCGAGGTTTAATTTCCCTAAATCGAGAAATGGTATCAAGAGCAAAATCAAAAGCACCCACTGAAACCATAAATTCACTTCTGCCGCACGGTGAACGTAGTAAAAAAACCAAACCAACATCACCGCTGCAATAGCAGCTTGCCAGACATCCGTTTTTAATAAATCGCCATTCCGTGCTTTTACTACAATTCGCAGTACAGTAGTCGTCGCGATGAAGAAAATCAAACCTGCGCTAAGACTTAAACGGTTCACTATTTCGCCGTAGCCACTACCCCCAAACAGCCACAAGAATTCAAAGTTATTTGCTCCGCTCTTCTTCAACAAAGGACGCACAATGAGATAGAACAATAAGAAAAACGTTAAACAGAATATTGGCAAAAATTTAGCCAACGTTAAAGAAATCGACGAGAGACGTGTTGAGCTTTTGTATTCGATCAAAATTGCAGCTACAATCAACCCGGCAGTAAGTGCAAATCCTGTTTCTGGACTAAAAGTCATTACCGTAGCCGAGGTAATCGCCAAGATCGAAACCCGGGGTTTTTGACGTTTAAGCTCCAGCGCACAAACCAATAAGCCCAACAGAATCGGCGTATAACGTATCCCAGACTGATTGGGGTATCCTATTGTTGTACCCACATTTGATAGTGTGTATAAGGTAAGGCATATTGTTAAAAGAAAACCGAGGATGAGATTCCTTCTATTAAGAATAAAAAGAATAATCCCAATTAAGAGTAACGCAAAAACTTGATAGAACTTCACAGCATGAGGCAATTCCACACCAGAAATTCCTACGTAGTCACTAGCTTTATAAACTGTTGCTATCAGAAGAGGCATGCCAAGACCATAAGTTGCACGCTTTACCTGCAAATCATCACTTAAAACCAAGTCAAGGCCGCTCAGAACAGTGACTGCGTAGTGACCATCAATCCATCGAAGCTCATTCAAGCTTTCGACGAACATCGGTTGGAAAAGAGGGAGAATCCAAAATGAAACGACTAGGAAAATGATTGCCAGCCAGCCCACTGAGCGCAAAAGCTTACCATTCGATCTGCATAGATTCAAAATCTTCTTGAGCAATTCACGAAATGTTTTATTCCACGTGTAAGCTATGAACCCTAGTACACCGAAGCCAAAACCGACACCCTGATCTTTCTCCCATGTTCCCCAAAAAAGAAGTGTAAACGCAACTACCATGGCTAAATAAAATTCATAAAATCCATAAAATTCCTCGCGATTCCAATCCCCGCTTACTTCAAACGGCTCGCGAACTAGCAAAATTGAAGCGCAAGCACCAGCAAAGGATATCAAGGTCAAAACATAAACAAGCCGTTGGTATTTCGCAGAATAGAGGCCCAGTGCACGGATATGAGTATCAAGAATTTCGGGATTCAATTCGACACGAAAGTAAGTAAGAAGACATAAAATTCCTGTAAGACTTAAAGTAAGAATGCCAGGCAATAAATTATAAGCACTAAAATTAGATAGCTCTTTCATATGAATCATTTTGACGACTTATATCACCAGCAACAAATCCGCATATATCCGTGTGAGCCGGCTGCTTTCATGCTCCAAGTCTTTCAGCCGCTCACATCCGATGCGTCGAGGCCGCCATTCTTGGCTATCCACTCGTCGCAGATCAATTGAGCTGATCCCGGACGTCCGCCAGATTTCGTTGACGGGGCGTCCGTCATCGGCTTCCTTCAGGACAGACACAATCTGGGTCTCAGTGAACTCCGACTAGCGCAGGGAATCTCCTGGCCGAGGTGTCTATTGCGCTGACGTCCCCCCGGAAAACGACGGCAACTTAAACCTCGAGTAAGAAGTCGTCGCCTCTGGTTAAGAGTTGCCTCGGAACGGGACCATCGTCGGGTCCTCCTTGGTAAGAAGAAGACCACGCCGCAGGTTCGTTCCTCAAGTGCCCTCTGGTCTAGTTTTCGGGTTTTGGGTCAAATTTGCACCCTTAAGCTTCAACGCCGACAACTAACTCGTATATATTGCGGGCGCCGCATGTTTTAGTCGCGTCCTTCAACATACTGCGCATCCTCCAGGCCCGACGCTTCAGCAAGACTTTCCCAGCCAATTCGCTCATCCAAGGAAGCCTGTAAGGTGCGATTGCGATCAAAGTCAGAATTCGCTTGATTGCGGGACAATCATTTCTTGCAATCCGCTGCAGCTCTATCAGCGAACACTGGCAATGGGCGGGAGTCATCAACGCTTCTTGGATTACTTGCCAAGCAAATTTCCTCCACGCAATGTTCAAGCCCTTTCGAATTTCCGGGAAGAGATCGCAGATTTTCTCAACGTACTCATATAGCTGGATATGCACGTTCCCAGCATAATACTTTGGTATCAAATAGTCTGGCAGGCCCGTGACAAACCCTTTACCTGCTTCATTATTCAAATAGAAATTGGCCCCATTACTTTTTGCCCCCTGCCCACCGAAACTTAGACAGCCGTTAAAATGCGCGTAGCGATCCATAACTGCCGCGAGGACCAAATCAGAGTACACATCGGGGATAAGCCGTTTAAAAATCGTCCCCTGAGAGTTGCGGATGCGATCCAACACCGTCCGTTTTACAAATCCGTGATAAAGAACAGGCAATCGACCATACCATTCCCGGAATTCTGCAACCCGCTTGAGAACAGAGCTTGTATCTACTTCCTTCACTGTCCCCGTGCCTGGTCTTAACAGATAATGGTTCCTGCACCAATGCTCGAAAAAGTCAGGCCAAAAATACTGTCCCGGATTATGCGTTACACATTCGAGACCATCATCTTGCATGAAAATGGTGTTCAGGCGAGCAAGGGCGTGCGGCATTAAGGCATCGTCATCACCGATGATCGTCAACACATCACCCTTGGCTTGTGAAACTACGAATTCCCAGTGAACGGCCATAGGCAACACTCTATCGGTCTCCAGATACCGAATCCGGTCATCAGTGAAGGAAGTCACAACCTCGCGTACAGCAAGTGATCCACCATTATTTGAAACAAGAACTTCAAAATTGTCATAGTCTTGATTGAGGCAACTTCGAATTGCCCACGGCAGATACAGCTCTCTTCCTCCTATTGTTGGAATAATTATTTGGAATTTTGTACTCAGCATTACCGGGCTCCTCCTGATTCACGAATATTGCCAGCGGAAAAATCGTCCCATGGTCGCAAACATCACGGACCGAACTCGGTCCGCGAGTGCGGTTGATATGACTAGCGCACCTGCTCCCACAACCGACAGAAATATAAACCAGTGCCAACGATCCTGATAGCTTGCGGGTTCAAACTGTTGCGCCAACAGCACAACTCCGATCGGGCCGCAAATAGGCACTAGTATATCGGCGACATACCAACCCCACTTTTCTTTCGGGATGAGCCAGTGGTGCATGATGTGCATGCTTATCAGGACATAGCCTGCATTCAGAGCTACCCATATCCATGCAGCACCCACGGCTCCATAGCGGGGAACAACAAGAAAGATGGCAGGAACGAGCACAAGCACCGCTACGACATTCACCTTCACCGCAAGACTCGTCATCCCGTGGGCAAGCTGGAGCATATAAGGAATGATCATCAGCTCATGGAGGAAGGTACCGAGGATCAACGCAGACAGGATAGGGGCGGTGCTCTCCGCGAGGCTCGCGCTCCCTGACCATACAAAAACAGCCCCCTCCGAAAAGAAGATGAGCGCCATCACGACAGGCGCGGAAAGAACGGTGACAAGTTGCGCCGCATGATGATAGACGGACACCAAACTTCGCTCGTCGTTTTGGGTTAAGAGTTCGACCAAACGCGGATAAATAGCTTGCGCGATAGGGGTGGTAACAACGGCTAGTGTCCCGACGATTGCGGTCGCCAAACTATAGTAGCCGAACGTCTCCAGTGTCAGCATGCCCGAAAGTAAGACCTTGTCCAACTGCGTAAGGAGCAGGACAAGAATGTTAGTGCCAATCATTCCTCCGGCAAATTTCCAAACGCCCGCGATCGCTTGACGAGAGAAGCTGGCCGGCAACGGTGCCTTGGGCAATATCCCGTGCACGCTGGTGGCAAACACCGTAACAGACAGCAGGGAGATTACAACCTGCCACAAAAAGAAGACTTCAATGGTGGGCGAGACCCATAAGAGAACTGCTACGGCTCCCCCATGGCGAACCGTGGCCAAAATTGCTGTGGCACTGTTGTACCACACCTGCTTTTGCATTCCGAACAATGCACCGCGATAAACCCCCTCAACAAGGCGCATGGCAACCAAGATCGCCATGATTGAAATGGCCTGCGCGACAGTTGTTATCGGAAGCTTATCTGCCCGAAGCCAGTGAGCGGCCAACCAGTCTGACGCAGCCCACACGCCCAAGGCGATCAGCACTGCAAAGCCAATACAAAGGAGTTCCAGACTTCGCAGCAAATCACGGATGGATTGAGGGCTGTGAGCACCAGCAGTATAGCGGGCCATTTCCCGCGTGAGTGTCGGGGTCATCCCCATGTCGAGAACCGTCAGCCATGCCTGCATAACGGCGAGCAAACCGAAGAGTCCATAACCTTCTATTCCGAGGTAGTGAATGTATACTGGGATAAATACCACCCCCATCAGCGCGTTCCATCCGCTTCCGACGTAATTGGCCACTAGGTTCCTTTTGAGTAAAGTCATGGGTGATATGAAGCTTGTCTCTTGAGGATCAAACCGTGTCGCCGGGGAGATCTCTAGATGCGCTCGTCGAAAGAGGAAGAATTAAGTCCGGGGCATGAAGGACCGTCGTCTCTTCCTGAGAACAACTCATCGGGTCGATAGTGTTCAAATTTTCGCTGCCCCCAACAGAGTTAGGATAACATCGGCGATCCCTTCGCCGAGCATCTTGTTGCCTACGCTGTTGACATGAACTAAATCCAGGAAAATGTCTGACGATTTGTCCGCAAACTGATTAGAAAGATCCCTCGCTACTACCCCTTTTTCGCTCAGTTCTTTGATGGCTTCCTGCAGAGCGTGATGACCGGGCTGGAAGGCCTCTAGACCGCGAGGTAGCGAGTGCTCTGCTTCCTTGACGGCTTCGGTCACATCTGCAGTCGGCGATCTGTATTTGGTGGATAGCACGTAAGGCTGAAGGCAAATAACAAATCTAAATCCATAAGCCAACGAGAGCCTCTGCATTTCGAGCACGTTATTCAAAAACACCTCCTTTGTGCGCTGCACTAGCTCGTTGGTCTTTCTGACATCGGACAGGTGAGGGGGGAGAATTCTGCGATTGTCCCGCTCCGCCTTCAGACGCAATCTCTGATAAATGTTATGCGGCACGAGCTTCTTCACCAATTCCAGAAACTGACTTCTGTTGGCACCGGAAAACATCACTCCTTCAGGATTACCAAAATAAATCCCTTGGATAATGTCGTTCGCCCCGCTGAAAGAGACGACCACCGCCGGACGAAGACCACGGGAAAGCTCTACCTGAAGACGCTCAACTTCTTGGGTGGTGTTCGAAGAACTGACACCGGCATTCAAGACAAAGTACCGGTCGGAAGATCGAACTTCGAGCTGATTTGACAGATAACTCGCCACCGTATACTCATCTGGCACCTCGGAAGCGTATATAGTGGAGCCGCCGAGCAACAGAACGACCTTTGAGCCCGTGCATTCGTATGCATTGATGGTACGTCGGTATGTCAGCTGGGTTGGCGGCAGCTTATCAATGTGGAAAAAATGCCCCTGATATTCATTCGGCAGAACTATTCGGGTTCCATCCGGCGTTAGCCAGGCGCCGGGCTGCGTAAAGCTTTCTCTGAGAAATTCTTCACTGAAATACGGTTCGTTCGTATAGGCCGGAGCCGTGAGGCGCTCCATATGAGACTCGTACGGTTGGGCTGGAAATATCAGGCCGAACCCGAGGTCAACAATCACATACAAGATAAAAGAAGCAAATATTACCAGGGCAACATCACTTACAAAACCCAATTTGGCGCCAGACAGACAAGTCACGAAGCTTCTATCCCTCGCTGCATTGATGTAGGATCACATCCTGCACGAGGCTTACACTTTCCAGAACGAACCAGATGCCGAGCAAAACCTCGAGAGCGATCCCTTCGCAAGCGCATGCGTCAGCCTATGGCACAATTTCTTGTAAACTGACCAATACCACCAACGGAATCGCAGGGCCGCTTAACGTCGACGCAACCACGCGGCGGGCCAATGGGTAATATTTTGGCCCAACTCGCTCTCGTTGAAGGGCCACTTCGGCTGCTCTATCACAAAATCAGGATGAGACTTCATAAATTCTTCCACTGCGGCACACGGATTATCCAGTTTCCATTCCAGCTTCCCACGCGGTACATCATACAAATCTCGCATGCTTCCATCCGTGGCAACTATATACGATTCCGCACTGATCAAATGGTGGTATGCCTCAAGCTCTGCTAAGACGTGGCTCTTCGAATGGTTAGAATCAAGGATCACCATCACCTTCTCATTCCTTCGAATAAAGGATCTTACCTGCTTCACGACTTCTTCATCAATCGAGTTCCCTTCAATTAATGTGATCAGCGAGTACAATTCATGCGCTTCGATTGCACGCCGGTTGTGCGGACGAATCTCAATATCGACTCCTATGACCCTGCCATGCCCCATCGCCTTAAACAAACTGGCGTAGAAAATCAGCGAACCCCCGTGAGCAATTCCAGTTTCGACAAGCACATCGGGACGGACTCGGTATAAGACTTCCTGCGCACGCATCATGTCCTCGGGAAGTTGAATGATCGGACGTCCCATCCATGAGAACGTATACGGATACTTTTGGTTCCAGCCGACTTTGAGCCACTGCTGAGAAAGTAGCTCGAAGGCCTCTCTTGAAAACAAGGGGATTTCCCGCTGTAGGTGCGCAGAATTCACTGTGAGCATTCGTGATTCTGTATCGATGGTAAGCCTCATTGATGGATTTCCTTCTATGCTCGATGCTCAGAGTCACGCCACCAATTGATCGTGCGAGATATGCCCTCTTGCATCCCGATTTTAGGTCGCCAGCCGACCAGGTTATTCAACCGATTTGTATCGGCGCTAATGAGGTCAGTATGTCCTTCTTCGGCTTTGTCTGTGAGCCGCAATAAACGTGCTTTGCCCAGCTGAGATGCGATATGCTGAGCCAGATCACCCACTCGAATCGCAATACCCGATGCAAGGTTTACGGTTCCGGTCACATTGCACTCCAGAAGCGCCACAAATGCATCAGCGAGATCATCAACGAACAAGAAATCCCGAACACCACTGGGATGACGGCACAAGAACGTTTTCCCTTCCGTGAGCGATCGAATAATCGATGGTACCAGCCGTAAAGGGTGCTCACCTGGACCGAATGTGTAAAATACCCTGCCCCATGCCAACTGGAGGCCGCTTAACTGGGCCAAAGCTTCGGCTGCGAAATGGAGGGCGGCCTTAGATTTCCCGTATACCGTAGCGGGAACAAGTGGCGTATCAGTTTCATGGCACGTGCCATGATTCCAGGAGTATTCCGCACAAGTGCCTGCGATTACAGCCCGTGTTCCTCCTTGTTGCTGGAAGCTGACAAGCAAATCAAGACTGGCACTCATCCATTGCAGATTCCTAGGAGATCCCCAGTAATCAGGTGGCGTCGTTTCCCACGCTAGATGGAGGAGATGAGTTGGTCTGACGAGTTCAACCAGGGAACGAGTTTCGTTCCTTGATAACAAATCGCATTTGTGCCATATCCCATGCGCGGGGCTGGCGGAGATTTGTCGAGACGAAACGAGATGAATTTCTCCTGAATCCGAGGCCAGTAAGTCAGCGCAACGTCTTCCAATAAATCCGGCCGCTCCTGTAACTAGAACTCGCTTCACGCTTTAAAGTCTGGATAGCTCGCATCCTTGTGGGAAATAACCAAAGGCTCGCTCGGCCATCGCACTGCGAAGTACGGGTCATTCCAACGGACTCCGGCTTCCTGAGTCGGCGAATAGAAATTAGAAACCTGATAGACCATTTGACAGTGATCCGTCATCGTCAAAAAACCGTGCGCGCATCCCCTGGGAACATAAAGCATCCGATTATTCTCACCACTGAGTTCAACCATGACATAGCCCCCAAAAGTGAATGAGCCTGGACGAAGGTCTAGCGCAACATCTTGAATGGTCCCGGTAACGACCCGCACAAGTTTCACCTCTGCCGCCTCTCCTTTCTGATAATGCATGCCTCGAAGGGTGCCTATTTCGCTCGTTATTGACATATTGGCTTGCACATAGTTTGTTTCTAGACCCTGCGCCGCAAATTCCCTGGCACAGAAGGTTCGGGCGAACATCCCGCGAAAATCTCGGCCCGGTTCTAATTCAATGATATATACTCCTTCGACCTGGGTTTGGATGAATTTCATTGCAGAGACGACTTACTTGCTCTCGAAAGGTGGCGTACAGAAGGCCGGAGGGGGTATGAATAATGAGAATGCCATGATCCGTTCAATCCGATGCTCAGCCATGAAACCGGTATTTGACAATGATGACATGCCGAGATCCGCAAAGGACTGCGTCAACGTGAGTGAGCAAAATCGGGACTTGCGAGAAGTCATCCGACGGGTTCAAGGTTTTGGAAGGACTGAATCTGATTTTCGGTCAGTTGTCGCGGATCCTTCTTTGTTTCATACCCCTTGTACCATTCCACCGTCCACCACAACGATGCCTCAGCCGTTAATTTAGGCAACCAGCCGAGCTTTTTCCTGGCCTTTGAACTATCAAGCCTGAGGATCCCAGCTTCATGAGGATGAGGCCCTTTATCCAGTACCCACTTGGTCTTTTTTCCCCAGAGTTCATGGAGGTGATCCACTACCCAGAAGACCGGCTTGGTATCCCGTTCATCAGGGCCAAAATTCCAAGCCTCTGCATACTCGCGGCAATTCTCCCAGAGATGCTCGATCAAAACCATGTACCCATGCAGTGGATCCAAAACGTGCTGCCACGGGCGGATCGCATTCGGATTTCTCACCTTCACTGGCTGCCCTGCAAGAAAGGCTCTCATTGTGTCCGGAACGAGGCGATCTTGTGCCCAATCGCCTCCGCCGACCACGTTTCCGGCTCGAGCGGTCGCCACGGCAGGGACCACCGAACTTTCGCCAAAAAAGAACGCGTGGCGATAGGCCGAGGTCACGAGTTCAGCGCATCCCTTGCTGCTCGAATAGGGATCATGGCCGCCCATCGGCTCATGCTCCTGATACCCTTGCATCCTTCCCTTGTTCTCGTAGCACTTATCGCTCGTCACCATGAGAGCCACTCGCACACTCTTTACCTGACGAATCGCCTCGAGCACATTGACTGTGCCCATCGTGTTCGTGGCAAAGGTTTCGACGGGATTCTCATAGGAACACCGAACCAGGGACTGTGCTGCCATGTGAATTACAATTTCCGATTCATAGCGTTTCAGAATGCCCGTAAAGGGATCGAGATCGCGCACATCGCCGAAAACGGAAACCATTCCTTTTTCAACATTCGCCAGGGCGAAGAGATTCGGTTGGGTTGGAGAAGCTAGCGAATAACCGACTACTTGGGCTCCCAAACGCTGTAGCCAAAGAGACAACCAGCTGCCCTTAAATCCAGTGTGGCCCGTGACCAAAACCCTCTTTCCATTCCAAAACCGTTGATTCACGGCCACACTTTCCAAGGAGCCTTACCTGACAGCCAGAGGCCCTCAAGATACCTTTTGTCTCTAAGCGTGTCCATCGCATGCCAAAATCCTTGATGCTGATACGCAAATAAGTTTCCCTCTTTTGACAGCTTCGTTAGGGGTTCTCCCTCCCAAGGCGTTGAATCCCTTTCAATATATTCGACCGCTTTAGGCGACACAACGAAGAAACCACCGTTAATCCAGCCACCGTCCCCTATCGGCTTCTCTTCGAAACTCACGACTTGCTCCCGATTGAGGCGGAGGCCTCCATACCTGCCGGGAGGTTGTACCGCCGTCACCGTCGCCAGCTTTTTGTGGGATTTATGAAAAGCTAGCAACGCCATAATGTCGACATTGCTTACCCCGTCACCATAGGTAAAGCAGAAATCTTCTTGGCTTAGAAAATGCCGAACGCGCTTAAGCCTCCCACCAGTCATCGTGTCATCCCCGGTCTCCACTAACGTCACCTTCCACGGTTCGGCGCTGTTTTGATGGACCTCCATCTTGTTTTTCGCCATATCGAAGGTCACGTCCGACATGTGCAGGAAGTAATTTGCAAAGTATTCCTTGATCATATAGCCCTTGTAGCCAAGGCAAATAATGAAGTCGTTGAGGCCATAAAACGAATAGAGCTTCATAATGTGCCAGAGGATTGGTTTACCTCCGATCTCGACCATTGGTTTTGGTTTATGCTCCGTTTCTTCACTCAACCTTGTTCCCAATCCTCCCGCTAATATGACTACCTTCATTTATTCGTCACCTCCCTAGATGGGCACTACATCTCTCGTATCGATCTCGACCGCCGCGGCCTGTTGGATCAGACGAACGCCGAGCACGAGGCGATGTCGCTTCTCTTTCCGCAGCAGAATCCCGCGCACCCCTTGAAGGGGACCTCGCACAACTTCCACCGCCATTCCTTCATGAAGGTAGGGATGAGAATCATAGGGCAGGACGCTCGTCATCAACCGCTGAAGCGCCGCGATCTCTTCGTCCGGGATTGGTTCTGGTCGCTTCCCTCCACCGACCACTTCGACCACGCCAATGGTTTTCAGAACCGGCAGTTTTTGTTCCGATCCGAATCGTACGAAGCAATAGCCGGAGAAGAGCGGCACTTCGATTTCTCTCTTCCGATCTTTCCACTGGCTCAGGCGCTTGACCGTCGGCAGAAGCGGTTCGATCCCCTGCTTTTCCAGCCGGTCACGGACGAGTTTTTCATGCCGGGATTTGGTCCGAAGGGCGTACCAGTGGGGCCGGTCTGTCTGGTCTGTTTGGTCCATTTGGTTTGTCTGGTTTATTTGGTTCGTTTGGCTTGTTTGGTGCAAAGGTATTTGATGAAACCGGAAATAAATCTCGCCGCTTTGCCCGCCTGCCCATAGATCGACTCAAAAGTTTCCTTTGAGAGATACCTTGATCAAGTGCGATGTCTAGATGACTCTGAACTTCGGCACATGAAGACATGGCAATGAACAGAAACTGAACTAGCTCCTTGTTCGATCTGCGAACGAATCCTTCCCCGATGTTGGCCACGACCGATCCAGCAGCACTTTGAAGTTGCCCACAAAGCCGGAACTCTTTTTGCCAGCGATGATTCTGCTCGATTGCCTCATAGACCTGACGCGTGAGTTGCCTCGCTTCCTTCCAGCACTCTAGATCCTCGGATCTGGTTATTTTCACAACTCTGCTCGGGCTGCTTTCTCTGGCTCTCTGCTTATGTTTAGTTGCGTGTTATGAACCAGAGAAACTAAACATACCAGCAACCTGACAAACCTGCTTCGAACACAGCTTCGCCCTCTCAGTTACAGTGATCATAAAAACCGGACCGGCTCTCAATCCGCTCAGTCGACGAGACTGAGTGTTAGAGTATTTCTTTCAGGCGCAAGGTACCGCCCGAGTAGCTCACGGTGTTTTTCGCCGTTCTCCAATTCAGTCAATAACACCGCATCGAATTCCCACTCACCGACGAGCTCAGGAGCGCAAACCGGGTACGATAAAAACTTGTCTTGCCTCTTATCATCGATGAACCCGACGAGGGTCAGATTTGTTTCTTTCAGAGAGAGATAGGCCATCTCCGCGAGCTCACCTGTCCCGTAGATAACGACGCGCTTGACGCCCACTTCCATGGCCTCCGTCAGCGTTCTGTGCAGCCTGGTCCTCATTTCGCGATAGTGGGTGATCGAATACTGCATATATT
>Ga0126370_10000181_pt1 | contig 22694 bp, 22 predicted proteins | sample PanSoiMetaPlot_3_FD_92586 | JGI IMG/M metagenome (GOLD analysis project Ga0126370, IMG submission 92586) | Tropical forest soil microbial communities from Panama - MetaG Plot_3 | ecosystem: Environmental > Terrestrial > Soil > Tropical forest > Bulk soil | place: Panama | collected 2016-02-17 | reverse complement strand
GCGATGGATATAAAGGACTAATTGTAGAATGTTTGATCGTCACAAATGGATATATTAAAAATTTAGAAGTGATCGTTCTTACAGGCTGAAGGCATCCAAGAATTTCTTCTGTGTTTATCACCAGTCCCAACTCCTCGTGAGTTTCTCTTATGGCTGTGTCGAGTAGATTGCGGTCTATCAAATGATCAAATCTACCTCCAGGGAAGCAAACCTCACCAGGATGAGCTCGGATATTACTGCTGCGCTTAGTTAGAATGAGATAAGGAGTACTAGAATTATAGTGAATTATCACTAGCACTGAAGAGGCAATCAGACTATTATCTGTGATGTCATAGTCGATAGGATTTCTTATGAGAAGCCCTTCTATTCTTTGTAATAATTCATTCCGAGTGAGCAATAATTTTAGTAATATGTGAGCAGTTATTTAAAATCAATAGTACACTGCCTTTTCATAATACGAATTGTTGTAGAAGATTTGGATCTAAGACTCTTCGAATTGGAATTGAATATAGTAGCAATCCAATGAAGTCAAATCACAACTCGGAGTAAGAACCAAACCTCATTGAATTGGGTTACTGACAAATGTTATGATTAGTACTTCACATATGCATTATAATGAATTGTTGATTAATTGGAATCGCGATGACGCGTCGCATTTAATAATACGACCAGGAATTTATGTGCTTATAAGTTAGAGTTATGAAGTTGACTTATGAATTAAATCCTCCTAAAATTGAGACAGCCGGTACTGCTAATCTAAATTCTTTAAAGACTATGATGTATTCCTTTCAAAACAGAGCTGGACTGTTACAAAGTTTAGTAGACGGAATCCACCTCACAGATTCAGTATTAGGGATACCACGAGTTTCAGGAGTTGTTGCTGCAGGTCTGATACGAAAGAACAGCGTAATGGAAGCGATTCCGATAACCTGCAGTCTTAGGATCCGTGACCGAAGCCCTTTATCTATAAGCCAGTTTGTAGCCGACGCGCTGCTAGTCGGAATTAAGGGGATCTTATTCGTGGCTGGGGATGACTCAACTCATAGCGGAAAGTTTGTCATTAAATCTAGTCAATTGGTGCAAAAGTTACGCAGCACAGGATATGATAAATGTATTGAATTTTACTTAGCAGTTCCGAGTAGAATGACAAAAAATACAAAAATCCAAGGTAAGATAGATGCTAAACCAGATGCCTTCATCACTCAGTCGATCGATTCTTTAGATGCTTTGAAAGAAATTGTCACTCTCTCTCATGGAAATGAGGTAAAAGTTACTGCATGCATTATGATACCGTCTGAGAAAAATGAACTCTCGGCAAAGTCCATAGGACTGAATTGGACATCCTACAAAACCGCTCCAATTGAATTCATAAGAGAAGCCTCAAAAATTGCAGATGAAGTATTATTAACATCACCAAATAGTTTTGAGGCTGGATTAGACATCCTTCATCAGCTCAAGACTTGAATTATCAATTTTATCATGACTCATTTCGGATACGTTATTCTGATTCAAAGCTCAAGATCAATGCTGAATTATGTAGAAAAGACACAACATCAATTCATTGTTTCAGGTCATTGTATCGTCCAGCTTCCTGGAAGTAATTATCTCCTCTTTAAGCTCCTCGAGAACTTTTCTCTGATACCGTTGTAGATCAGCGTCCTCTGACAGTCGAGGCCTTCTATGATTGACTGAGATCTCTGCCTTTATTTTTCCTGGACGACTGGTAAAGACAATTACCTTGTCTCCTAGACAAACAGATTCCAATATATTGTGAGTAACAAATACGATGGTCTTCCTAGTTTTAGCCCAGATTAGTTGCAATTCTACTAGTAATAGGTCCCTAGTTTGTGAATCCAAAGCTGCAAATGGCTCATCCATTAGGAGTATTTCTGGGTCAGTAACTAGGGCTCTAGCAATAGCTACCCTCTGTTTCATACCTCCTGACAACTGATAAGTATATAGATCTGCAAATTTCGAAAGTTGCATTAGATCGAGATATCGCATAGAAATTTCGAACCTTGTTTTCTTCTCTATGCCTGCCATCTTTAGTCCAAATTCCACATTGTCGATTACTTTGAGCCAGGGAAACAGAGCATTTTCTTGAAATACCATAATTCTATCTGGACCGGTTTCCGTAACAATTTGTCCATTTAGTACAACTTGTCCATTTGTAGGTCTATCCAACCCTGCCAAAATATTTAAGAGCGTGGACTTGCCGCAGCCTGATGGACCAACAAAGCAAACGAACTGACCATCCTCAATGGTGAGAGTGATATTTTCGATTGCAGAAACTTGAATTCCATTTTTAGTATCAAAGAATTTCTTACTCACATTGACTACTTGAAGTTTCGACAAGTCCTCTTGGATTCAAGCCATTCTAACAGTAGGTTGAATTTATTCCTATCCCAAGCTAGAAATTTCCTACGATCAAATGATTGGATAGATTCGTATCTGATTACTTAGAAGGTATTCGGTTTCGACACAATCCTTCTCTCAATGGTTACTAAATACCAACTTACTGGTAAGAAAATCAATTTAGAGTTAATTGCAAATCCCAATAGACTAAACGGTTTTTTTACAACCAATGTTATCAAAAACGATCAATTCACATGATTCAAGATACGATGAGGCCAATGGAACTGTTGGGAAAAATACTAATCGAGGGTTATCATGCAGATATTCAAACTAATCCTTATGGAACTCTTCTGATTGTGAAACCTCAACAGATTCTTTCATATTTGGTGGGCACTATGATTCGCAAGGCTGGGTTTAGATTCAAAGGTTGTTATTGCGAAGCCAATGGTCGAACAGTATTGTTATTTTTTAAGGATATTGTAAGTTCGACAGGATAGACTATGTTGGCAATCTATATAAAACCACGATAATAACATGAGACGTATATTTCTTTTCTTTATAGGTCCATAATTGAATAGTCTAGCGTTTATCAATATCTAATCGAATTAAACCTAAGCGAATGATAATATAGATATTATTAAGTTATAAGATTAAAGCAGACTTATCTCAAAACTTCAATTATCTCTGAAAGGTTAGCATTAGTTTTAAAAGCAGTCGGATTGAGGCTAGTTCTCGAGGAATCGAATCCAGCTGAATTGAGTTTTTCTAATATTGAGGCAATGGGCAAAGGATTTAATCTCATGTATGAAGATATTTCATCAGATCTAAAGTAATATGGGATCGAATCTAGTTCTGTTTTAGCTATGCTTAAAATTCTCTGTACTGGATCATTTCTAAAGCTCCCTTGAGAATTAGTCTCAGAGTAAATTTGAGAATTATTCAAGATTGTCTTATCTTTAGAGTGGGATGTAGTTTTTGATTTCAAATTCATTAGCTTAAGAGCACTCATATTTTTAACAAATTCTTTATCAAATATATTACTCGACCACACTGGACCTCCGACCGTGTAGAGGCCATCTGTGCAACGTTTGCATTGCTCAGCTGTTATTCCTGCTTGAACAGCATTTGAATTTGAAGTTACGGCTTTTCTGTCACCACATTTGAAGCAATATTGTATAAATCCTAAATTCTTATACGATGTATTTGCTTTGCTGCTGCTTCTTTCCACGATCAAATATACCCTAAGATAGTGCATGTTTGCGTGTACAAAAAGGGGTTTAATGACGAATTCAAACCTAGCTGCCTCTTTAGAGATGAGCGATAATAATATTCGAATTCCAGTTTCGTTTGAAAAGCCATTATTTATTGGCATTCCAAAGTACTTACGAAGACAGACTTTAGGGTGCACTCCAGCCAATACCGCCGTGTCTGTCGCAGTTACAGAGATCAGACCGCCAGACCTCACCGATCTCAATAATGAGTCGATATATGGAGTAGGACTACCAAATGGATCTAAATCAGCAATAGTGAATCTTTTTGCTCGTCGAGTTTCATGGTCTACCAAAAACTTGTTAACATCGTGATTACTGAAGTGGCATTTATGTATCACATTGTTTATCTTCGCTGAAGCTTTTGATTTTTCTATTGCCACATGATTAATGTCGTTCATATATACTTCAGCAATCTCGGGAGCTTCGACTGCTACTCTAAGTGCCCTAGCACCTGTCCCACTTAATGCGTCGGCAAACTCAATACGGTATTCATCTGATCCATTTCTAGTAAAGGTATTACTTGAATCCTGCTGTCTTCTTTTGGATTGCAAAATGCCCAAAGCAAATGCCCTATATGCTAGGATTGAAATGTCACGATTCAGCTTAGCTAGTCTGTTAAAAAATGCAGGGTTTTTCGAAGGTACGGAGTCGGTTAGCGATGAAAGGGGAACAAGCAGCTTGGTTTCACCTTCCTGTGTTTCCACAAATCCCAGAATGTTGTCTTGTACGTCCATTAGATTTCCTGATTTATCATCATAATCATGTTAAATTATGAGAAGTCTAATAGGAGTAGAGTAAAATCCCTTACATTTGATATATATAATTTCTTAACACAGACATTTACACGCAAAATATATTTTTCACTTGTCATTTCACATTATCATTCTTTTATATGAATATACCTAAGGGGGATAAGCTTATCGCAGGAGTCGATGAAGCCGGCCGTGGTTCAGTCATAGGTCCGTTAGTTGTTGCTGGAGTGGGTATAACGGAATCAAAGCTTCAACTCTTAAGTGCATTAGGGTTGAAAGATTCTAAAAGCTTATCAAGAGAAAAACGCAAGCTACTTTTCAGCAAAATTATTGGGATCGCGGATTATATATGTGTATGTATAATAAGCACACAAGAAATCGATGAGAGTGTACAGGTAAATGGGCTCAATTTGCTCGAGGCTGAAGCTATGGCTGCAGTCATTAACGATATGCAACCCGATAACGTATACGTGGATTGTTGCGATGTAAGACCATTGAGGTACGCCTCTATACTGGAGGCACATATCGTGTGTGGTCGTGCATACAAACTTTATTCTCTTCATCATGCAGATTCTTTAGTTGGTGTGGTGTCTGCAGCATCGATAATAGCAAAGGTCGTTAGAGATAACCAAATTTTCGAGATCCGAAAGTCATTTAGTGATATTGGAAGTGGATATCCATCAGATAAATTGACGATTAGATTTATTAGAAATTGGATTCAGAAGTTTGGCGACGCGCCGACATTCGTGAGAAAATCCTGGAAACCAGTGAAACTGATTCTAATGGAATCTACTCGAACTCCAGATAGTCGATTAGACCGCTTTTGCACTTAATCATAAGTTCCTCTAATGATTGCATGATCTTTGTCATATGGTTCCAAACCAATAACTTGCTTAGTGGTAAATCCACTTGCTTCCAATTTTAGTATTTGATTTCGAACTACTAGCTTTGGATCCGCAATAACATCTATGCTCCTCGATTTCACGATTAGGAAAATTGAGCCACCTGTTTTTAGATAAATTTGGCAATTCTGAATAGCAATTTCGGTTTGATCTTGTTGAGCTACATCACAGTATACCACATCAACTTTCCCAAAAATTGAAAAGTACGTCTCTGGTTTTCTAGCATCTCCAAGAATCGGTACGACGTTCTTTCTCTTTTTGGCAACATTTTCTAAAAGTTCCCTAGCCACCCTACTTGCAGATTCGACTGCAAATACCAAACCTCCAGGCCCGACTATGTCTGAGACGTGACTAACTGTAGTACCTGTGGATGCTCCTAGGTATAGGATTTTAGTTCCTTCGTGTATGGTGTCTACTGTCATACCATTTCTTAGAGCTGCTGCTAGCTTACTTCTAAAGGGATCCCACACTCGATATTCTTCATCTTTAAGTTTCACCAATTTTTCACCATATACAGTCTCGCCTGCAACCAGATTAGGCGTAGCCAGTTGCTTCTGGCCCTCAATTCTAACCCAGATGCTCATAGTATTTCCTTAGCATTATACGATATGAGACCAGATGGCAACCTTTCAAAATTCATCGATATTCGCACCACCCAAATCTGTCTAGAACCGTTTCCTCTTTTTGCCATGCTTACGGCGATCTCTTTTTCTATGTCTGTCGTCTTTTCCTCCAATTCTGCCAAAAGTGGTAGGATGACGATCTCGTGTTTGTTTACGATTAGATTTTTGGTAAATACTTAAATCATTTTCATGTGAAGGCGGATCTCTATATTTCTCTTGGATAGCTGCGATCCTCGAATTCATTTTCTTGAGTATCGAATAGTCTCTTTCGCCATGACGGAAGATATCGATCCTCGCCACTATTGAAACTTTTGAGGCCACGGTTCTAGCGATCTTACCTCTCTGCCAACGTGGAGCCGAGTGAATTGAGGGATGTTGAAACAGTAAGCCGTGTTTGGGAGGCCTTGCCCCAGTCTTTAATGATCTAAACAACGCCTTCTCTGCTCCCAGGACCTGGATTGTACTAGCTGGAAGTCGGGAAAACTTTTCGAAACTTCCTGCTTTAGCGATCATCCTTGCGCCGACAGTTGCGGTTAACAATTCCTTCGTGTTCGGAGCCAATTCCGTCATTGCTACTTCCACGTGATTGGAAAGATCATCTCGCAAATCTGATTGAACTATCACTTCATTGGCGAGTTTCCTGACGATCTCCAGGTTAGTATCGGCGATATCGCCTCCTTTGCTCCGATCTTTTGCTTCCATAATAAAATCAACTTTCTTTTCCTGCAATCCGGCACTTTCCAAAACCTCACGAGTTATATCTGCGCGTCGGCCTGCGTCTCGGACAATTAAAGCATAAGCATTCAAACTTTGAACCAGATTATCTAATTCAGGAAAATGCAATCCATACCATTCTCTTAGTCTTGCACCTACAATGTTTACAAGTTTATCAAATTCATCAAGCGCATTAATAGCCTGAATCAAATGCAAATCACGTCGTTCAGAAGTCTCTTTTACAGTACTAGACGAGAGCGAAATTGCAAATTCTCTTAGTCTCGTGATAGCATCATATTCACTCTGCGCCAATTTTGCCTTTACAAGCATTTGCGGTCTATTGATTTGATATTTTGAGATTAGTTCGTCTGACATCATATGTGCATGAATGCCTAGTTTTTCTAAAATCGATATTAATACCTGGTCATTTACTGCTATGGCTTCGTATCTACTCAATTCATCCGCGAACAATAATAATTCCTTAGGTGCTACCGACCTTCTAATCAATTTGTACGATTCTACTGGATCATTAAACTTTGTAGATGAAACAAATCCTTCATTTTCGTCAAATGCAGCAAGACCTATCTCTGATAATATAAGATAAGCAGAACCTGAGACAGCCATTACCTGTAGTTGATCTCAGCAGATCCTAAAAAAGATACGCTCCAGTGATAATGGACTGCAGTCATTCAAAATAAGACCAATCATCGGACTATAAATGTGTCCCGCTTGACATGTTTTGTATGCAATACTGACACTCTTTTAAGTTGTTCAATCATTTCCCCAAGCGCCAAACTCACATTCTCTTCATTGTCATTAGATATACGAAGAACTTCTTCCTTTAATTCTTCAAACGTTATACCATTGCACATATTCCATAATGACACGGCTGTATCATTTACTCTATAACCTTCACAATTGTCATTAATGAATAACGGGGTACCATCCATATCGTTTGAAACAGTGCCTCTTCTAACAAGAATCTCATCATGTGGTAGTTTTTTTTTCAGATGCAATTATTACACAGGTACCTCTGATAACAAGTTATTAATCATTATGATGTATCATATTTGAGCATTCCCTAAAATTCACGAAGTTAGGAAATGTTTACTCAGAAATACTAAAATATTTGGGCTAGGTGTTCCTATCACATACTTGCTCTTTTTTCGTAAGAAAAACGACGATAAGCAAAGACCACGCAAGGAAGTCCTGTTATCAAGAAAAAGTGCCGATGGAATTATTACCTATGCAAAAACTTGGCACCCATATGAAGGAATTCTTATACTGAGAGGGAAAAGTCGAAAAACGGATATTACAATTGATGGATTAGTTGTACCGCCATTTTCTTCTCATGGACCATATTATTCCGGCTTCCCTGTTTATGATTTACCATTTGATCTATCCTATATTGGTACCGCTCATTCTCATCCTGGAAGTTCCAATCACCCCTCTCTCGAAGATCTCAATAATTATTTCGGTCTAGTATCTATCATAATTAATTATCCATATGATGATACTACTATCGCTGCTTATGACAGGAACGGTGAGCGCTTCACACTCCGAATTTTGCCTAGCAATGACAAGCATACTTCCTAGTCCTAACAAGTACAAATCCAAAGTTCGAAACTGAATTTAATTGGACGCTGGAACAGTGTAATGTACTTCTTTTTTTCGGGACCTTGAGTATTCCTGTAGGATATTGATCGACATGAAAAGTGCTCGTGGTTGTGATGTATTCAAATTGACACTACTTTATCAGGATTCGATTTGCGAGATGAAAGAGCGTGTTGTAACTAGATACAATTCAACAGATGGATTGAATATCGAATCATTACAATTTTGAACACAAATTTAGTAAAAGGAATCGTTAATTCAAATTGCAACAGAAATTTGTTCAAATTCGTTACTATAATATGAATCTATTGTGAGGGTAACATTTACTGTCTTAGCACCATTAAAGATTCAACTTACATAGTTGAGGTTCAGTGTCATAGGGCTACTGTCAATATTAGGTGCTCTTATAGTTGCGCTTTGTTCAGCGGATCTGTCACAGTTTCAATAGATTTTCCTATAAGAGCAAATGAAAGACCAGTCAAGGCGATCATCAATCCTGGGGGGATGATCCACCACCATAGGCCTCGCGCTGCAGCATCAGCAGAATTTGCATCATGTAAAATCTGGCCCCATGTCGGAATCGTGGGATCCCCAAGACCAAGAAAACTTAATGCTGCTTCAGCAAGTATAGCTCCAGGTACCGCAATTGCAATACTTGCAAACGTCAATGGCAGCAGTTGGGGTATAATATGCTTGAAGATTATGTTCATGTCTGAGGCACCCATTATTCTGGCTGCTTCTACGTATTGCAAATTTTTAATCTGGAGAGATAAACTTCTGGACACTCTGGTGGCGCCAGCCCAACCAAATATTACCAAAAGTACCGTTATTATGAAAATGCTTCTGCCTAAGGTCGCCGTTAACAGAATAAGAATTGGGAGAGCCGGTAAAAAAACTACCAAATCATTTATTCGCATGAGTGCTTCGTCAGTCCTCCTGCCTTTATATCCAGCTATGACACCATATATGAGACCGATAAAAACTGATGACAAAGACACAGTTAGTCCAATAAAAAGTGCAACCGGTGTGCCCCAGAAGATGCCTATGCTGAGATCTCTTCTCAGGTCATCTGTGCCCATTAGACCGTAAATAGTCCCTCCCAAAACTAAACCGGACTCCTTTACTTTATCGACATTGTTGAAAAAGTAATAGGTCTCATTAAACTTGTACACACCCTTGAGTACCTTTTGCGAGTGCAGATCTGAAAAAATCATCACTTGAGGACTGGATTCATCTTGGGGATAGGAAAATAAATCCAGATACTCATGTAGGTTCTTACTTATAGAATGGTCAGTTGAAAATATTCGACCTGAATACTCATTAACACCTTGAGAAGCATTGTTGTAAACTGAAGACTGTTGAGTCTGCCCTGGCGGAAGAGCTGCATCATAGATTTTGAATACATGACCGTCTGGTCTCATTACAGTCACTTCAATAGCTGAAGGAATTTGTCCATACGTTACCGTGTATGGTATCATGAAGTCAGTAGGATAAGAATCGTAATTGAAGTTTACTGAATAGGTATGTGTATTGACACTAATTCCAGATTCTGATTTTGAGCTGACTTCGGCACTATGCGTTCCCAGAATTATTTGTTCGGAGGCTCTTGGGCCGAAAAGACCTAGATTCGTCCAAGCTGGAGCAGCAGCTTTAGGATAGTTGATCCAGTAATTAGGGTTGTTCCACTGTCTAAATGAATCTAGGGGGATTGCAACAAGTGCATATATAGTCATGGCAATCAGAATCATCAAAATAGTTATACCTGATATTGCAGTTCTAGACCTTAATATTTGAACTAGAAAATGCAGTTTCGGTGTAGAAAATATATTCACAAGCTTTAACTTTAACAAAGACATATTGGGCAAAATTCGAGACGTAAATTGTGCAATCAACTAGCTAATTTTCACCCTTGGGTCAAAAAAGCCATATGCTATATCTGTGATAAAGATCGTAACTACAAAAATAATTGAGAATATGTAAGTGTTACCCAGAATAATTGGTACATCATTCACAGCAATTGCGTCATAGTATAGTTTTCCCATTCCCGGCCAATCGAACACTGATTCTATTATAATAGCACCACCAAAGGAAGCCGCAAGACTTAAAGCAACAGACGTAATGATAGGTGGAGCAGCATTTTTGAGCATATGGGAGTACAAGATTTTTCTTTTTGGAATCCCGATTGCTTTTTTCGAAAATATAAAATCTTCGTGTCTAATTCTAATCAAATAATAGCGTACAATGTATGCCCATGCGCTTATGCTAACTAGAACTAAAGTTATCAAAGGTAATAGCATATGATATAACAGGTCAATGATATAGTACGGATCTGAAGGAGAACTCATGGGCGTCGAGCGAGCGGGAAATATATTATAGACGAAAGCAAACAGGAATATCATGAGCATACCTATCCACCATGATGGGAAACTGTTACTAAGAATTGCAGAAAATGAATTGACCTTATCTGTAATCGACCCCGATCTATCTGCAATAAACGCCCCAAGGTAGATTCCAATAATGCTAACTATTAAAGTTGAGGTGCTGAATAATAGGATCGTCTTTGGCAGTCTTTCCATAATGATATCCTTCACTTTAGAAGAGCCTGAATCGGTAGTAAAGAAGCTCGATCTTCCCAAATCGAGGGTCACAATTTTAACCAGAGTATTAATAAAGCGTTTAGGCGAATACCACGGCTCATCTAATCCAAGAGACTTGATATTTAGTGCGATTTGATTTGAGACATATGTCTGTCTCTCTTTTAGAGACTGAAAGTGGAACTTGGATTGGCTTATTGTGTTGACCGCATCATATCTGACAGAATCGATTAGAATCTTGTCTATGGTCGAACCTAGAATTGCGATGGTAATCACAAGGGTAAAAAATACTACAAGTATCATGTTAATTGATCTCTTTATTAGAAAATATCGAAATCCCATTAGGCTCTCCTCATGTCACCATTTTCACCCTTGGATAGTTATAATCGAGTATTTCTTTTAGCATTTAACTTTTAATCCAGTTATTCGACGAATCCACGTCTCATCACGATTTGCTCCTAACTGCCAAAATTGTTTTGCCATAAATATCTGGTCTAAATGCATCCTTTCCTGTTGCGAAAATTTTAATTAGATTTGGGCCATATCTAAGTTTCTCTGTGGCACTAGAATTTAAATCGATTAGATAGGAGTTGTCTAATTGATTCGAAGTACTTTGGTGCGAGCTAAGCCTGGAAGGCGGCTGGGCAGCTCCACTTAGTATGACTTTGCCGCTCCAATCAGAAATGAAATAATTCACTATTGCATCATTTGTTAGCTTTCCGTTTTCAGAGGCTTTGACTAAAATCTTAAGCGGATTTCCTACAACTGCAAATCGTGGTGCTTGTATTTCTTCTAACGTAACAACCTTCGGATGTTCATACACTGACCAATGACCCTGTTCAAATGGATATGATGAATCTCTAAAAGCCTTTATATTTATAATCCCACCTTCTGGGTTATAAGAGTCAAGATAAAATGGACCATTACTGATAACTGCATTGTGATGTGTATTTATCCAATCAATTGAAGCTTGATATCTCTTTTGTGCCTCCGCTACACTTACAATACCCTTGAGAGGATTCGGGATAAACTTCTCATCTTTCATCTTCTGTAATTCATTCTTAATTGCATCGGCATGAGATGGGACGATTAGGGAAAGCCAATCGATATTCTTGGCTGAGGCCTCTCCTTTTGAAAATGCATATTTTCCTGCCATAACAAGCCGTTCAGTTGCAGCAGTTATCTCCCAAGGTTCCGTAGGCCACGTTGCTGCCGAATCCGCAATTTCTTTCTTATCATAGTGCCACTGGTCAATATAGGATTCAATTGTGTTATTTGAATCGAATTTGATCCCCTTAATTAGTGGAATTGCAACTTGAGCAGCAGCGCCATATTCAGGATCGTATGTCTTATCTCCACTTCCGGAATTTGTACCCCATTCAAATGTGAAGTAGAGTGGATATAATATATCAGCCTTGTCCATGGTAATTCCATTGTGCCATTTGGATAGGAGCATTTTAAAAGTTACCTTGCTCATAGAAGAGTCATTCTTTCCGAGACCTGTCCATTTCTGTATCGAAGGATTCCAAATACGAACATCGTCGGGTACGTGGATTTTGTGATGTGGTCCTAAAGTTGTTATGTTCGTCCAGAGTTCTCGCATTGGAATCACTTCGCCCGTATATGGATTCCTAAAAGTAGCACTATCAGCCAGCTGAGTAAATATCTCGGAACAGTAAGCGTCTTTGCACCCTGCAATATTATTCCATGCACCTTGGTAAATCTGTTTCACTCCGATATCAAGAGAGTTCGTTAGCTTTGGAGTCCTGACGTTAAACAATGAATACTTGCTAGTTATTCCGGCTCCAAAGTCGTTTATGAGACCCTTTAGTGAAGAGGACGCAACATATGGTTCTATTAGCTGAGCAACAAAAATGCGAACCGATTCTTGAATTCCTTGTATGGTGGCATTCCGAACCAAGTTATTCCTTTCGTTTGCCGAGGTAAAATTAAAAAAGCCGATTCTTTGAGCTAACCTATCTATTGATGAATTTTGGTAGTGCCAAAAACTAGGATTCTGCCCACCAGGCATGTTGCCAGCGTAAGGGGCGTACATCTGAGAAGGGATCGAAGGATTGTATTTTACAAATGCAGATGTCCCTGCGTAGGCCTCAGTATACACGTTCCATTGAAAATCTTGAGGATCTGAACCATACACGAGAGTGTTAGCTTTATTCAGATCTCCATAGTCTTTTATTACTGTAAATCCAATTTTTTGTAGTTCAGCAGAAATAAGTTCACCCATTGATCTTCTTTCAGAGTCGTCGCTTCTAATCAAAACCCTTACGACTATAGGAGCACCTTGGAATGTCCACTTTCCGGCTTGCTTTGCTGCTCCGACAGAATCCAAGGTATTGGTGATGATCTTGTCTGCCAGTACGGGATTGTATCGAATCCCAAGAGATTCTATTGAACTGATAATATTCGGATATTCTGGAGAATATATCCCAAAGGGGTCTACCATAGGGGTACCATAGCCTTTCAGGATTTCATCTACTACAAATTCTCTATTAATCAGATAATTCACGGCATAGCGAATGGGTCTAAAGTAAAATGGATTGATAGTATCGTTGTCTTTAGGAGGTGCAGGGTTCAGTAAAAGTCCAAACGATCCAGCCATTCTATTGTATACAGACAGGGTTGGATTCTGCTTCAAGTCAGATACGACTTCTAGCGGGACTCGGAAATAGTACGTATCTATACCTCCCCTTTTCATTTCTTGTAATGCTGTATTATCGTCTAGATACTGAATGAATCGTGCACCATCAATAAAGGGTCCTTTTTTCGTTGTTTTTGAGACGCCATCAGCTACATTGTTCCCTAATCCTTGCTCTGCAAGTCCGAATGCCAGTAAAACTATGAAAAGGATAGTTATGATGGATGAGTTTTTACGGAAAAAAATATTCATCTAATGCCGCTTTTCAATTATCCAATGAAATGTAATGCAATTATGATTAGTGCATATCAAAAAAACCTGGTCGATTTTTCATTCTCATTACTTTACTGGATTTAATATCCGGACTATCGTAGTACGGGTTGAGGTATCTACTAGATAGATACCTCTTTATATCTGCTGGACCATCTGGCCTAGAAATATTGTCAACGTAAAGTTGATTTGTTTCCCTATATTGTGGGAAATTAGAAATCGAAGGTGTGATTGCAGAATGATCATAAAGATCACAGGTCAAACTTGATGCGTCACACATAGCAATTAAGCTAGTGCCTTTCTTCCTCCATCTCAATAGGTTTACTTGAGTGGTAAGCTCCTGTTCCCACAGAGGATCTTCTTCGATCACCTGTCGAGGGATTTGCATAAAATCATCCATAATAAAACTCATTGTTCCATCCTTTAATTAAGATTATGGGAGTAGGCGGAAGCTATCAGATGTTGCGTTTGACTCTAAAGAACTCAATGCTTTATGATTAATCTATTATGTGACATACTCTCAGATTGGGACAGTTTGACGAATGCCAATTTACGAACTAAATAAAGATCGCAATTCAAGTGAAATTCCAATTTCGGAATCCATGAATTTAGTCTGAATTAGAATTTATTCAAATAAGTGGATACAAGTAGTATAAATAATAAATGCATCTCACTAAATATACAATTCTTAGCTGTAGTTAATTCATTGAGGATAAAGTATAAATAAAAGAATAAAATATTTATATAAGATGGCAAATTCTGGCACTTTTATGGTGAATAATTCTGGTTAAAGATATTTCATTATTTAGTGATAGGTGCCCACGTTGCGGAAAGGGTCCAATGGTCACGGATAATTCAAGTGGAGAAATGTTTTGTGGGAATTGTGGCTTTGTCGTTACTGAAAGGATTGAGGAAACGGGCCCCGAGTGGAGAGCTTTTTCCAAAGAAGAGCATGAAGACCGAAGTAGAGCTGGCATACCTACTTCTTTAGCTATGCACGACATGGGCCTAGCTACTATAATTGGCCCAATCGATAAGGATGCTTCGGGAAAACCATTATCTGCGTCTATGAAGAGCACAATCGAAAGGCTGAGGACGTGGGACAGTCGAAGCCAGGTTCACGAACCAGTAGACCGGAATTTTAGACAGGCGTTTAGCGAACTAGATCGATTGAAGGACAAATTAGCAGTGGGTGATGCGGTTATTGAAAAAGCCGCGTATGTCTACAGAAAAGCATTAGAGCGAGGACTTGTGAGAGGAAGATCGATTTCTGCCCTAGTAGCTGCTGCACTTTATGCTGCGTGTAGGGATACTGAAACACCCAGGACCTTAAAAGATATCGCTAATGCAAGCAATATAAAAAAGAAGGACGTAGCCAGGTGTTATAGATTACTTATCCGTGAGTTAGATCTCAAGATGCCAGTTGTTGATCCGGTTAAGTGTGTTGCTAGAATTGCAAGCAAGGCTGGGCTTTCCGAAAAGACAAAGAGAAAGGCCTTAGAAATTCTAAAGAAAGCTGAAGAGGGTAAAATCTCTGCCGGAAAAGATCCTATGGGTTTAGCAGCAGCTGCTTTGTATGTTGCATGTGTTATGAATGGGGAAAATAAAACTCAGAAGGATGTTGCAGAGGCTGCTGGAGTCACCGAAGTCACTATTAGAAATAGATACAAGGGGTTAAAACTCCATCTTAAGCTCTAATTGATTTTATGAAGTCCTCTCTTTCCTTGATTAAAATCTTCAGATTTTTGATATAGTCCAAATCAGTGATTCTGTCGTTATTACCATTGAAAATTCTTTTAAGGTTTTCAAGCTGAATCACAATTTCGGAATCATAGTTCAGCATTCTATTTAAATCCTTTAGCTTGATCGAGCCATTTGGAGTAATTGTGTTTTCGTAACAAAATGAAAGTTCCTGAAACATGGCTAATATATCGTCATAAATTCCTGAAATGGATTTAGATTTAAGATAGTCAAGCCTTGATTTCGTGTTAAATGAGACTATTTGATTTACCTTTGACATTTCTACATAGCTAGAGCGCCCAGATTTGATGCTCCTCTGGAGAATCGAAGCGATCCTGAAAGTGTTGTCCAAACTCGAAACACGTTCCCTCTTTTTGGTCGGCTTCTTTTCTTTAAACAATAGCGTCAATCTAAACTACCGACATAAATGCTTTCGTTTGATGCTTTCACTTCAGTCTTTATTTATCTATTAAATGATAAGACAATGCGTATGTCCGCTGAAGACCTAATAGCCGAGTTGATAATTGTTTGCGCCTTTCGATTCCAATAACACAATTGAATCCTATAGTTACTTCATAAGAAATGTTACTGTACCTCAATAGCCGCTTCGTTGAAGGCCATGCTTACTAGATACCCTTTAACATCTGCACGATGATCGCCTTGAAGCATAATGTATCCATCTTTCGCAGTGCCGCCGCAAGCAAATTTACTCTTTAATTCCTTAACAATTCTTTGTAAATCACCAAGTTTTGGATCAATCCCTTCGATCATAGTTGTAGTTTTCTTGAATCTTCTTGTCTCAAGTCGAACTATGATTCGTGTATCTTCTTTATCTAGTTCACCACAAGCACAAAGGTCGTCAGGCAGGCCACATTTCTTGCATATAACCACCATCTTTCGGTATTTTGATTATCCATAATCCAACTATTAAAACTTGCTTGTATCCAATAGCAAATCTATTCGAAATAATAGTACGAACATTATCCTTACAGCTTATCAGCAGAGAAATCTATTTAAATCGCTATCGTTTTCTCTTTATTGTTAATGAGCAGTAAAAAGAAAAACGCCCCTCTCCCAGCATCTAGTGCAGGTTTATTGAGATTTTTTGAGGACGAAACGAAGGGTATAAAGATAAAACCAGAAGTTGTTTTAGGAGTAACTGGCGGACTAATCGGGATCTCTCTCATAATTAGAATCCTCTTTCCAGTCTAGATATTACATTACTAGACTCAGGTCATGGAAAGCGTTTCTAGCATACATAAACGATGGTCTTTAACACGGCTGAATCCTTCTTCTGTTAAAACATCTTTTGTAATTTCTATTCTTGCAACTTCCTTCTTAATTTTCATTGTCGAGAGCAGGATCTACAATTCAAGCAATAATCTTTTCTACACTCTCCTTGTTGGACTACCTATTGCAGTAGGGCTAGGTTTCTTTGACTTTTGGTCATTAAGAAACACCCCCCTCAATAAATTATCTAAAGTGTTTCATGTCTCCGCATTTTCATATCTGTTATGGGTAGGTTCAGTGATTCTGGGCTTGCTTTCTCAAACTGCTTTGGGGAGGGAAAGTTCTCCTATTTTGTACGTAGTAGAAGGCATGTTTCTCTCTATAGGCTTGAGAATTGCAATATTTCGATCTGTATTCGGTGCCAATTTAGTACGGTCAGTGGTGGTGGGTGTTGTTCAGCCATCGTTAATGGCGATAATAATTATTGGTTATCCAGCGTCTAATACTTACACTATATACGAGCTGGATTTTGTGCCCTTGTTTGGAATATTATTTATAGGCCTAAGCATTTTATGGACCGAATTAGCAGATCGCGCAGGCCGACCATATGTGGTCAGTACTTTTAGTCTATTGCAGGCTTTCCTCAATGCATGGACAAATAGCAATCCTAAGGAGATGGAAAAATTTACTGAGTCAAGGTCGGAACTACAGACAGTTAGGACTTTAATCGCAAAATTTAAGAAGGAAAAAGAGGTACCCTTTCACATTATTCTTCCAGATATCCATCCTGGCCCATTCAATCCCGTAGGGGGAAGTAATTTGCCCTATGTATTATTTTCAACTTTTTCAAAAAAGGCGATAATTCTACACAGTGTATCCAACCATTCGTTAAATCTACCTTCAATAACGGAATTAAACAGTTACATTGCATCTCTTGATAAGCAAGACTATATAGCAAAACATCAGATGTGTTCGATACCATGTCAGGTGCAAGTTTCTAGCTTTACAGCAACTGGTCTTAAGTTCGGGGATACTGTTATGTTGCTGCTCTCCAGGGCCCCAGAGGGCATGGACGACCTATCTGATGGGGTCCTTCAGCAATTGGAGACGTATTCCCGATTATTAGGCTTTAACAATATATTAGTTATAGATTGTCACAATGCTTTAGGATCGCAGCTAAGTCAAACTAACTATGAATCTTTATTGGATGCAGGAAGAAAATGTCTTGAGGAGCTCAGTCGGTCTCAAGAATTTTCCTTTAGGATCGGCTTTGCTAATCTGTGTGATATTTCTTATGATATGGATTCCCTGAAGGATGACTTGGGAGGTTCTGGCTTGGCAACCATGGCTATTGAAGTAAACGCCCACTACTACGTGATAGGTTGGGCAGACTCAAATAACATGGACAATACTTTGAGAGAACAACTAGTTTCCTTTATGTCAGAGAGAGGAATACAATTATTAGAAGTTTGTACTTCGGATACCCACGCGACTTCTGGCAAAAGAACCCGTCAAGGATACTTTGCTTTTGGGAGTATAACAAGACCCAAAATAGCAGCTGAAATATTCTATTTACTTGCGAGGAAGTCAATTGAATCTCTTACACCATCAATATTTGAGCTAGCATCCATCAAAACAAAGGTGAGGGTAATGGGAAAAAAACAGTTTGATGAATATGCCGTGGCTTTGAATAAATCCTTGTTCCTCACTAAAATATTTGTACTTACGACCGTCTCTATCTTTATAGCAACGCTAATCTTGTAAGTCAAAACCAAGATCAGGATGGATGGGGAGAGATTTGAACTCTCGATCACCTGTGTGTGAGACAGGTATCTTAACCAGGCTGGACCACCCATCCTAGAACAATATTGAAAATAATGCAAACTTTAAGGGAATAAATATCTAAGCATTTTTCTAGATGACGATATTCGGCAAGATATTCAAACTCACTGCTCTATAGCATTTTTAAAGTCATCTCTAGTATTAAGTTCCTTGACTAAATCCACTAAGATATGCCTCTTGATCCTGTGTTAGAATATCAATATCTACATTCATAGATCTCAGTTTTGCTAATGCTATTTCTTGGTCCTGTTCTCTTGGAATATCATAGACCATAGGACTAAGCGATCCCTTAGATTCTGCTAGCTTCAATACTGACATAAATTGATTGGCAAAGCTCATATCCATGACTTCTGAAGGATGACCTTCTGCAGCGACCAAGTTGACCAATCGACCTTCCCCTATTAGATATATTTTTTTATGGTTCAAGTCATATCGCATAATATTTTCATTAATTTGAGTCTTGTTGGATGATTGTCGTTCTAATTCTGAAACATCTATTTCAACATTAAAATGACCTGCATTTGCCAAAATTGCTCCATCCTTAAGTTCCTCTATATCTTCCTTCCCTATGACGTCCTTGCATCCAGTAGTCGTAATAAAGATATCACCAAATGAAGACGCCTGTTTCATGGTCGTGACCGTGAAGCCATCTAACTTTGCCTTTAAAGCTGAAATAGGGTCAACCTCGGTAACAGTGACATTTGCTCCTAGACCAGAGGCCTTTTTCGAAATACCCTTTCCCACATGCCCGTATCCTGCAACTATGACATTTTTTCCAGATAATAAAATATTTGTAGCACGTATAATCCCATCTAATGCAGATTGACCTGTTCCATATACATTGTCGAAATCATGCTTAGTTTCCGCATCATTTACAGCGATTATAGGATAAAGGAGCTTGCCTACTTTTTGAAGAGCCCTTAATCTTATTACGCCAGTAGTAGTTTCTTCAGTTCCTCCGTACAATTCAGGTTTGAAATCTTTAATAGATTTGTGGATTTCAACTGTTAGATCGGCCCCATCATCTATTGTAATGTTGGGCCTAATTCTCATTGCACTATTTATATCATTATAGTATTGTTCGGTAGAGACGCCTTTACTAGCGTAGATTGACACACCTTCATCGATTGCAATCGATGCAGCGACATCGTCTTGTGTACTCAGCGGATTGCAACCACACCAAGATATGTCAGCACCAGCTGATTTTAGAGTTCGGATTAATACTCCTGTCTCTTTTGTAACATGTAAGCAACCACTAACACGAATACCGGTAAGTGGTTTTATATTGCTATATTTGTCCCTGAGCGATACTAAAACTGGCATATGCTCTTCAGCCCAATTAATCTTGGTTTTCCCGTCTTGAGCATTAGATTCGTCCTTAATTCGATGATTAACCATTAAGTAATTCAGGCTTATTCTACCCATATATTATCTTATTTTTATGCGAATCAATAAACACTTTTGATAAATTTTGATTGCAAATATATGTCGATACAATAATCGACATTTCAATTAATCCCAGACTGCAGGATGCCGAATCAATGTAATAAATTATTGCTCAATTTGCAAAAAATTTTCGCAGGAAAAATTTGATTAATCGAGCCCACATTACTAGTTATGCTCATTTGCTTTCAAGATCGTTTATCAAAAATTGATCAGGTGCGTAAATGCTACCGTTTTTCTGAGCTAACTGCCTTAACGTATTAACTATAGACTCTACTCCGTAGCTTTTAACAGTCTCAAAGAGTTCCGCTTTCAATCCCATTCCTAACCTTAACGCCATCTCGAGTTCTTTTTTATCGCAGGCACCATGAGATATCAGCCAACTTGCATTGTTAGCTGCGAAGGCTACTAATTTGACAGGATCATATTGTTCAATATGATTATCTGTTACATTGACACGTTCGTACTGTCCTTTTTTGTACTCGTAAAAACCATGGCCAGATTTCTGCCCATATTTACCCTCTGAATACAATCTTTCTATAATTGGGTTGGGCTTCATAACACTTTTGTCTCTTGAATACATTTCAACAGTAGCCTTATGAATTACATCTAGGCCAGTATAGTCAGCAAGCTCGAAGATCCCCATTGGAAATTTCATTTTTTCCTTTACTGCCATATCGATTGCAACCAGGCTGGTCTTATCTCGCTCCAAGCAATAGGCAGCTTCGTGAACTAGTGGTATAAAAATCCGATTAACTATAAACCCTGGAACATCTTTACGGCATAGTATAGGTTGCTTTCCGAGGGAACCAATAAATTCAACGGCACTTTCAATAACTTTTGGAGATGTCTCTTTGCCTGGAATCACCTCGACTAATTGCATCAACTGTGGAGGATTAAAAAAATGAAGCCCAACAAACCTATCAGGTCTAGATGTAAGCGATGCAATTTCCGTGATTGGCAACGTGCTCGTATTTGATGCATAGAACGTCTTATCTTCAGCATTCTCATCGATCCCTTGATAAACTCTTTTTTTCAAGATTAAATCTTCCGGAACAGCTTCAATAACGAGATCTGAATCACTCAAACTCTTGTTCAAATCAGTTGTGAGGTTAATGCGCTCAAGTATTGATTTCATTTCTAAGTCGGTGATCTTTTGTTTCTTCAGTAATTTTTCTAGAGACCATTTTATCTTTTCTATTGCCGAATCTAAAAACTTCTGTTCGACGTCCCTTATTGAAGTATTGTATCCTGCCATAGCAGAGATTTGAGCTATCCCATGACCCATGGTGCCAGAACCGATGACAGTTACTTTTTTAATTGTAGACAATGTTTTATCAAATGATTGTGCTCACACCTTAATTTTACTCTTTTTTAAAGGGTACACTTAAAATCACGAGGGGTACTACCTCACATATTGGATATTGAGCGGTTTACAGCTGACGTAACAAGCCTATCAGAGCGGCTAATTTCAGGATGTCCATCAGACCACGTTCAGAGGTTAATATATGTAAAAGACAGACTGATTTCATTATACAAACGAAATATTGTAAAGATCAATCATTCTGTCATGGAACTAATCTGTGCAAATCATTTGATAAAATATGGATATCACGTTGATGTAGAGAAGCAATTGACAGACTCACTAGTTTGTGATGTCTTTGCAACTAAAGGTGATGGACAAGTGATAATAGAAATCGAAACAGGCTTCATGCCCCCCGAGCACGCATTAGATCCTTTATCTTACTATGTCTCAAGAATAGCAGGTAAAATTTCCCGCTACAGCAAGCATGCAAGTGAATTTATTATGGCAACTCCTGGAGTAAATCTTCTCCCGATCCCAGTAATTTTTTCCGAACCACCCAGAGCTAGAGCTCTAGAGGACATCAAGACGCTGAAGTCCTTGTGCGACCTGTACTATAAGTCACCTCCCCTCGAGATACAGGAAATATTGAATGCCAGACTTCATATGATTTATGTTATCAATGTGGACGAAGGCAGAATTATTGAAGCAGATGTAGAATCCTATTTCAAAATGCATGCATCTTCACTCTCATTAGTTGGTTTCAAATCTGGAATTATAAGAACAGATTAAATCAGCACGTGGTTAGTCAAAGCAGATGCAATAGGTCCGAAAATAATAGATACTTCATGCAAACATGACTATACTAACTCTAACCAAATGCGATTATTGTCGATTATTACTATCTCATTCACAGTAAGAAAATGGATCTACAATTCCTACGTGTATGTTTCTTAAATTGTTTGGCATATTGCATATTATCCATATAAGTATAGCCGAGGTATGAATGAATCCAGAAAGGCTGCTTACCTGTCAATTGGTATCGGTCTTTTAGTATTAGTGACGACAAGTACTTCGTTACCTCGATTTGCATTCGCACAGGACAACACTCCGGCCAGTGATTCACATTCAAGTAATGGCGTAGCCAAGAAGGACCTAAAGGAGTTGTCGAATTGTCAATCCAAGGCCGCAAAAGACGGTCAGCTTACTGAAACAGAGTTGGATAGTTGTTATGCTAATACATTTCCGGGTTCCGAACCCGCATCTAACACAACTCCACAACAACAACCAGTATCTAACACAACTCCACAACAACAACCAGTATCTAACACAACTCCACAACAACAACCAGTATCTAACACAACTCCACAACAACAACCAGTATC
>Ga0126370_10000179_pt1 | contig 22816 bp, 19 predicted proteins | sample PanSoiMetaPlot_3_FD_92586 | JGI IMG/M metagenome (GOLD analysis project Ga0126370, IMG submission 92586) | Tropical forest soil microbial communities from Panama - MetaG Plot_3 | ecosystem: Environmental > Terrestrial > Soil > Tropical forest > Bulk soil | place: Panama | collected 2016-02-17 | reverse complement strand
ATCGACCCCGCGGTTTGGTACCTCGATGTCGGCTCTTCCCATCCTGGTTCTGCAGCAGGAGCCAAGGGTGGGGCTGCTCGCCCATTAAAGGGGAACGTGAGCTGGGTTTAGACCGTCGTGAGACAGGTCGGTCTCTGCCTGACAGGGGCGTGGTTGTCTGAGGGGAAGTTGCCCCTAGTACGAGAGGAACAGGGCAGCGCAGCCTCTGGTTTATCAGCTGTCCGACAGGGCAAGCTGAGCAGCTAAGCTGTTTAGGATAACTCCTGAAAGCATCTAAGGAGGAAGCCTTTCCCGAGAAAAGACAGCCTTCTGTAAAGAGAAGGGCGGCCATAGAAGATGGCGTTGATGGGATGGAGGTGTAAGCATCGAGCTTCGGCGAGGTGTTCAGCCTGCCATTACTAATAGCCCAACGCACCTAAATTAGCTGTATTATTCGAACGATCAACATGTTCCGTTGTCGTTTGTTAATTCTGCAATGTGTGGAATACCACATGGATGGCTAGTCCTTGATAATGCATTAGAATGCGTAAAGAACGTATGCATTCCGAATATTCTTGGGTTGATTGATCCTGTGTGACTTTTTTTATTAAAAAGTAAAGTTTGTACGTTTAAGTGATAAAAGCAAGAAAGAATAGATTTGTACTATTTAGTTTGATTCTTACATTCATTGATACGATACCTTAAATTTGGGCTAGTACGCGTCCAGAATGAAATAATAGGTGATGGTTTCTTAGAGTCTTCGAATTCAGTAGAAAATGCTCGACCAAAATCCAAATCCGTACCTATAATTGGTAAATCAGAGGAGTTTAGGAAGGGTAAAGTGATTTGTTTGTCCCACAAAGAAGATGTTGATGGCTTGGCATCTTCTATACTGATTACGGCTGCATACAAATCACCTATATCGGTTATGCTCGTGGACTATGCTAATGTGATCACAAGGTTGAATCAAATTGTTGATTTAACCTCTGGATGTGAGAGTGGAAATCGGAGGAGAAAAGGTATGTTGTTTATATGTGATTTAGGACTTAATAAGAAAGTCGAAAGAAGATTTGTTGAATGTATAGAAAAAATTATTACAAATGGATATAGGGTTACGTACATAGATCATCATGATATCAGCAAAGAATCTCGGAGTTTGCTAAAAGAAACTGGAGCGAAACTTATTCACTCCCTGCAGGAGTGTACTAGTGTTCAAATTTACAAGACTTTTAAAAGAAGACTTGATCCTAGTGCCTCTTTTTTTGCAGCAGCTGGTGCTCTGACAGACTACATGGAAGACAAACCAATTGCATCATCTATCATTTCAAGATATGATAGGCAATTTCTTATGCTTGAAGCAACGACATTAGCTTACATGATTTCAGCAAATCAACATGATGATGAATTTTTACGCAATTTGGTGAGTGTGTTATCTCAGATGAAATATCCGCATGATATTGAAGGAGGTTTTTTAATTGCTCAAAGATATGCTAAAAGGATTTCCGAAGGCGTAAAATCACTTCGTGGTTCTATCGTTAAACGCAAAAATCTTGCATACGCTCACAGCAATTTGGATTTGGCATCAAGCATGGTAGTAAACTTTGTTTTAGGTGTATCAGAAAAACCAGCTGCAATGGTCTATAAATTCAGAGATGAAATCAAGTCTTATGTCATTTCAATCCGTGGCTCGAAGGATTGTAAAACTCATTTAGGTAGATTAGTCAATGATGTTGCGTTGGAGATTGGAGGTAGCGGTGGAGGACATGATAGAGCATGCGGAGCAGTCGTTCCAAGAGATAAATTAGAAACGTTTATCGAACGTCTGGATAGTGGCATTAAATAGTCTGCTGTACGGTCAATGTCATAGTATAGCTGAATCAAGACTTTTTATTAGACGATGAGATCAAAAATAGAGAGTTAAAATTCACTGTAGAATGTTTGTCTTCTAACCTATTAGATAAAGTTCGTGAAGATTGCGTCGTTTTAGGAGAAGTGAACTAATTAAGATACCCCGATCCATCCTACGCGCTTGAAATACAATAGCATGAGTGCCGTGGATATGACGGTGGCCGCAACCAGAATAAAAAAAGTGCTATAGGGGCCCAAAAAGGTCCATGCTCCGGTCTGATTATCACCTGGAATGTGCACATTCATCCCGTAAAAGGTACTGATTACCGTAACTGGGATCGATAATGTAAAAAGTATAGTCAGAACTGACAAAATTTTGTTGGATTTTTCACTACTTAACATGAAATCTGTGTCTTTGTAAATTTCTATTGTCTCCCTTGATCCATCTAGTGTTTCGAGCACCTTATCTATATGATCTTTAACGTCGTAGAAGTATCGGGTAAGATCTTCATTAGAAAACTGTTGAACGTCCCTTGCCAATTCACTAACGACCCTTCTTAGCGGCATTACTATTCTTCTTAAGATAGTAATCTCCCTTCTCAGAACAGAAATCTCTCTTGCCTCTGATATCTTTGCATCAAATACTGCTTCTTCAATATCATCTAAATTTCCTACAATTTTCATAAGAATGTGGAAAAGGTCATCAACCAAGACATCTATTATAGTATGCAGTAAATAACCCGAGGTTTTGCCCATCAAGTTCTCGCGTTGCTTGGCATCTTTTGAACAGACTTGAAACAACTCAATAAGAGGTTCAAGTTCACCTTGATGAATTGTAACTAGATAATCAGTACCAAGAAATATAGATAATTGGCTGACCTTCGGCATGTTTTTTTCCTTGTCCTTAGTAGGGAAATGCAGAATGATAAACATGTGATCTTTGTATCTATCTATTTTTGGAAGTTGGGTCTTGGAAAGTGAGTCTTCCAAATTCAAATCATGAAAGGAATAGGTCTTTTCGAGATTTGCCATGTCCTCACGGGTAGGCCTGGGTAAATCTATCCATTTTAGGCCATTATTACTAATAGTATTTAGCGCCCTATGGAAATTTATCTCCATTCCGAATTCTCGCTTCTTGCTTTTCCAGAATATTGAACCTTTATATTTTATTCCTTTTTCTCATCTCAAATTTGGAGAATATGGGATTTGCCTACACATTATTGAAACCATTTAACTTGTGATGATCAGGAGATGAATGATAAATAAATAAATATGGAATAAGAATCAGCTAGCATTATTGTTTAGGCGTTCTAAAGGTTTTGTTTCAGTTATCACTGCACTATTCTTTGTAGCGATTTTATCTTCGACAACCTTGTTTGTATCTGAATATTTTAACCAGAAAGCATATGCTGATGGTTTGACACAAGAAAATCTTCCACCCGCTACGGTTGGCAATCGAAAAGCTAGTCTTTTCGTAAAAGTGAGTCCTCCAATTCTAACTACTGATACTAAGGGTAATACGTATCTGCAAATGCGTTTGTTTGATGCAAATACTAACGAAACTATCCAACATGTTACTTACGATATTACTGTTACTAAAGGAACCTCTCAGGCAGGATCTGGTACTAAACCAATTTTGAGAGACTTTTTTCATGCTCACAATGGATTGTTGACCCTTAAAATAGAACCGATTAATACTACAGGTGGCCAAGTTACGATCAACGGCGAACGAGATCCATTTCAAAATGCATGGGTTGCGGATCCAGGTGGCACAATAAATATTCGAGGCCCAGTACTTAATCAAGGAGGTCTATATCATGTTCATATAGAAATCTTTGGAATTGATAATGATAGAAATCTTTTCATACCTGAACAAGCACCAAAATTTGACTCCTATCTTAGTGTCGGAGACGTTTATCGTAATAATATCGTTGACTCTGGTCAAAAACATAATACTACGCTCATATCTTACTATGATAAAATTAACGATTTCAAGTTTAATCCAAATACAAAGAATATAACATGGCAGATGCCATTTGATTGGAATTTATCGAGAATAAAACAACAAAATATCTTTGTTCACGAGGAACTGAGATTGCCAAAATCCTGGAAGAGTTTTGTTGGTAGTGGTTTTGCTGGCTCCTTCAATGCAACGGTTAATGGTATCCCTGTTACTGGAAGATCGTTAGCGATAGATCCTTTCTCTTATCCTGATGCCCTTGTTCTGCATTATTTAATCAACAAGGACGATATCATAAAGATCGCAGAGGCAAGACAGAAACTGTTGGAACATCCTGAACAGCAACATCAAGGAAATGCAAGTAGTGTTGCAACCAAGAATAGTTCTTCCTCATCGTTGCCTGTCAATGCCAGTAGTGTTGGTAGTACTACTAACAGTAATAAAACAGCGACGACACAACCGACAGCAAAGACATCGAATACCACTACTATCTCCGCAACGACGAAAAGATCCGGACTAGGATCTCCTTCCGCAACTGTCAACAAGACAGCATATGATTATGGCTATAATAGTAATAGTATGAATAGTGATGTTAGTGACATTCATTTAGGAAAAGGTACCACTGTTTACGCTCAAGATGTGGTGAAACCAAAACTTCTTCTGATAGCAGACAACACTAGCGGAATTCCCAATGCTAATACTAACAAAAATAATAATGCCACTAGTGGTGCAAGTGATTCTGGTCTGAACAAACAAAAAGCCCCAGACGAAGGTGTAATGACATTTGCTCTAATGAGCAATGCCGAGTCCAATAAAGGAAAGCCAGCTGCGGCTGCTACTGCTCAGACTTCTTCAGACCTAGTCACCGACACCGGAGCAATTCATGTAATAGTCAGCTGGTCACCTAATCCACTAGAACCTACAAAGGAATCGACTGTGAAAATTCAGTTTAGTGATGCCATGACTTCGGGATCTTTAAATTCAGATGTCAAATATGATCTAATGATACTGGATAAAAATGGTACTACCGCAGTAAAGAAAGAAAATCTCGTAGCCAAAAACGGATTGGGAACAGAGACCGTTGCATTCCCTGCAAAAGATGTGTACCAGCTAGAGATAAAAATCAAGGGCTTGCAGAAAACAGGATCCGTACCAGATCTATCTAGAAATGGCATTGCTAGAGGATATGTGGTCGTTCCAGAATTTCCATCATTTACAGGGTCAGCACTCTTGATAAGTGGTTTGTTTGCATTTGCAATATTTTTCACACGTAGGTTCAAGTCTGCCTATAAACTGTAGAGTTACGAAAGTCAATCTTTTTTTTATCTTGCATGGTTCAAAAATTCTAGAATTTTTGATATTCAATTCCTACTTGATAGAACATAGGCAAACGATATGACCTCAAACTGAGACAGAAGAATTATCTGTGAAACAGTCCGGCTAAAGGAAATAAGTGTATATGATTGCAATTATCCAAGGATACGAACGAACGGTATAACACGGCGATTTCTGTTCCCTTATCCAAATAGTAGCAGGTATGTACTTTTCCTGCTTTTGGACTTGTACTAAGGCTTTTCTAGACTACCGGTATATTCTTAACGGATGATTATCCATTGTGAGGTATCCATCATTGACCTTATTGTTTTTTGATGAAATCTCTAAGGAACTATTTAAAGAATTACCGCAAAGTAATGTGGCTAGCTCCAAGGTGATGTTGAATATTGACAGCTTTAACATTGGTGAGAGTTACGTGACTGCAAAGATTGAAAATAGATTTGGAGATATGATTGGAATGAACATCCAAGGAGGATCAGGGGGGATAGAATTACAAGAGACCCTGTTTAATCTTCCAAGGCTGGGAAAGCTTCAATTCGCATATCTGATGACTAAACTGAAAGACAATGGAAGTCTTTTATTGAGAAAATTACCAATTGTGGGAGTTAGGGACTGGCTCCTAGTTTACGACGATACCCTTTTTCTATTGGCTGTAAAGGATGCATACGATGAGCTAGAAATACTTGTAGTATAGATGCTAACTAGATTCCTACCCACGATTCAATCCGAGTTGGCCCAGAGCAATTTCGATCCAAAAGTTTTTCGCTATGTAAATCGATTTGTAAGCCTCTCAATAATATCGTGTTATAAATTATAAACAAATTTGACTGGATAGTGCTATTGTTATAACACTATCCAGTCATGTTCCCCATCGGTTTGGTCGATGTAATATTACTTGTTGTGGAATTCTAATTTAAATGTGCTGAAAGCGACATACTGCTAGAATACGGTCTTGAATCATGAATCGGTGTTTAATAGGAGTGTAGCAATGCATCATGAAAGGTCAAAAATTGTTGTCATATTGATGTTAATTCCAATAAATTTTATAGATCTTGTGGCGTAATCCAAATCATCAAAAAGGATAGTATTTAATATAGTAATAATGAATATATGGGTGATCAATTGGTTGAGTAGCAACAGAGACTTTCTTTCACAACAGCTATTGTGGATAGCAATATCACTTGGAATCAGTCTTGCTATTTCACTATTTATACCATTCCCATTCTCTTTGCCCATCATAATTGCAGTATTCATACTTCTTAGCTTTTACATGAGGAAAAGAGCATTGAAAAAGATGGGTTTGTCTGGTTCTTCTATGTTTGGCGGATATGGAAGCGGCAGTTCTTTAAGCTATTATTGTATGAGTTGTGGGACAAAGCATAATCAAGCAGCATGTCCTAGGTGCGGTTCAAAGATGAAAAGAGTCGGATCCTAACGATTGGATATTATGTACGCCGCGTAATTCCACTATATTTTTGAACCTTCAGATCGAAAGTAGTAGTATAGTGTAAACTATTATTATCCAGCGAAGGTTCCTACCAGCGTAGTATTGCTGAGCAGTGACTTTGATTTGTTGGGTAGATTTTCCTCATTTATATCTCCAGGTTTTCCCAGTATAACTTGGTTTAATCTTTGTTCCTTATCAGGATACCAATAGAGTAATTGATTTTCCTTGTCCCATCGCACTTTCTTACTAGTTGCCCATACGGCAAATTCTGGAGAGTAGTGAATGTGACTTGGAACATACATGACAGTGGGATATGATTCCAATGGTTCGCCCTTTAAAATTAAGACGGAATACTTCGTATTGTGATCAAAAAAGAGGACTATTGGTTCTGCAGAGCTACGCATAGGATAAGGTCTTACTACGACATCTATATTTCTCGGTGAGCGGTTTGGTCCTAAAATTGAATAGTTTTCCAGATTCCAATTGTCTTTACCGTCTTCAGTGTTATATAGATCATAGTTCCATAAGGTTGAATTCAGCAAAAACGATTCTATCTGATTGAAATTTATATCGAGATATTCTCGGATTTGCTCGGCATCTTGAAGACCTCCGAACTCAGTCAGGAACGGCACGAAATCTCGTTCCTCAGCTGCTTCAACTAATTGTGCAAAGATGTCTGGCCAAAGTCTTTTAATCCTAGTCAAGTTTTCCGGTATCTTGAGATAAGAACCTGCAATGGCCATCACGTCATAATAGTGGAATGATAATATTCCTCTGGAGGATATAGATTTTAATAATCCTCGTTCAGAAGGTAAGTTCGTCCTAATTTCCTTATGTTCGACTTTACCTTCAATCATGACGTTCCTTATGAATCCAAGATTAAACGAGCGCTTTGCACTAAAAACTGATTTACCCATAAGGGATTTATTATTACTTGCCTCAGAAACTGTCCAGTCTACCCTGGGCTCCATGAATAGAAATAACCGATCGTCGTACTGACGAACTTCTTTTTCTATGTTTATATAATAATTATAGAGAAACTCTTGCTCAAATTTATCAGGCTCGATACCCACAGGATGCGGTTCGTTAAATGGTTCTATGCCTAAAATTGCTGGATGGCCTTCATTATTATTTGAGGCCTTAAAGAACTTGACAGTCTGACCGATCGTCTTCTCCAGGTGAGTTCTGACAGGAAAATTCTTCAGACCTGCCACATCGTTTGTCAAATCGTTTTGCCAAAACGATTTTAAAGTGTGTCTCAAAGATTTGTTAATCATGTAGGCCATCTGCCATTTCTTATCCCGCATATTGGATGGTTTTGGAAGTTTGTTTTTACCGTCTACAGCCAGAGCCCAGTCAGGAAATCCATCACCACCATAAAGTTCGTGGGCTATATCCTGATGAAAGTCCAGTATCGTATACAATCCCCTTTTATATAGAGAATCAACGATCTCTTTTAGAAGAACGAGGTATTGTTTACCCTCTTCCTCTAGATCATCTAAATTCTTATTAGGAAGTGGTTCAAGTGCCTTCCACGATATCAAAAGCCTAATGATATTGAATCCCCATTCCTTCAGTCGGTCCATGTCGGAACTGGCGGATTCTATTTCTTGCTTTAATTCTTCGAGATTTATTTGAGTTGTACCAAGACGTGCAATTGGCAAGTACGGAGGGAGTTTACTACGAGAACCAAAGTTAACACCTCGAAATAGGAGGTACCTCTTTTGAGAATCCCTAAACCACTTTCCATCCTTAGAAAAACCTCTTGCGGTATCGATCAACAAATCATCTTCGTGATCAGTCAATGCTATATCTCACTTGGTTTTTCTTACTTGCCTATTTATTTATTTACTATGTTTGTATAGTTTTTTTCGTAAAGTTTTAACACAGTGGCACTTTTTTTGCCCAGGATCTGAGTCAGCATTTAGTTAACACAATTGACAATGTCTAGACAATACAATTATGGACTATGGTAGACTATGAGTTAATTGCTCATAAATCCTCAACTACAAATTATTTCAGAGGATTTAAAAGTAGGTCTTGGCAAGGATGGCTTAGAGTATTGTTCGAATTCTTCTTCCGGTAGTTCCCACCACGACAAGCTCTATTCCAGTCAGGATTAACGCAACTGATACCATTAATAATAAGAGGATAAATCCAAACTTGGGACTTGCTAGAACAGCGATACCAATAATTGCACTCGCTGATCCTATTCCAATTCGAAGCATCCTCATGCGTCTTTCATAGTCAAGGTTTCTCACTCCGTCTAAGATTCTCACTGCTCCGTTGGCTAATAATCCAAATCCAAGAATAAGCACAATATATTTAATAGCGAAGTCAGGGTAAATGATTCCAGGAATTAAATAGCCTACAATGCCCGCTCCTATAGCAATATTGATAATTCTTGATGATCTTTTTAGACCCTTTGATCGTATCCCAGCAATAATTCTTTCTATGCCAATAATCATCAGAGCGATCAGTGCAAAGATTACTATTGCATACTCCCCGAGTGGAGTGGCTCTAAAAGACAATGATTCAAATATAATAATGCCAGCTAATGAAATACAAATAACACCTACAGCAACCTGAAGGATTCTGAACCATTTACGTGGATTATTAATGTCTTCGGCCGCTCTCAATCGGTACTAGTAAAATTCCCTAGTGTGTCCAATTTATAGATATTGGAACTGACTACTCAATTTTAATAATGTCGTAAATCAGTTAATGGTCAATGACAATATGCAGCCTTTGCAAAACTTTTATGAAGCTCCATTTATCCGCTAGCATTCGTAACAGTGCTTTCGATCGAATTCAAACTGTTACTTGGCCTAGAAAAAGCCATTCTCCTAGTTCACTCTAGACAGAACAATGTTCGTTTCCTTCGCATTCTGTCCAGTGTCAAATCATTGATTCTACGCAACACCTCAAATGATTCACAGTGAGGATCATAACATATAATTTTCGATACCATCATACCTTGTAAAAATTGTAGGATCTTGATTCACTCGAGTAGACAATGTTACCCTTAAAGATTAATGACTGTCAATTCCCTTTCTGAGAGTTTAGAAGATTGAGGTCCTCGATAGCTTTAGTACATACATGAAATTTACCTCCTGCGCTAAACTCAGACGGACTTAGGAACAGTAGGTAAAATCCTGATTCTTGAGCGGATACAAAACTGCGAATTGGAGAGCTAATTTTAAAAAACCCGAACGTTCCGAATTTGGTATATCTTAGGAATTCAAGCAATTCTGACTCGGTATATATCGTAAGATCAGAAGATTCTATGGCTTTCTCAATTATGCTCTTGTCAGTTGTCCCAGACTTATTACTAGGAATATGATCCGTATTAGAAATAGGTTCAAAGGCTCTCAATTCAGAATGATCTGTTAGATCAAAAAAATCCGAGGAGTTGTAGAAGAGAATAATCTCTTTCTTCTCCTGTGGTAATGAACAAGATTTGTTAACCTCGTCAAATCTGAGGTTGATCACTATGCTGTGATTTCTTTCTCCCTTCAGAGTCCCGCTACGAGGTCTTGTATACTTGGCCGATATAAGTTCAGAAGTAATATTGTTTACGTCACCCATACCTTCAGGGTCTGGGAGCTTAAGAGCAGTAATTCGTATACTACTGTTTGATGACCACTTAGTTTTTATCCAATCCCTGATTGCTTGAGGGAAGCCATTTGTTGAATTGTATGCCAAACTATCCCGAATCTGAATCTCAGACTGACCATATTCATCCCTGCACTCTAAGTGAACTTGGTTGCTAACAGAAGCTATGTTCGCCTTCCCAGACCATCCGTATCCAACTATAACAGGCTCGATTGTCAAGCATCTACTACATAAAACTCCTCGTATGGCGAATACCTTCTCTCCCAAGTAATGCACGAAACGTTTGATTGTTGACCCGCTAGCTGTCGATAATCTCGCAGAATATTGTCCTTGATATTGCCATGCATTAGCGATCGATTCCGCAGTTCTTTTCAGATATATTTGTTCGACCTCTTTCCAAAGCCTGTCGAAAAAGCCGTTTTCGACTTTTGGTGTTTTGATCCCAGTGTTTGTGCCCAGATAGAATCGGTCATTCAAACTTGGACCTTGTATTCTGTTTCTGATCCCAGAAATGTAGTCTACAAATGGGATTGTAAGTGCGCGCCCTGAGTGAATCCGAGGATTATTTATATGACGCATCACGCTTTCCCTTCTTCCTGAAAACATCCCACAAACCGAACAGGCCCACTTTGGTACGCCCAATTCTACTAGAAGATTGTTCGTCAGTATGCCTTATAAACTTTTAAATTTAGATGTTAATGCTGCGTAACGCAGCGTTACTTAGGGTAATAATTTAGCTATATCTTAAACATTAGACTATGACATAGACTTGGCTTAAACATGTCAAATAAGTGATACCGATTTCATCGGGAAAAAGATTATAGTTCCAGACACAGGTCAATATCCGTTTTATATAATCCGGTAGATAATTGTGGGATCTCCTTTTCGTAGTTATGATTCGGGAATGTTTACACGTGCTCGCTAAGATGACAAGGAAAACCGCTAACGACAGAAAATTTCATCAATAGTCATTTTGCCGGCATGAGGACTAAGTGTGTTGATTATTTACTCTGCTACTGAGAAAAAAATGTATTTAATGAAAAACAACCGTTTGACTACACGCCTATCTTTTTAGCTAAGGCTACTACCTTCTTACCGTCTGGAGTTAACTTATTAAATACTATATTTTTGTTTACTTTACGCTGGACTAAGCCTATGTGTTCAGCCCTCACCAATAATTTGTGTCCATAACCGTATGCGCCCAATTTGTTAAGTAGTTCCCTCGTTGGGTAATCAGCAGTTCCAATTGTCTTCAGAAGTCTTACTATCGCACGTTCCTTTATTAATATTCGTAACAATTGAGTCTCTTTCATGATATGCTATATGTTAACAAGTTATTTAACCGTTACTTTAGCGTAGGAACGTCAAATTCAGTAAATACGTAGTAACAAAAGTTTCCAATTGTCTTCAGAGTCTCCAATTCTAAATAATATATATTAAAGCTTAGACCAATAAGATATTATTAATTATAACTTAATATTCACTTTTTGTGGGTTATGTAGCCAAATATTACCGAAATTGTGAATATTTGATCATTTTATCATTTCCAAGTCAGAATATCTGACGTACTTGCAAATAGAAACATCAAATCTTTCCAGATAATCCTGAGTCAGATTTAGAAGGATATCGGATGGTATCAGATAATATTTGAATTTCGTGTATTTTAGGCGAATAAGCATTAATTTGATCGGTTACTGGTGGTCTTTACTACACAGTATATCCTGGGTTGGAAATCGAAAATCTAATGATCTCTAAATTTAAGAGAACTTGTATTTGGTAAGACCCGCTGATATGATAAGGAGTACTGTTTATAAAGGTAGTATCGCAGATGGACCCATATACTAAAAATAATGAACAATTCTGATAGAAAGGAAGGTTGTGCAATAATCTAAAAAGAGAACGATAAGGAAATAAAGATCCTTTTTTGAATCGTCAATTAAGATGGCCAGATAAACTGGATACTTCCAAATTGGAAGCCTTTCTTTATAAATATGACTAGTAAATGATATTAATAGATAATTTATTTTGAAAAATTTTTTAATATGCTCCCAAAGAACAAAATACTATATTTTTATAGAAAAATACACTCGTTGGTTCTATAATTATAGATTTAGTTAATAAGGCATATAAATTATGGGTAAATCTAGAGTAAAACCGATTAATTATACATTATATACATATTCATTTATGAGTTAAGACATGCAAAACCGAGACAAGTAAAAAATAAACCAACAACGGCACAAAATAAAAATCTCGCTCGGCTGAAGGACTCTGCTGGTAGCTAATACTTACTTCTTTTCTCCCTTAGTCTTATCCTCTACGATGTTATATTTTGAAAGCTGTTTGTAGGCAAAAAAGACTACCAGTGCTATAACTATGAAATTAATGATATTTGAAATTAGGTCGCCATATCTAAAAACTGTGGTTGTTCCTGCAAAGTTCGGAACTGTCACTGTCAAAGCAGCTAGGCTACCCGCGGGAAGGAATAGTCCAATCAAGGGATTGATTATATCCCTAACAAATGCATTTACCAGGGCAGATGCTGCCTGTCCAATTACGAAGGCAATCGCAAGGCCTATAACTCCAAAAGTCTTAAGGAAGTCAAAAAATTCTTGGGTAAAAGTCCTTTTTTTCTCCTCTGGACTTGCTGTCATAAATATTGTAGTTCTGTACGCAAATTATTTAAGAGATTCGTTACTCTTCGACACTAGTTTTTAGACAATCATTGTATTATGAAGGTGAACAAAAGCAAATATGATCTATATATTTTCAAGTGGCATATAGCGGAACATATGCATCTTAGCTTCACCTTTTGCTATAACTGTCCAACTGTTCCCGTACAATCCATTCATTCCTCGAAGAGACGGAATTTATAACCCGACTTGCATTCACTCCGGTCTGATACTATTCTTTATACTAAGTTAAGTCATAAATATCTTAATATTCAGACGAATAATAGCAAACCTTAATGGTAACATAGCAACGTTATAGATCATGTCCGATACGCAATACAAAACGATAGCTAGAAAGTTTGTCGAAGATATATTTAACGCACGGAAAACTGAATTGGCAAAGAACTATGTTACTTCTGACATAATTTATCATGGGGTGGCAGAGCAGGTCAAGGGATTAGAGGAATTCAAACGATGGGTATCCGAAGATCTTTCTGCATTTCCAGACTTGAAGGTTACTATACTTGACGACATTGGAGAACAAAATAAGGTTGCAATGCGATGGACTTTGAAGGCTACTCATGAAAAGGATTTTGCGAACTTTCCTGCCACCCACAAAAGCTTTGAGGCTCAAGGTGTAGAAATCTTCCATTTTGAGGGAGATAAGATCAAAGAAGCTTGGACCTCTTCTGACCTCTCCGACTTGGCTCAGTGATCTTAATTTCTGAGCTTAAGATCATTACTTTTTTTCTAACACGAAAGTATTGTTCTTCACTACCCAATTTTCACTTTTGAACCTAATTCCTTGCAGTACTTCTGAAACTCAATCCCGGAAAGTATAGTACAGTGTATTCGTGCAGATGATCTCTTCATTTGAAAAAATAAATGTATTGGGAAAGGACATTCGCAACTTTATCTATTTTCTGTTAAGAGTTCGACAAAAACAAATGACAATATAAGTTGTAGCTCATTTGTCATAAATCGTCAAATATGTCAAATATGCCATCAAATAGTTAGTCATATACGTCAAACGACATAGAAGAGTCAGAGAATACATATTTGCGATCATCCAGCTTGACTTAGAAATCTAATATTATGAGATACTGATATGCTGGTTTATCATGATAATTCATGACTAGGGCAACAGTTTAAGAAATTTGTAACAGCTGAGAATTATTTATTTTGATTCTAGGAGAATATCACTCTGCTAACTTAAGGTAATCTGTGTAAGACATGTCAAATTTTTTGATTGATGAATTAGAATAGGAATACCCCGTGCTGTACCTAGATATGGCTCGTGCAGTTATCATTGTTTCAGAAGCTTCAGGTTAGCAGACATATGCTTTCTCTTTGTTCACAATAAAAAAGAATCATATAGCCAAATGGAAATAGATTGAGATATAGATTCTTGGCTGCTGCTACATTCAGAATAGATAGACATAAAATCAGATAGATATTTGTTGACGAAACTTTAGTTAGAATAGATATTAGCCTGGAATGTCGGTTGTGCATCACTTACATGATTGTTTGTCTGATGAATCAGCATCTATCTAGGGGAAGTACAATATTTGTGTGCTATAAGTAGTTCTTGAAGCAGTTGAGATATAATTAAAATATACCAAACTATTGCATAAAGCTTATCTTTACAGATGATGCCCATTGTCCTACCACAGTACAGTCTGTAAATTATAGAGGTAACTTCATCATATCTGTATGGTTCTGAATAGAAACACACGATGCAACGGTTCAATTAATATATCAGGGATAGAACCGAATGTTTCGAGCATTTTTCTCGTAGAAATCCAGACAGATCATAATAAGCAACATATATGGTATTGGCTAAAATTATTTATCCTGTAGATTCAAATGGATAAAGACAGAACTTGGTCTATGACATTCTTGGTATGGATTGAGGTCATGTTAACAGTGTCAAAGACTCGGGTATATTGATTAGTAACATTTCTGCGTTCTTTTAGCCTATACAAATGCACAAATAACCAAGGTCATGGTATGTCAGAATATAATTAAATCACCTTGATTGTGCTTCTATACTTCGAATCATCTTTTGAACAATGATCTTACTAAAGACAGAATGCAATTGATCAGACTGTCGAATGTCGTCTACATTCGAATTCACTTAGCAGTAACAAGATTTCTAGATCTTCGATCGTAGATGGAAATGATAATTCCTGCTACAAACGCTATGATACTATTGACGAATAATATGATACTTACCAAGATTCCAAAGGAATTGATTGCTATTTCGTATCCTATTTTCTCCAAGTTAACTCTTATATTGCTCTGATTACCCTTTGCGAAATTTCCCAAACTTGATTTTATTAAATCCTTAGCTGAGATTTGGGGTAAGGAATCGGCCACATTGATAAGGGAGGATATTGAGCTGAATATTATAGCCAGACCAATAACAAAAAGGACTGCACCGCCTATTAATACTGCTATACCGCGTTTGATCCAAAAACACCCCTGAGCATCTCTATATACAATATCTATTTTGCTATGGTAATAAACCTTCTGTACGGTATTGAGAGCATTGTAGTTTGAATTTTCTAGTTATTATTTCCAAAGATTCCTAATCACAAGATCTAATTTGCTTTAGAAAGTGTTGACAATATGCATATATACTTACCTACGCGTATACTCGATTATGAGTGTCCCTAAACAGTTAGTATTGGCTAGTCTAATATCGCTAGCATTGATTACTGGTACTGCGGTCACGAGCATGCCCCCGGCTTTATATGCTCAATCGAACAGCGGCTCTAGCACAAATACGACCCATTTCGTTGCAACGCTGAATGGCAAAGGTGTATTCCCTCCGGTGAAGACGAATGCTACAGGAAAGGCTGAACTTGATTTAGTAGGAGATGGAAAAACCATGTCTTACAAGATCACAGGTGGACCTGTGGATCAGGTCAAGGACGTGACTTTGTCTCATACGACAGGAGGAAGAGTCACTGATATAGCCGTTCTAAGAAGTGCGACACAGAAAGGGCTAAGCGGTCAGGCAAATACAGCGACACTTACAGGAAATTTCACTAAATCTGATCTGATTGGTGGACCTAAGGATATGGCATCATTAGTAAAAGACATACTATCTGGAAATGTGATCATAAGAGTCGACACAATTAAATTTCCTCTAGGTATAGTAGGAGGAAAGGTTACCCCCAATCTGTAGTCCTGAAGATCCTGATGTTGCAGGATATCATTTATTTTTCCTTAACGTAAGAATAATGATACATTTGATTGGAATTTTTATAGTGTTACATGTTCGACATCAAGTTTTTCGTTATCTACCTTTTCATAAGCTCACTGTTCTAAATGCAAAGTTTTGTCAAGTATCTGCCAGCTTACTTCTCAAGGTATTAGAATAACATTCAGCAAGTGATCTTGTGAAGGAGTAAGCATCAGGTAAAGAAATGCTCTTACTTAATGAATCAAGCTCGTTTATTAGTCTACAAATGGGCGCCCCAGACCGAGCAGCTCCATTTAATACAACCCTCCTTACTAATTTCCTTCCTGATGTCTTTATTTTATCGTAGGCAATATTCCTCGAGGCTGCCATAACAAAGACATTCGGCATATCTGCGTTAACATCGTCTTCTATATCTTCCCAGTCATCTAGTATGTCAAGGAGAGCTTGATTGTAATGAAGAGCTAAACCAACATTTTCGTTATAGCTAGGTAGCTTCGCATCCAACACCTTAGCATAGATCAGCGATGCATCAGATGATTTTGATAGATTAAAATGTCTAATTTCTGTATAGGAGAAAGTGTTGTTCTCTATTAAGCGATGTTTCACAACCTGCTCAAACTTCCAGAAGGCAGAGAACTGGTCTAGCATATAATCAATCGAGTAGACAAGATATTGTGCGTCATCTCCGGAATGGAGGTCATTCTTTAATGATTCTCGGATTTGTCCTGCAACCATCGAATAACTCTCATCTCCTGTCTCAAACAATTTATCAACGAATAGAATGTATCTGGTCAACAATCTTATTGTCCTATATACCCAAAAAGCTTTTCCTATACTTTTCGTATCCATATATGCAACCATAAAGTAAGTGGGATCCTGTGTGTTTTCATCTACTTCTGGATATGAATTACCTAGTTTCTGATCCAAGCTACTTAACACAGCACTTAAGGATTGCATCAGATTTGCAAATAAAATAATGTCAGTACTGGCACAAATATCATTCATAATACTAGAAATAGCGCTGAAATACATGTTTACTTCAGAATTTGTAAATTTAGATGTAATTCTATTATCTTCTAATATACCTTTCAAACTGGCATTTCGAAATTATAAATATTACTGAAATTAGATAAATCGATTCACTTAAGGAAGGAGTCTAATTGAAGAATCAAATTTAATGATTGCTCCTTTAAACAAACAATAATAGAGTACATCCATACCTGAAATAATATATACGCGGATCTTCTTAAAAGGATTTATATCTAGTCTGCATATCACACAATATTATGAGTGAAAGTAGATCCCCCGGGTGGGTACGCGCCGCCCAAATTGGACTTGGAGTCCTAGCAATTATATTGTCAATTACCTTGTTGGTTTATCCGCGAAGCTCAGTAGTTGCTATTGTATATCTTGCTGGAGTTGTCCTGTTGATAGTTGGTATTGAAAAAGTCATTACTGGGCTTTTTGTCAGTAGCAAATCTCGTATGGCCAGCGTAGGGTTAGGAATACTGGTAATTATACTAGCGCTGATTGTTATGGCATTTCCGTTGTCAACTAGTGTATTTCTAATAGTATTGCTAGGAGTGGCATTATTAGTGTATGGAATAGCTAGAATTGTGCATGGAATCGGAGATAAAGAGAAAGGCGGATGGTCTAGATGGTCATCTATAGGAATAGGCGTCCTGATGATCATTATCTCTGGATTTATAATGTTTGTACCGCACGCCGGGCTAGCGTTTGTAGGAATATTGCTTGGAATAGCTCTCTTAATTGCAGGAATAGAAATTGTCGCCGCAGGAGTAGCAGGAAGGAAGATGCGTTTCATTCCAACTAGAGATAGGGGCATTTAGAGTTTAGCTCGTGAATAACCCTCTTAGCAAAGATCAGATCGAGGTAATGACCTCTACCTTTTTCTTGACGACTACTATTATTCATCTTAGAGCTACTTCCATATCGATATCGATAGACTCTAACTAATATTATATCATTTTACAGTAAATTCTACCTTAAATTTAAATAGTAAGCAATCGTTTCGAATAATCCTTGAAATCTGCGCACTACTATTTTTCAGAAATAACCAAAAGATGGGACGTTTTTGTGGTGGGAACACTGATGACAGGTGGTTTCATAATCCTCATTCTAAAGTTACTAGGAATGATTGGATATTTCGATAAAGGAAGACACCTATTTTAGCGCAATTTTTGCTTCAGAATTAGAAGGATTTTAATCAGGACTTGTCCAGATTGTTTTAAGAAAACGATCTACTAACCAGCCTCACCCTGTATTCTAATGCTCTATAATCATCTACAGTTACAAGAAGACCAGCGTTGTGGTCCTTCATTTGAAAAAAGAATAGTGTAAATCCAACTATAACTCAATGTATGATCCATAATATTTAGACGAATGCAGATGCCAGCTCAGAAATTTTTTGTTCCCATGCCACGGATTTGATAATTCCACTTGCCACAAGAATCCCACTAGCACCTAAATCTAATGCCTTAGTAACATCTGATTTATCTACGATACCGGCTCCACATACCATTCTTGCAAGATCAGAATTATCATTTACAGATTTAAGGGAACTGGAAATAATTTGTGGAGCCTCTTTGGAAATTGCCTTACCACTTCCGATTAGCTCTGGTGGTTCAATAGCCACGAAATCAGGATCAAATTTTGCTACTTCAGCGACCTCTGCAGGAGTTCTTGCGCATACAATGGAAATTAATTTAAGGTCTTTTAATCTCCGAACCAAATTCGATATACTATTAGCATTTACTCTATGTTCACTGTGGTTTATCAACGATCCCTTACTGCCATATGATTTTGCAATCTCTGGAATAAAATAACCAGTGCTAGAACCAATATCTGCATCATCCAAGTGTTGACAAATGACAGGAATATCGACTGTCCGGACTACCGACCATAGAGATGGCTGCGGCGGAGCCAATATAATCTCAACTCCTAGATTATTACTTACCTTTTCGGCAGACTTGGCTAATTCTATTGTCTTTTCTCCAGAAATCTCCATGTAATTCTTAAAGTTTAAAATTAGTGGATTCTTCAAAGGAATTAGAGCATGTTCTTTTCCTTTGACTTATTATCTTATCTGTAGGTTTCATACACAATTGAAAATCCAAGTCGTCATGTCAATCGGTTGCTACAAAGTACATAGTCACGTAACAGCTACTTTTTTCTATTTCTAGCATCAAGAAGACTTGCTGGAGTCAATATCTTTGAATTTTTTATTTAGTTTCGCCATCCTTGCTTCGTATCCTTTATTATATTCTAGTTCTTCGGGTACTAGCGTTGCGGGATGAATGAATCCTTGATTTCGGATGATCATTGCTCTTTCAGCAGCCCACATTCTCTGAAGATCCCAATCTGCAGTACCAAATCCGTCGTGCGGGCCAGTCAACTTACCGTTATGCATACTGAACACGAGACAAGAGACTATCGGTATCGCATAATTCAAGCTTGCGGCTGAATTTAGCTTTACAGGCATGAGTGGCATATGGTGACTTCCACGAGTATTGCCTGCAACAAAATGTGGATTATTGAATGCGCTGCCAGCCTCCTCAGTTGCAGGAAAATTCTTCTGTGTTCTAACTATAGCAATTGGATCATCCTTTCCAACATACGTGCCAGCAATATTGTGTAGCCTGTCAGTCGATGCTGAGACGATCACTTCTCCATCCGATGATACTACGGAATGAACTACGTACCTTCCAGGGTACATAAGTGCTGCCTCAAGCTCTGGTTTGTCTTCCCACATTTTCAGATCAGCGATCTTACCCTCAATCACGTCCATGATTCTAAAAGTCACTCCTGATGCTAATTGTTCGTTAATTAATAGCCCTGTGTTACTCCTTGCATCGACAAACATTCTCCATAGAGGAAAATTGAATGCTCCTGGCTCTGTCTTGTCTGCTGCGAATATACAAAACACCTCGCTTGGGCGCTCTTCCATTTCAATCTCAGCTACGCCAGGCCCCATGCCCCTCACATTTCCTGAAAAGGCATCCTTCAAAAGGTCTTGACCTGCACCATACAATCCTTGATCTTTGGCAATTTTGGTGCCTTCGCTGAAGGCATCCCAAGCAAGCTGGTGAATTTGTTTGTTATCAATACCCATGGTGTGGGTCATGATAATGTGTATGTCATCACCACTAAAGCCAATATAGTGGTCGATTAGTAACCCCTTTGATCTAGACATTACATGATCCTTCACTTTTTGAAGCAATTCTGGACTAGGACAAGTATGACCTCCAATTGCCCCAATGTCGGCTTTTATTGCAGATAACGTAATTTTCATATTTAATAGTACAATAGTTGTTTCTGGGTCTGCTTCTTAAAACTTTTACGAATCTCATTTTTTTATGTATATCGACATATGCTATTCAAGAATTTGTAGTCTTGTTATTAATTACCCCAATGTTTGATATACTTCAATTCTTTTAGTTGATATTATGTATACACAACGCCCACTAAACCGACTAAATATATCATCCATCCAATTTTAGCAACAACCATTTAAATTTGCTATCTGTACTTCGAATGATTTCGCATGTCTTGGTGGATTCAGACTATTGGAACAATTTCTAGAAATCGGCTATTTGTTTCTATTTCAGACTTATTTACCAGTTATGGCAATAAGAAATAAGATTCGTAGCCTCTGATCGCATAATCTTATTTTATCTTGGAATTTATCCTTAATCACAAATACTACGAATATTTCTTAGATTGAGCGTCGAACTGATAACAGCATATTCTATCGATATTAGCTTTACGACCAACCTACGAAATATTTGTACCTCTTTTCAACTTCCTTATTGTTTCCTTCAACTACCTTTTTTGTTTCTGCTTGAAGCATTCTGTTGGCGTACTCTCGAAAGTTATCACCATCTTCGTTTTCTGGAAATTTTGATAGCGAGTAATGAAAATGATTCATAAATTCAACTGTTTTGTCTCGGAATTCTTCTTTACTAGGCTTCAAATTACTTGATAGTTTGAACCAAGTCGATGCGCATGCTGTAGCATAAATCTTTGCCAAGTCTTCTATTAATCGATCAATTTCAAAGAAATCTGGCATTTTTTATGACTATTGAAGTCGGGTTTCATATAAGACTATTCACTAAATTCTTAGAATAGACTAACCCTTAGAGTATCTATCAAAAAACTGGGTATTGCAGCGAATAATGTTCACACGACTTACATCTAATAGAATAACCAGATTCGTGGACGTCACAAATTCTTGATCAAGACTTAACCATTACCAGTAGTTATTTGTATTATTGAGAACTAGATAGGATCGTAGGTTACCTATGGATTTCCCTATTTTCTGATTTATGATATTTGTCATGGTCAAGACCCTATAACTATGGATTTTTGAATCCAATTGAATATATCACAGTGCTGAAACTTAAAGAACCACTCGGACAACGGAAAGTATTCGTCTTAAAATAGATCTTGCTCACATCTTTTAGCTCCTATGATCTATCTCGTTGTTTTGTATCTGTGTGCCAAGATTCTAAACAAAGTTTGAGTTGATAGAACGCCTTCTCGATAGTCATTGTTTTTTAAACCTACTTCCACTAGATCTAACCCTATGAGAGTGGATGAGTCGCTTATACTTTTTATTATTCGAGCAATTTGAAACGGATCTAGTCCAAATGGTTCTGGTGTACCCGTACAGGGAACATATGGTAGATCGTAAACATCTATATCAAATGATATGTAAATACTTCTATTTTCAGTTATCTTTTTCAGATGCCTAAGAAGATCATTTATTCTGTCATGAACATCCCATGCATTGAATGTGGTCACACCAAAAGATTTCGCCGCCTCATTCTCGCGGCTATCTGCTTGACGAATTCCAATTTGAACCACGTTTTCGGCAGAGACATGGCCTTCTTTAATCAGATAATAGAATGGCGTAGTGTGACAGAGTTTCAGCCCACCATATTCTTCTTTCATATCTCTATGGGCGTCAAAATGAATAACAATAGGTTTCTCTTTGGATAGCTCCTTTATCTGAAAATATGACACAGTGTGCTCTCCTCCCAACAAAACAGGAATTTTGTTCATATCAAGTGCTGCTTTACAAACCGAACCAATCTTTTCGTCAAGATACCTAAAGACGGATTCAATGTGTGATTTCTTTTTATCTATTTTGGTTCTAGGGATCTTGATATCGCCTAAATCGTATATTCCTATCCTATCATAGATGTCAACTTTCTCATCAAAAACATATGTTTCTGTCTGGAGAGCAGACGTCGTTCTTACTGCTTCTGGACCTCTCGCTGTGCCCTTTCCGAAGGTCGTCGTCAAGTCTAACGGTACGCCATAAAATACTGCCTTTGCCTTGTCTAAAGTAATTGGCTGAGGTATGTCTGCAAATCCGTATCCCGATTTCGTTTTTTCGGGTATTGTAAATATATTGTCTAATTCATCAAAATCCAATTTCCCATATACTAGGCTAAATCTTCACACATTAAACGCTTTTGTCACGATCGGTGCTCGCTAACCCCCAGCAATTATTAATCCTTGAGCAAATCGATTTTTGAGATTTACCTACTATAAATGAGTATTGTAGGACTATAATGTCCTATTTTTAGAAATTTCGTGATTGATTATTCAAAAATATGTCTGACATCCCCTTCCAAAATCCCAGATTCGCCATGAAGTCTGTCTATATGTTTTGATAGTCCTTCCTTAGTATCAAATGGAGATTGGCAGTAAGGACATACTAT
>Ga0126370_10000178_pt1 | contig 22837 bp, 16 predicted proteins | sample PanSoiMetaPlot_3_FD_92586 | JGI IMG/M metagenome (GOLD analysis project Ga0126370, IMG submission 92586) | Tropical forest soil microbial communities from Panama - MetaG Plot_3 | ecosystem: Environmental > Terrestrial > Soil > Tropical forest > Bulk soil | place: Panama | collected 2016-02-17 | reverse complement strand
AGCACGACGGCATTGCCTGGAATAAATGGCCTCGCGATATTGCCCAACGCACGCCGGATGCGCTGAGCGCCGCCGGGGAGCGCCTGAAGGAAGCGTCATTCACAGCCCAGTACTCCCAGTTCGTATTTTTCCGCCAATGGAAGGCAGTGCAAACCTACGCCCACGAAGCCGGAATTCGCATCATTGGTGACCTCCCGATCTACGTCGCCCTCGACAGCGCCGATGTCTGGACAAACCGAGAATACTTTCAGTTGTCCGCTGACGGACAACCACTAAAGATTGCCGGCGTTCCTCCGGACTACTTCAGCGCAACCGGCCAATGCTGGGGCAATCCGCTTTACCGTTGGGACCGGCTCCAAGAGAGCGGATACCGGTGGTGGATCGAGCGCTTTCGCGCTGCCCTGGAATTGTATGACGCAGTTCGCATCGATCATTTCCGGGGATTCGAAGCTTATTGGGAGGTGCCTGGTGAGGAGACAACGGCGATCAATGGTCGGTGGGTCAAAGGACCGGGCGCTAATTTTTTCGAGGCCCTCGAGCGTGAATTCGGCGATCTCCCGATCATTGCTGAGAACCTAGGAGTGATTACACCTGAAGTCGAGTCAATCCGACATCGATTCGATTTTCCCGGCATGGCAATCCTTCAATTCGCATTCGGCAAAGACCCTCAAGGCCCATCTTTCCGTCCCCACAATTATGAGCGGCAATTGGCGGCCTATACCGGTACGCACGACAACGATACGACCGTAGGTTGGTGGAACAGTTCCGGCATCGGTGACAGTACGCGCACTGCGGACGAGGTAGCCAAAGAGCACGCGTTTGCCCGCGCCTACCTGAACTTTACCGATGAACCGATCCATTGGGTCCTGATTCGCTCGATCCTCGCTTCCGTTGCCGATCTGGCCATCATTCCTTTGCAGGATTTGCTTGGCCTCGGTGCCGAAGCACGGATGAATCTGCCCGGCACTGCGAAAGGAAACTGGCGGTGGCGCTTCCGACCAGAAGCGCTGACCTCAGCATTGGCAACGCGCTTACGCGAAATGGTCACACTCTACGATCGCTGAACCCGTATGCGGCCAAGTGACACGGCACGCTGACTGGCTGCTATCCTAATCGTGCCCTGAACGCCGCCCGTTCTGGATCTTTGTCAGGAGGAATGGGTTGTCTCTTAAGCTCGAAGCAGGTTGGTACAAGAATGCGATCATTTATCAGGTGCACGTCCGCAGCTTTGTCGACGCCAATGGAGACGGCATTGGAGATTTCGCTGGTCTCGCGCAAAGACTGGATTATGTGCAGGAGCTTGGTGTCAACGCAATTTGGTTGATGCCATTCTTCCCTTCTCCGCTGCGCGATGACGGATATGACATCGCGGACTACTACTCCGTCCATCCCAGCTACGGAACGCTGGAGGATTTCAAGAGTTTCCTCTCCATCGCGCATGACCGCGGCATCCGCGTGATCATCGAGATGGTGCTCAACCATACCTCTGACCAACATCCCTGGTTCCAGGAGTCCCGTAGCTCTCAGGACAATCCCAAGCGTGATTGGTATGTCTGGAGCGAGACTGACTCGAAATATCGCGGGACCCGAATCATCTTTCTCGACACCGAGATGTCGAACTGGGCGTGGGACCCCATTTCCAAGTCGCATTTCTGGCACAGGTTCTTCAGCCATCAGCCCGACCTGAACTACGACAACCCGGCCGTGCGCGAAGAAATGTGGAAGGTGATGAAGTTCTGGCTCGAACTTGGTGTCGATGGATTCCGGCTGGATGCGGTCCCATACTTGATCGAGCGCGAAGGTACAAACTGCGAGAACCTGCCGGAAACTCACGCGATCATTCGTGACCTCCGCAAACGAGTGGACCAAGAATTCCCCGGTGCTATGTTGCTGGCCGAAGCCAATCAATGGCCGGCTGACCTTCGCCCATACTTCGGCGACGGCGATGAATTCCACATGGCCTTTCACTTCCCATTGATGCCCCGGATGTTCATGGGACTGCGCCTGGAAGACCGCAAACCGATTACCGAAATTCTGCAGCAAACGCCCGAGATTCCCCCATCCTGTCAGTGGTGCCTCTTCCTGCGAAATCACGACGAGTTGACGCTGGAAATGGTGACCGACATCGAGCGCGACTACATGTACGACATTTATGCCGGCGACAAAGCGATGCGCTTGAATCTCGGCATCCGTCGGCGTTTAGCTCCGTTGCTCGACAACGATCGCCGCCGAATTGAGCTGATGAACGGAATGCTGATGTCTCTGCCCGGAACTCCCATCATCTACTACGGCGACGAGATCGGCATGGGCGATAATATTTATCTTGGAGACCGTAACGGGGTAAGAACTCCCATGCAGTGGAGCGGCGGTTGGAACGGTGGTTTTTCGAATGCAGACCCGGAAAGACTGTACTCTCCCCCCATCCTCAACCCGGTCTATGGATACCAGGCTGTGAACGTCTTGTCGCAAAAACGCACATCGCATTCACTCTTATCATGGATGCAGCATATCCTCGGAATCCGGCGTTCGAGTCCGGTATTTGGCTCGGGGTCGATCGAATTCCTTTATCCAGCGAATCATCGAATCCTGGCTTACGTCCGGAAGTTGGGCAAGGAGACGATCCTGATCGTAAACAATCTTTCAAGCGCAGCGCAGTCTGTTGAACTGGATCTGCGCCGATATAAGGGAAACATCCTGATTGAAATGTTTGGCCGCAATATCTTTCCCCGGATTGGCGACCTGCCATACTTTCTGACGATGGGTCCTTACCAGTTTTACTGGTTCCGGCTGCGCCAGATCTAGTAGTACAACTCTCTACGGCAATTGCGAAGCGTTTTGAAGGCATCTCTCGGAGGTCGAATTGGCGGAAGAAACTCTTTTGAGCGATGACTTCCTTCGCCAGCTCATCAACGTCGGCGAGGTTGACATTGTCGTCGGCCTAGCGACCCACAATAACGCGAAGACCATCGAGCCGGTCTTAGGAGCCATTCAGTCCGGAGCTCTCAAGTGTTTTCCGCGCGAACGAGTGGCCATCATCAATGCTGATGGGGGTTCGCAAGATGGCACTACGGAACTGGTTGCGAAGGCTTCGATCGACGACTTGTGGCGTGAATCAAAAGTCTACGCACTGCGCACCCTGCATTCGATAAGCGTTCCCTACGCTCGCACACCTGATCCCAGCAAAGCGTTGCAGACGATCTTGGCGGCTGCCGATCTTCTGCGCGCCAAGGCTTGTGTCCTGATTTCGCCCGAGTCGACCACGATCGAACCCGACTGGCTTCAACGTCTGGTGCGCCCGGTGTACCACGACAACTTCGACCTGGTTTGCCCCATCTATACCCGGCAGAAATTCGAAGGCGCCTTGGTGCGAGACTTGCTTTACCCAGCGACTCGCTCCATTTACGGATACCGAATACGCGAGCCCTACGGATCAGAATTCGCGATCTCGGGCCGCCTGGTCACCGACTTCCTGGGAAGAGGAATTGGCAACGAAGACTGGGGCAAGATGGGACCAGAAATCTCCATCACCATCATGGCCGTCACGGCCAAGTACCGCGTCTGCCAGTCGTTCTTGGGAACAAAGGCACCTTCACCGCGAGGCGCTCACGATGTGGTCAGCGTTATGCGCAGGACGGCCGGTGCCCTGTTCTCATCCCTGGATAGTAACTTCCCGGTCTGGAGCGTAATTAGCGGATCGGAAAATGTGCCAACTTTTGGAACAGCCACAGAAGTCGAGCCCGAAGGAGCTCGCATCAACCGCAGGCGGTTGCTGGAGATGTTCTCCACTGGCGTTGCGCAGTTGGAACCCGTTCTCCGCTCGATTCTTTCATCCTCCTCGCTGTCCGAACTCCAACGGATTGCGGCCCTCGGGATCAACGAATTCGACTATCCCGCGGAGCTGTGGGCTAAGACCATCTTCGAGTTCGTTGCTTCCTACCACAAATCGATCATTAATCGCGACCACATCATCCAGGCTCTAATTCCGCTTTACCGCGGAAGAAGTCTGACTTTTCTCACGGAAAATCGAAATGGTTCTGCTCAGAACCTCCAACATCGTGAAGAATCTCTTTGCGCCGACTTCGAACGTCTGAAGCCTTATCTGCTTGAAGTCTGGGCAGACAGAAAGTGAGAAGCCAATGCGGGAAATCATTGTTAACGAACTGACGCAAGCCTTCCAGGAGATGGCCAGGGAGATTGCCCACTACCTTCCCCGGCTGATCGTGATGCTTATCATTGTTTTGATTGGATGGTTGATCGCCTATGTTTTGAAACTGGTGGCGCGCAGCCTGCTGCGTCTGACCAAGTTCTCTAAACTTTCGGAAAATGCAGGAGCAACGCAATTGCTGCATCAGGCTGCATTGCCTTCCTCCACAGAATTGGTAAGCCGCTTTGTATTCTGGGTCGCGTGGGTGGGCTTCGTTCTTCTCGGCGTAAACGTTCTGGGGATCGCGGGCTTGCAGGAGTACATCTCGCGGTTTTTCCTTTTCCTGCCCCGGATGTTTGTTGCTTTGGTGATTCTCTTCTTTGGATTGGTCGCGGCCAGCTTCTTCTCGCGCGCGGCACTGCTTGCCGCTGTCAACGCAAACTATCGGTCGTCGCGCCTGCTGAGCACGGTCGTCCGAGTCCTGATTATCGTCTTCGCCTTCTCCATGGTATTCGAAGAGCTGGGTGTCGCTGAACAGACGATGCTGATCGCCTTCGCAACGGTGTTTGGCGCGGCGATGCTTGGCTTGGCGATTGCGTTTGGCTTGGGAGGTCAGGATCTGGCGCGGAAGTTTCTGGAGAAAAGACTCGTCCAACACAACAAGGAAGAGCGGGAGGATGAACTCTCGCCGCTCTAGGATGACCGAGCGTCAAGCTTGTCTAGACCGAGAACTTGGGATCGCCTTCAACGATCAGCGTCTCCAGCTTCGGTGTTTCTCCCCTACGCCACAGCCGGGCTCGATGTTTTGTCCGATACAGCATAGGGCCCCCGTCAGGCTTCTCACTGCGCTCGATCGGACGCGGGATACATACAAACTCCGTCTCGAGCATATCGCTGGTGACTCGAACGACCGAGTAGCCGTGGCCTCCCATGTCGACAAAAGATAGGTGAGGTGAAAGGTCTGGATTCGACAACGCTCGTGCTTTCTGAATGTCTCCGCTGCGCAGATACTCCAGGCACGAACGTACGCCATGCCGCAGCAACATATTCATGAGTGGTTGAACCTTCGTGTCGGTTGGTGCTTGACCGACGAACAGAGGCCGAAGTGGATGATCCTTCGGAAAACTGTGTTCGAATGCTTCGATGACTCCCGGCGCTGAAATCGAACCGGTTACAAATGCAATTCCGACTGGTTCAAAGGACTTCGGCGGGAGCCCCTTGGCAGCCAGTCCCGCCCAGAAGCTATGCCGGTCTCCCGCGACTGTCGCAAACCCGGTGATGCCGTGTTCGCGAACGAAGTCATAAATTTCGCCGCGCTCCGCATACGCCGTGCTGTGATCCCCGGTGCCGTTGCTGGCATCGAAACCGGCAAATCCTGCTCCCGGCCACGGCTTTGTCATGCCGGCCGGCAGATTCTGAGGATCGGCTCGCATATCGAGCGTAGCAACAGTGTCGCCCCAAATCTTCCACGTTGCTGTCGACTTCTTCAGGCGATCGAAAAACCATGCCTTCTGTTCCGCGCCCAAGATGTTGGTCGCTGGTTGATCTTTGCGGAAGTTGGCGATGTCCTTGCCGCCGTACTTGATCGTAACTGGTGGATGTCCATCTTTGTACTCACTTCCGGCATCCAGGATATCCAGCACTTCCTGGGGTATAAGCCCGGGAAAGTCATCGCTCATGAATTCCTGGGCTTCCGCTCGATCCGTAGGCTCCTCGGAACGGTAGCTTCGCTGATCGGTCACGATCAGCTCCATGTTGCGGCCCCAGCGTAACGCCCGGTATCCGCGAAGGCTGTGGATCGCCGTGAGATTGTTGGGCTCCTGGCCAAGGCCGTGATCGTCGAAATGTGTAATTGGGGCGTCGACAACTCGTGGCGGATCAAACTGGTTTAGAGATGGTCCGCTCGGTTTGTACAGCCGCGCGGGTTGATATTCGAAGAACGCCTGGTTCGCAGCAACCTTGCGGGTCTGCGCTGGACGGTCCGCACCACCAAACCGTTGCAGGCCTTGCCAACCCATCCAGCTGAACTCATGGTTGTCCCACATGCAGACAAAAGGAAACCGAGCGCGGGCATCCTGCAGGTCGGGGTCATGAAGATAACTGCGGTAGATTGCCCGGTAGTCCCCAACGTCGGTCGGGATATGAAAGTCGCGGATTTTTTCCCCGTGTTCGTAGCGCACGATGTCGCGAATACGGCGATCGTACATTCCCTGCGGGCGATCTTCGGGATACCAGACGATTTCGTAAATGAAATCACCCAGGTGCAGCACGAACCCTATTTGATCCGGCTCGGCGGCACGTTCGTCCTCGAAGATCATTCGCCGGTACGCGTTCTGCGCACCGTCATTTGCATTCTGACAAGACACGAATACAAATCGCACGGGTCGGCTGTCGTCATCAGAAGGAGCGGTCCTGGTTCTTCCCACACGGCTGCCGTAACCGTTCGCATCGGTGAAGCGATACCAATAGATCCGTGCCGGCTTCAGTCCGCCAGCGAGCACACGGCAGGTCCAGTCTGAGGCTTCGGAGATAGCAGCCTTCGCAATAGCAACCACCCGTGTGAACGACTCATCTTCTGCGATCTCAGCCGTCAACTGCTCAACAGCAGAGCCTGCCATGGGCGGGCGCCGAGTCCACAGCAACACGCTATTGCTTTCAGGATCGCCAGACGCTACGCCTTCCGGATAGTAGTCTCGTCGCTCACTCCATGGAACTTTGGAGTGAGCAGAAAATGGCTGTCCCCATGCAGCGCTTGCGCCCAGGGCGATTGCGGTGTGAAGGAACGATCGCCGGGTGGTCGTCGTCATGAATTTTGCTCCCGATAAGAAACCCTCGTGTAATGACTCAATTGCTTCCTCTGTCTGATTGGCACCCAAGGTCTAAGGAACTTTGCATTCAGGATGATTTGCTGATCGCTTTCTGTCTTGAATGGATTTGACGTGCCGAGATCTAGTTCCATCCACGATTGATCTTGCCGGTGGTGCAATGATCCCGATAGCATGCCAACGTTGTCCAGCCTCGCCAACAAGTCGTTTTTTCGTCGCATCACTCCCGGAGTGGAGACTTTGCCTTGCAGCTTCAGCCTGCCACGACATCGGCATCTGCGCGCTTATGCGACGGTGGTGCTGGCAGGCAAATTTGAGGAAGCAGGCTACAACGGCCGCGTTCTGGCGACCGCTAGCGACGTACTCATCCATCCCGCGATGGACTGCCATGCGAATCAAATGATCTCTGCTGGCGTGAAGCTGATCAGACTGGAGTGGCCCGATACAAGCGGCGTTGGCGGCCTCTATCATCTCGACAACATTGACGAACTTGCCCGCACCGCAGAAAGGGATTGCAGGGCCGCGACTCTATTACTGGAGAATGCACTTCTTGATAAAAGTCTCCGCTCGCCCGGAGAAAGAAACGACTGGCCCGATCTCTTACTTCAGGATCTGCGGAAGAATGCATCCACGGAAATTGGAGAGTGGGCGGAAGTCAACGGTTTGGCACGAGAGACCGTGTCTCGACGATTTGCGACAGCATACGGTGTTACACCATCAGTCTTGCGCGCTGAGTTACGGGCGCGTGAAGCCTGGCTGCAGATCACACGAGGCTCCGAGCGCTTGTGCAGCATCGCCGCAGATACGGGCTTTGCAGACCAGGCTCACATGACGAGGTGGATCCAGAGGATTTCAGGTGCATCACCCACCGCTTGGCGAATCAGCGATTGAAGGCGCTGCGATACGGCCCAAGATGCTCGAAGATTTTTTCATCAATTTGCGCAAGATCTTCAAAACAGGGGACTTTGCCAGATTTGCTGCTTCTATTCTGCGCAAAATCTTGAATCCAAAGATTTTATCGATAAAATCTTGAAAAATAGTTACTTAGCAACGTTTCTCGCCCGAGGCTCTTTCCCGGCACAATCCGTAACTTATTGAATCTAAGCCTGCTATAACCCTAGCCCCATGCCCTTCTCTGCAAAATCTCCCACAAAGTATTCTGGAATAAGGAGTTAGCAAGACAGCTTGGTTGTGCTGGTCCCTGCGCTCTTGCCAGCAGATTTGCGGTGCGACGTGCACGATGCCATTGTGCGCCGTCGGCAGCGAGGGTCAAGGTTGTTCGTCACAACCAACGCAGTTTTGCTGTGGAAAAATAGTCACCGGTTGAGCGATTCGCGACGGAATATACCAGAGCATTTTGGCGGCGCAGGCTTTTCCGGATGCCACAATCGCCAGGCTTAGGTCTACGTCTACTGACCGGATCAACTACCTTTGGACATTGCAAAGGAGTCGTGGTAGCTTCTTTGCAGTGTCCAAAGGAGCATGATGAATCCTACTTCAGAAGTTTTGCAGGGCACACTCGATTTGATGGTCCTCAAAACGTTATCTGCCCTTGGAACGCAGCACGGATTTGGAATTGCGCGTCGCATCGAACAGATCAGCGAAAATGTTCTGAAGCTGAACGAGGGAACGGTTTATACCTCGTTATTGCGGCTTCAGCAGCAAGGCTTGATAAAGTCTCAGTGGGGCATCTCCGAAAATAATCGCAAGGCCAAGTTTTACTCGATCACAAAGCGCGGAACGAAACAACTGGCGATCGAAACTTCCAACTGGGAAACCTTTTCCGGCGTGGTTGGGAGCGTGCTGCGGCTTAAGGACGTGAGACAAGCATGACCCGCGTCATTCTGCAGCTCTGGTCGAGATTTCGCGGACTCTTTGGGGAGGAAAGTTCGAATCGTGAATTCCGCGACGAAATCGAGACTCATATCGCGCTTCTCACTGAGACGTATGTCCGCCAGGGAATGAGCAAATCGGACGCGATGCGTGCGGCGCAACGTCAGTTTGGCAACGCGGCTTTGCTCGAACAGCGCCAAAGAGAAGCACGAGCCCTCTTATGGCCCTCAACGATTGTTCAGGATGTACGCTACGCCTTTCGAATCCTCGCAAAGAGTCGTGCGACGACTGTAATTTCCATCGTTTCGCTGGCGCTAGGTATTGGTGTCAATACAACGATCTTCACGCTTGCTAAGGCAGCCCTGTTCGATGAGCTTTCCGTTCGCCATCCGGAGCAGTTGCGGTTGCTCGCATATGCGCAGGATGAGAGATCCGTACTTCGCGAGGGCACTTGGGGGGACTTCTATACGGATCCGCAAGGGCGCACCATTCTGGCATCGTTCTCGTGGCCCGTCTACCAGGAGTTGCTGCGCAGAGATAACAGTCTTGGCGAACTCTTTGCATTCGTCGACCTGACGCAGTTCGAGCATCTTTCCGCGACCATCGATGGCCATGCCGAGGTGGTCACTGCGGAACTGGTCTCTGGGAACTTCTTTCGCAGCTTGGGAGTCGGGACTGTGCTAGGGAGAACGATCGATGATGCCGACGACAGTGCAGGCAGCGATGCCGCAGTTGCTGTTATTAGCGACTCTTTCTGGCAGCGCAAGTTTAGCCGCTCACCATTTGTCGTCGGCAAAACGATCGTGGTCAATCTGGTCCCGATCACCATCATCGGCGTTGCGCCCGAGGGCTTCTCGGGAGCGTCGCGAGTACACAACCCGCAGGATCTATTCATTCCTCTGAGTGCTCAGCCGCTGGTTTTTCCGCGGAAGGCCAGTTCCCTTCTATCGGATCCGAAGACGTGGTGGATACAGATTATGGGGCGTATGGCGCCGGGTACCTCTGAGGCGCAAGCGCGCGCTTCTCTGGCTGTCAGTCTGAATCAGGCGGTGAGGTCGACAATGGACGTTCCACCTGGCCGCACCATACCACCGCTACTATTGCTTCCCGGAGGCCGCGGCTGGAATTACGCTTCACAACAACTCGAACACCCCATGCCCCTGCTTCTCGGGCTGGCAGGATTGGTGCTGCTTCTGGCTTGTGTGAACGTTGCGAACCTTCTGCTGGCTCGCTCCTCGTCTCGCAGCCGGGAGATAAGCATCCGGTTGGCGGTGGGTGCCGGCAGAGCCCGGGTTGTACGTCAGCTACTCACGGAGAGCTTATGTCTTTCGGCATTGGGTGGTTCGGCGGGATTCCTGCTCGGCTATCTTAGCCGTAACGTCCTTCCTCGCCTATTCTCATCGTCCTGGGAACCCGCGGTACTTCATGCTCGCTTTGACTGGCAGGTGTTCGCGTTCACTCTACTCGTTGCTGTGCTCTCTGGACTCGGCTTTGGGGCAGTGCCTGCGTGGGAGGCGACGCGCAACAGTATGAATGCTGGGCTTAAAGATGGCGGCACGACCATGACCCGCCATCGCCACGGCCTTCCCGGCAAGGTGCTGGCAACGGCCCAGGTTGCACTGTGCATGTTGCTGCTCGTGAGCGCGGGACTGTTCGTGAGGACACTCTCGAATCTGAACGCCCTCGATCCGGGCTTTAACAAGAAAGGTTTGCTGTTATTTGCCATTGAACCATCGGCAAAGCGGTATCCGGTTCTGAAAAATACAGAGGTGCTCCATCAAATCGAGGAGAGAGTTCGGTCACTGCCGGGCGTTGAGTCGGTGACGTTGTCGAAAGAGGCTTTACTGGGTCAGAGTGGATCCAACAGCGATTTTATCTCCGAAGGTGAACCCAGTCTTGCCGGCAAAGAACGAATTGAATTCAATTCGGTTGGACAAGACTTTTTCCAGACCATGGGAATTCCTGTTCTCTATGGCCGCGCATTCAATTCCAGTGACACATCGACCTCGACGAGGGTTGCTGTGATCAATCGAGCGCTGGCGCAGATGAAATTTGGCGACAAAAATCCGATTGCTTCGTTCTTTCGTATGAACCCAGAAGGCGAACGCCTTGAGATCATTGGCGTCTGCGCGGATACAAAATATGCGTGGATTCGCGAGCAGGAGCCACCCACTTTCTACCTGTTGTACACGCAGCAGGAAGAGCCAATACGAAGTATGACATTCGAAGTGCGCACAAAGGGCGATCCGAAGGGCTTTTCTAAGGAGATCCGCAAAACAATCGAAGCGGTGGATAAAGATCTGCCTCTCATTGATGTGCGAACACAAGAAGAGCAGGTCGACGCAGATTTGGCCTCAGAGCGAAGCTGTGCAATTGTAACTAGTGGTTTTGGCGTGCTCGCGCTGATGCTGGCAAGCGTGGGAGTCTACGGTGTCGTGTCTGCAGGTGTCTCTCGGCGCGTGAATGAGATTGGCGTACGCATGGCGCTCGGTGCTCGTGCAGACCAGGTGCTTCGGATGGTTCTCGGTGAGGCTGTAGGCTTAGCCGTAGCTGGCATCGTGGTTGGTCTTAGCGCGGCGCTGTTGCTGATCCGCTTCTTAGTCGACATGCTATTCGGTTTAAGGCCGGCGGATCCCCTAACGCTGTTATGCTCGGGATTGCTGCTTTCGCTGGTCGCGGTAATGGCTGCGTGGGGCCCTGCTCAGCGAGCGGCCCGTATTCAACCCGTGCGGGCTTTAAGGCATGAATGAAAAATCAACCGTGAAGATTTGATAGTCACTTATCCACTCTTTTCGACGACCGGGTGGCTTAGGCTGTTCAACACAATCTCATGCTGTCGGCAGCAAAGCTATGGTTATGTCAGCAAGATTAAAGGTAGGCCAACCGTCCCTTGAACTATCCCTCGTCATCCTTCACGGTGACCTCTTTCATCTCCTTAATCTCGGTGACTACGATGGCATGAGTACCGCTTCGTTCAAACACAATCCCGCTTGCCCGCACGTACTTGCCGACAAACGGCATGAGTACCTGCCGTTGATCCGTGTCGGGCATCTTGGCAGAGATGGGGAAATACAGCCGATCGTCTTTGGTTAGAATAACGAGCGGCGAACCACCCTTCACACAATCCAGTACGCACTTACGGCTCATACTCGTCGGGTGGTTATCAAGATTCTGAATTGGGCAGGCGACATCCCGAACCAAACCTTCTATTGTTTCGTTGGAAACATTGGCCCGGGCACCGGCCATGTCCGTGGTCTGTTGAGACTGAGAGGCCGCCAAGAGAATCCCGCAGTATGCAAGCAAGGCAATCTTCAACCATCGAATCATTAGTTCTCCTTTTCATGGGCAACTAATTTTCTGCAATGTTAGCAGTTCGATAAAGCGTCTAATCATTGCACAGTCGCACGTGACAAAGCTGCCATTTCTGGAATCAGGTTTCTCACCAACCTGAGTTCGAATGTGCTCCGCATTAAGCGTCCCGAATGGCCCGACCTTTCGCGCACCCGGAAATGGGAAGTACGTACACCTAGCTAGGGTAAGACGTGCACTCGATGTGCACGGGATATAGACGCGACCACAATTGCAAGGTAGATAGCGAACAAGCAGGAGAGAACAATCTTGTCCCGAATCGCTAATTGCAGTTCCGGCCAAGGGAGGGGCACTTTCCTGCCGCGTATTATCGTCAAACAAAGACCGACCACTATGCACATCGAGGTGCCGAACCCAATCCAATTCGCATAAGGCTGGAGAGTCGGCGACGCGGGTGCATAAAACTCCAGACCTTCGAAGTCCGATTTGAGCGCAATGGTGAACAGGAGGGTTAAGAAGATGTTCGAGTAAGAAGTTCTCCGTTCGATGTTATCGAAAACTGTTGCGCGGGCGAGCATGACGGCCGCCATAAGGCCGTGGATCAGATTCATCACGGGAACGCGAAAAACCATGAACAGTGATTTTGACGCCAGAAGTGCCGTATGACCGATCCACCCCCGCACCACCGGCAGTTCGGAGGGCGCTGCGGCGTAGCTGATTCCAACCAGCACAAACGGCACGCAAAACATCAAGCACAATAGGACAGTCAGGGCTGATTCACGCATGGTTTAGTGCCGGTATGCGAAAAAGTGCAACTTACTCCATTTGCGAGGCGTAGTAGGCCCTGGCCTTCGGAGTTGGCTTGCCTCTATCGCGTTTCAAAAAACTGTGGTTGTGCCGCGAGATCAAGTCCGGGAGGTCCTCTTCGAACACCCCTACTTTGGAAATTAGCATCGTAACAACACAACAGTCACTGTCAATTCCAACTCCGTCATCAATTTCCCAACTGGGAGTGCTATCGAGTTTCTCGGACGCTCGTCTCATCAATGCCACGGAGAAATCGATGACTCGAATCGTTCGGGCTGTAATGCGCTTTGTCGTCGGAACAGTTCTGGCCACATGCTGCCTCGGCCAGGGTGACGAAAAGCCGGTCAAAATCAATGATGCAATTTTCATGGTGCCAGCGACCGGCAACGTGTATTTGGTGAAGACTCCCGCTGGAGATGTGGTGATCGATACCGCTATCTCGGAAATAGCGGGAGAGGTCAAAAAGATCTTCGATAGCGAGCCTCACGAGCCGATTAAGTACATCATTCTCACGCACGCGCATGCGGATCACATCGGTGGAATCTCCCTTTGGAAAGAGCAAGGCACGCAGGTCGTGGCGCAGAGGAATTACGTTGAGTTCGTGCATTACGTCACCCGGCTGGAAGAATTCTTCGCTCCGCGCAATGCCGCAGCCTTCAACCGTGCGGCAGGTCCGGCGGGATCCCCACGGGGAAACTTTGACGGAAGAATCGAACCGAACATCCTGTTTGATGAGAACTACAAATTCACGTTAGGAGGGATTGAATTTCAGCTCTTCAGCACACCGGGAGAAACGCCCGACCATTTGACGGTTTGGGTTCCTGCCTATAAGGCGGCTTTTATCGGGGACAACTATTTTGGTATTACCACCCCTGAACCCAACTCGTTTCCTAACCTCTACGCGATTCGTGGCACGAAGCCTCGCTGGGCTCTGGACTGGATTCACTCCCTTGATACGGTTCTTTCCCTCAAACCGGAAATCGTGCTGAACGGCCATGGAGAGCCTATTGTGGGCAACGCGGAGATCACGCGTCGTCTCACCCGTTATCGCGACGTGATCCAGTATGTTCATGATGAAACGGTGAAAGGAATGAATGACGGCAAGGATGTGTTCACCTTGATGCAAGAGATCAAGCTTCCGCCGCAATACGATTTGACGGAGATATTCGGGAAAGTGAGCTGGTCGGTGCGCGGAATCTATGATGGATACGCAGGTTGGTACGACGGAAACCCCACGTCGATGTACGAGATCCCGTCGGCTTCGGTGTATCCGGATCTGGTCAAAATGGCTGGAGGGCCTGAGCCTCTGGCGCGTCTGGCGCTCGAAAAGATCGAATCAGGTAAGCCGGTTGAGGCGCTGCATTTGACCGATGTGATCCTTGCCTACGATGAGAAGAACGCTCCCGCACTACAAGCCCGGATCAAGGCGATGGAATATTTGCAGCAGCACACGCAAAACCGCATTGAGTCGGGCTGGCTCGACCGCGGAATACGGCTCGCGAAAGAGAAGCTTGGGACTGCCCAGTAATCGGAGAATCTAACTGTGAATGCGAAAACCTGGATGAAGATGACTGCCGCAGCACTTATGGTGTGTATCCATCTAACGGGAATGCGTGCGGGCGAAGCCAATGCGGAGACACCCGCGAAGCCTCAGGCCACAGTTCAGTCGTTGTCTCTCGATTCCCTCGATGGACTGGAGATCAAGGGTGTTTCTGAGACGGGTGCGGAACCGGTGAAAGTTAAAGCCGACATCGCGAGTTACAAAGGCAGGCGAGCGCTCCACATGCTCAACGACGACTCGACCATGGGCCCCGCCGGACCTTCCGGAGGGGAGTCGCTGGCCATTGTCAAAGGCTCTGACTTCAAGGACGGGACCATCGAACTTTATTTGGTTGGAATGCCACGCCAAGGATCGAATAGCCAGAGCCGCGGCTTCATTGGAATTGCCTTTCGCATTCAAGGCGATGTCGATAAGTTTGAGCACTTCTATTTGCGCTTCACCAACGGACGCGCCGACGACCAACTCCGTCGGAACCACTCCGCACAATACAGTTCGTTTCCAGATTTTCCGTGGTCCCGCTTGCGGCAGGAAAGTCCGGGAGTATACGAATCCTATGTCGACATTGAGGAAAAGGCTTGGACGAGGATCAAAATCGTGGTTTCGGGGACGAAAGCCAAGTTGTATGTGAACGGCGCCGATCAGCCTAGCCTTCTCGTGAACGAGCTGAAACTTGGAGACAGCCACGGCCGGATTGCGTTATGGACTGGGTCAGATACCGAAGCCTACTTCTCCAACTTGCGAATAGAGTGAGCCGGCGATAGAAATTGTGGTACCGCCCATCGGTTCCCTTGCGCCCGTAAACTGGAGTTCCGACCCGAGAAAGCTGATCGCAGAATCTGCCGTGCTGGTGAATTACTCCCTGTTTTGGCGACCATCCGTTCGGAACCATCGGATGAGCTGGAGTGGTGCGGCTTTCTTGCGATACGATTGCTCCCTCATACTCTTGGTGCACGGACAGGAGGCGGTATGGGGACACTGATTCAAGACTTGCGCTATGGCCTGCGCACGTTGCGCAAATCCCCCGGCTTTACCGCGGTGGGCATCCTCACGCTGGCGATGGGCATCGGCGCGAACACGGCGATTTTCAGTCTAATTGACGGCATACTCATGCGCGGGCTACCGGTGCAGGATGCACAGCACCTCGTGGTTCTCCGATGGAGCGCCCGCAAGGCTCCCGATATTCACGGCCAAAGTAGTTACGGGGACTGCGGATCGCGGAAAGGGGAATCTTCCGGTTGCTCGCTTTCGATGCCCGTCTTCAACGACGTCGCCTCGCGTGTGAGCGCTTTCTCGAGCGTCGCGGCATTCGCTTATGCCGGTCAGGTTGACCTGAGCGGCAATGGAACGGCGAGCGTGCTTAGGGCGCAGGCGGTTTCCGGCGGATTCTTTCCGCTGCTCGGCGTTCGTGCTGCTGCAGGACGCCTGATTGCGCCCAGCGACGATTCGGTTTCCGCGCAACCGGTGGTCGTGTTGAACTACGGCTACTGGAAGCGCCAGTTCGGCGGGTCGCCCTCGGCGATTCAAAAAACAGTTAGCCTCAACAACGTGCCGTTCACAATTATCGGCGTAGCCGACCCGCAATTCGACAGCCTGAGCCCGGGGCGCGTCTACGATGCGTGGGTTCCACTTTCCGTGCTGCCGCAGATCAATTCTCAGCCATGGGTAAAAACGCGCGCGACGGATATTTACAGCTGGTGGCTGGTGGTTATCGGTCGGCTGAAGCCAGGCGTGGACAGATTGCAAGCGCAGGCCGCCGTGACGACGGTTTTCCGTAACGACATGCTGAACGGCGCAAAGCCGCTCTCGAAGCCCGAGGATGATCCGAGAGTGGATGCGCTGCCTGCGCAGTCCGGACTGACCGGCTCGACGACGGACATGTCTGGTGAGCTGTACGTGCTGATGATGGCCGTCGGAATTGTGCTGCTGATTGCCTGCGCTAACGTCGCGGGTTTACTGCTCGCGCGCGCCACGGCGCGACAGCAGGAAATTGCGGTACGCCTGGCGCTCGGAGCAGGGCGCAGAAGAATCGTGCAGCAACTGCTGACGGAAAGCGTTGTTCTTTCTCTCGTGGGCGGCGCGCTGGGGGTCCTATTTGCGATTTGGGGCACGCGTGCGATTGTGACGCTTTTAGCCAGCAGCTCCGACGAGCCGTTTGGATTTAGCCCCGGCATTGATGGGCGCGTGCTGCTATTCACGTTCGCAGCGGCGGTGCTGACGGGAATTGTTTTCGGGCTCGCGCCCGCGTTTCGCGGCACGCGGGTTGACTTGGCACCGGCGCTGAAAGAGGGCACCAGAAGCTCGGCGGCAGACGGACGCGCGCGGGGAACATGGTTCAGTTTGGGCAACGGGTTGGTGATCGCGCAAGTCGCGCTCGCAGTCGTGGTGCTGGTGGGCGCGGGACTTCTGGTACGCACACTGCAGAACCTGAGAAATGTAGACCCCGGCTTCGATACGCGCAATCTGCTGACCTTCGGATTGGACCCGACGCTGATCGGATACAAGACGCCTCAGATTGATGTGTTTTACAGAGATTTGCAGCAGCGTATTGAGGCAATTCCAGGAGTCGAGTCAGTGAGCTATTCGAGCGGCACGTTGCTCAGTGGGGGGTTGTGGATAACGGGCTTCCATCTTGAGGGCGCGCCGAAAGATCAGGAATCTGATGCCGACTATCTTCCCATTGGGGCAGGTTTTTTCTCCACCATGCACATGCGGTTGCTCTCGGGGCGGAACTTCAATTCGGCGGATTTCGCGAAAGCCGAATCGGCGGAGGAAAGGGATCGAGCGCGAGAGGCTGTGCAGAAAGCGAAGGAAGCCGGACTGCCGCCTCCGAGCGGGAGCGCAGCCCTACCGGAGAGCGCAGCAAAGGAAGCGCCCGTGCCGGTGATTGTGAACAAGACATTCGTGCAGAAATATTTCCCGAACGTGAATCCGCTGGGAGTTCATTTCGGCGCACACGAGGCCGACCCAGCAACAGGAGAATGGGCCGGTCCGGGCTGGGAGATTGTAGGGGTGGTGAGTGACGCGAAGTATCAGGACCTGCGCAGCCCAATCGACCCTACGATATACGCTCCCTCCAGCGGCGGCAACACGAGTTTCGAAGTGCGTACCAGAATGAATCCCTCCGCCGTCGCCGCTTCCATACGCAGCGTGGTAAGCCAGATGGACAGCAATTTGCCGGTGTTCAATGTACACACCCAGGCGGAACTGATCGACCAGTTGCTGTTTCAAGAGCGAATGATTGCGAAGCTATCCGGATTTTTCGGAATTCTGGCACTGGTCCTGGCGTGCATCGGATTGTACGGGCTGCTTTCGTATGAAGTGTCGCGGCGCACACGTGAAATCGGCATTCGCATGGCCCTGGGCGCACAACGCGAAGGCGTGCTAAGGCTGGTTGTGGGGCAAGGAATCATCCTGGCGATTACCGGAGCGATCGTGGGCATCGGGGTGTCGCTGGGAGTGACGCGCTATCTGAAATCGATGCTCTACGACATTCATGCGAATGACCCTGCGACCATGGCCGGCGTGGCCATTCTGCTAACGCTCGTCGCGGCTGCGGCATGCTACATTCCCGCACGTCGGGCGACCCGAGTCGATCCAACGGTCGCGCTGCGGTACGAATAGCCCGAGTCGTACTTAGATGGTCGATTGCCCATAGGAACTAGCCGAGAAGGACTAGCCGAGTGAGCCAGATGTTGGCACAATGAAAAACCGTCCGCTGGATGCGCCTCCCCCGGTGCAATCAAACGAACGGTTTCTGTCTTAATTGCAGGTGCTTGGATAGTCTCAGCGGTATCGCCAAGCTGCCACTGTCAAAACTGTCAGAGGGCACCAAGGACACCATTCCCAGAGACACAGTTCTCTCTGAGAAGTACATGCTGAGCAATGATCCCGTTGAGGGGAGGGGAAATGCATGGGGGCTCTGCAAGTTTCCCTAGAGGGTTTTATTAGACTTGACCATCTTCGCCCTATTGTGGCTGGGCCACGGTCGCGTAAGAATCCGCACATGAACTTAAACGACTATATCGACGCGCTGTGCCTGGAAATTAAAGCCGAGACAGACGGATCCAAACTACTCCAATTGATCGACCGACTAGACAGCATGCTCGCCGTGAAAGGCATGCTCCTAGCCAGAATGAGCAAGCAAGTGAGTCTTAACGCTAGTGCTTAGGCCGGATCTAGCGTTTTATCCCCTTCTCGGGGGAGCTACACCCCGTCAGTAAATGATCGATCAGAGGTTTCCAACAGAGCTTGAGACAAAATCCAGGGCTTTGAATGAGTGGTTCAGAAAACGCTCGGATGTGAACTGAATCGAAAGCGATCGAAGTTTGAGTGTAATCGCCTGATTACGACAGTTGACTTCACGCGGGGTTCGCAGGACCTGAAGGGAAGTTCCGTTGCAGAGGGCCTTCCGGAAAAGCCAATGAAATCGCTCGCTACTCGGCACCTGTTACTCGGTACTTCTCACTCGTCCCGCAGCGCCACCATCGGCTCCAGCTTCGCCGCTCGCCTCGCCGGCAGGAAGCTCGCCGCGATGGCCACTGCCCCCAACCCGGCTGCAGCTAACACCAGTGTCAAGGGATCGTACGGCTTCAATCCATACAACAACTTCGTGGCCGATTTTCCCGTCGCCACCGCCAGCACGGCACCGATCATAACGCCGAAGACGAGCAAGCTGCTCGCCTCTCCCACCACCATTAGCAGAATCTGTCGCGGCGACGCTCCCAGCGCCATCCGGATCCCGATCTCGTTCGTCCGGCGGGCCACTATGTACCCCATCACCCCGTACAGCCCGATCGTCGCCAGCACCGCGGCCAGGATTCCAAAAAAACTCGACAGCGTCGCCAGCAGGCGCTCGCGCAAAAGTCCGTCTTTGATGATCTGCTGGTCATACGCATGGAAATCGACAGAGACGCCGCTGTCCACCTGCGCGATCGCAGTCTTCACTTCGTTGATGACCGCGACCAGATCCAGGTCGGAACGCACCATCATCTGCGTCTCGGCATCCGGATTGTCGTCTTGTGCTTCCGGATAAAACGCGATCGGCTGGAAATTCTCGCGCAGATCGTAGTACTTCGTATTCCGGACGACCCCCACGATCTGAAAGTCGTACCGCTTCTCACCCCGATCGGCCGCGATCTGGAACGTTTTCCCCAGTGCGTCACCGCCAAACAGTTTTTTTGCCATCTCCTCGTTCACGATCGCTACTTTGGGGGATTGCTGGTTGTCTCGTTCATCAAAGTCGCGCCCCAGCAGGATCGGTGTTCCCGTGGTGCGGAAGTATCCGGGGCTTATGTTCGACTCCAAGACAAAGGTGTCGCTTTCTTTTCCGCCCACCACGACGTTGTTGATCCAGCCGAAGCCCCTGACCGGTACGATCGACGTCTCGGCCGCGCCGGTCACTCCGGGCAGCGCTCGTACCCGCTCCAGCAACAGTTCGCGGAACGCGACTCGCCGCTCCGGTGGGAGATTGAGCCCCGCGTAACCGATGTCCATCACGACCATGCCGTTTCGCTGAAAGCCCGCATCGAGCGTCAGGATGTTGCGCAAGCTGCGCACGAATAGCACCGCGCCCACCAGCAACACCAGCGATAGCGAAACTTGTATGACCACCAGCCCACGTCGCAGGCTGAATCGTTCTCTGGTCGTCGTCAGCCCGCGGCCCGCCAAACTAACGATCGCGGCCGGCGCCGCGCTCGTAGCTTTCAATGCGGGCGCTAGGCCGAACAAGACGCACGTCAGCACCGCTAATCCGGCCGTGAAGCCCAGCACGCGCCAGTCCATGGCTAATTCAAGGAACATTGTCCCCGACTGCGTGGTCAGATACCGGACCAGCGCCGCGCTCAACACGCGCGCCAGTACAATTCCCAGCGCCGCCCCCGCTATTGCCAGGAGCAGGCTTTCCGTCAGCAGTTGCCGCACCACGCGCCCGCGCGCCGCTCCCAACGCCAGGCGCACCGCGATCTCTTTTTCCCGCGCGCTCGCCCGTGCCAGCAGCAGGTTGGCCAGGTTCGCGCACGCGATCACCAGCACCAGACCGGAGATCGCCAGCAGCAGCCACAGAGGAGACTCATACTGCCCTCGCAGTTGCGACAACCCCGTCGCCCCTGGATACGCGTCCAACTTCTGGCTCAAGTATTTTTTGCGGTTGTCCTCCTGGTATGCCGGCGGGAGCGTCTCCTCCATGATGCCGGCCGAGAGCGACTCTAGTTGGGCGCTGGCTCTCTCCAACGTCCATCCCGGCTTCAACCGGCCCATGACGGCCAGCCACCACCCCTGCGGCAGCGTGTACAGCGACGGCGCCGGCTCGAATACCGGCTCGGAGCACATCGGTATCGCTACATCGAATCCGTGTCCAGGCGTGATTCCACTGAAAATGGCGGGGGTGACCCCGAGAATGGGCACTGCATGTCCTTCGAGCGTGACGGTTTTACCGACGACGTTCGCCTCGCCGCCGTATTCGCGCTGCCAGAACCGGTAGTTCAATACCGCGCCCGGCGTGCCGCAGCCGGCATGATCGTCTTCCCGGTGGAACACACGCCCCAGGATCGCTTGGATCCCCAGTACGTCGAAGAACTCTCCGCTTACCCACATTGCGTCGGCGTCCCGTTCTTGTCCGCCGGTCGCCAGGTTCAAGCTCTCGTAGCCGAACGCGAATACGCCTGTGAATCCCTGTTGTCGCGCCCGGATCTGCTCCCACATCGCGTTCGTGACCAGCGGCAGATATCCGTGCACGCGACCCGCTCGCGCGTTCGTGTCTGGACGGATCACCGCCAACTCTTGCGGGTCGTTCACCGGCAACGTCCGCATGCGCACCGCGTCGATCAGCTGGAAGATCGCCGTGTTCGCCCCCACCCCTAACGCCAGCGATAACACGCACACCGCCGTGAACACCGGATTCAAACGCATCACGCGCGCGCCGTAGCGCACGTCCTGCCACAGTGTTGACCAGAACCCCGAGCGTCCCTCGGAACCCAACGCCACCGGCTCCGTCCATTTCTTTTCGACCTTACGCAGTTCGCCCGCCAGGTCGCGCTCCTCCAACTCTGCGCGCACTCGATGCTCCGCCTCCTCCGCGGTTGCCCCATTCGACATGTGCGATTCGTAGCGATCGCGCAGATGTTGCGCCATCTCGTCCACGATCTCCGCCTCGCGCACCGGCGACAAATCGAGTTCCTTGAGTCTCTCGCGGACCATCTGCTGGAATTCGACCATGACGTACTCCCGTGCGGGTGCCCCACACTGACTGGTTTTGGAAGGGGAGCGGACGCCCTGAGCGCTACGCCCTCTGCCCCACTCCCGTGATCCTCCGCATCGCTTCGACAAACTCCGCCCAGGTCCGCCGCTGCTCCTTGAGCATCTTTTTTCCCGAGGCCGTCAGCCTGTAATACCGCCGCCTCCGCTGCCCTGCCTTCTCGACCCACCGGCCCTCGATCCACCCGCGCTTCTCCAGCCGGTAAAGCAGCGGGTAGAACGACGCCACGTTGAACTTCAGCGTCCCTTCCGAGCGCTGCTCGATCAATTGGCTGATCTCGTATCCGTGCCGTGCCCGTACCTCGAGGAGCGACAGGATTAACAATTCCGCGCTCCCCTTCTTGAGTTCCCGGTCGAAGACCGATGATCTCACGTCCATTATTTTTGTCATATATGTTACAAACATATATATCTGCGAAAGGCCGCCTGTCAACTTAGACGCACCTCGCCGCTTTTGGTTACGTCGTTGTCTCAACAGAGGGTTAATGCTTTCGCTGTCAACTGGCGAAATATCCCCAGTACACTCAAAATGGCAGGCATGATTGAGAAAAGCGCTTCTCGGTTGATTCGTTCACAAATCCGAAGAGTTTTGCTAGAAGTCTGGGACCCTATCGGCGTAAGAAATGAGCAGAACGCCCAAGATGAGTACGACGGATACGTCGGAGAAGTCTACGGCTTGCTTGTGAAGAAGGCCACGGATCAAGAGATTACAGAGCGGCTCCTCTACATCGTTCGAGAGCGAATGGGCCTTGATGCGGCGAACTCAGAGGATATGCAGCCAACGGTAAAGGCACTCCGAGAGATCAGCCTCTAACTGGCGAAAAATCTCGATCTCTAACAATGTCGGCGGTGTCAACTAGTTTTTGAGCAACACTTCTGTATGCACTCATGGAGGAGGGCCATTTCGCTCTCTTAGTTGGTTTGCGCGTTTCCAACCTGGGCTCGCTTTGAATCGTCAGGGTCAAGAACTCGGTCCGACCCAGCCATCTCTTCGATCACTCACTGCGATCGAGATTCCGTTGTTCGAACTCCCTCACTTCGAGGGAGCGGGATACCCAATCATTACGTCGGTGCTGGACTGCACACCATCGGGATTTCCGGGCTGTT
>Ga0126370_10000177_pt1 | contig 22875 bp, 23 predicted proteins | sample PanSoiMetaPlot_3_FD_92586 | JGI IMG/M metagenome (GOLD analysis project Ga0126370, IMG submission 92586) | Tropical forest soil microbial communities from Panama - MetaG Plot_3 | ecosystem: Environmental > Terrestrial > Soil > Tropical forest > Bulk soil | place: Panama | collected 2016-02-17 | reverse complement strand
ATCACAGTTCGCTCCCCTGATCGACAGTTGCAAGCGAAAAGGCCTTGGACCCTACGAAATTCTAAACAACCCTAAGTGCCGCTGAACCAGCAATGCACTAGTTCGGTCGCTGTTGTATCGTTCTTCAGAGGCCTCTCATGACGACCGACCCCGCCGCCCACTACCTCGAAGAAGCACGACGCCAATTGCGTGGACACAAGCGCATGGGTGAAGGCGCAATGAACCAGCTTCGCGACGAAGACTTTTTCGTAACCCTGGACCCCGAAGCCAATTCGGTAGCGATCCTCGTGAAGCATCTGGCCGGCAACATGCGATCCCGTTTTACCGACTTCCTTGCCAGTGATGGCGAGAAAACTGACCGCTTTCGTGACCGCGAATTCGAACTCGGGCCTTCCACAACGCGAGTCGAAGTCATGAAGTGGTGGGAAGAAGGATGGGCGTGCGTCTTTGGAGCGATTGAATCACTCAAACCCGAAGATGTGATGAGGACCGTAACAATTCGTGGCGAACCACACACTGTGCTGCAGGCGATCAACCGGCAGATCGCGCATTACGCCCAGCACATCGGACAGATCGTATTCCTCGCCAAGCACTTCCTATCCACTGAATGGAAAACGTTAAGCATCCCACGAGGCAAATCAGAAGAATTCAACCAGCAAAAGGCGGTGGCAGGAAAGTTTGAGAAAGGCGTCCTGAAAGAAAAGTAAGAAGTCCGCATAGTGGTGTTGTGTAGGGGCGGACGCATTTCGTCCGCCCTGCCGATGCGAAGCGAGGCGTGCCACAGCCGAAAGCCAAGTTGAGTCGAGATTGATCACGAATGGAAAAGCCCTCAGCTCGGTCCGAAGTATCGGTAATGCCCCGTAATCTTCCACCCGAACAGTACATCCTCCATCTTCGGCCCCTCGCCGACATTGTGAACGATCATGAAACGCCCGCTCCCCAGCGCCTTCTGATCGACAACGATTCCAATATGCGGCACGTTTCTCCCTAGATCCCATGTAACCAGATCGCCCGGCGCATAATCCTCCGCGTGGCTTGAAATCGGCAACGACTCTCCCCTGCGCGCGAAAAACACCATCAGGTTCGGAACGCGGCGGTGGTCGATATTCGAGTCCGGATGCGACAACAGCCAATTCCGCTTATTCGGATACGCAGCGAAATTCCGCACCATATCCTCGTGTACTTCTTTCTGCAGATCGATGCCCACCGCACGGTAGCTGCGAATGATCTCGTCGGTGCAGACTCCAGTATCGGCCGGCACATCTCCACCGGGATAAGGAATGCGTACATACTCAGAAAGATATCGGACTGAATGATGCGTACGCTCAATCGCCGCCGCGACTAGTCGGCGTGTGAATTCTTGCCGACTGATTGCAAGCGAGGATTGTGCGTTCAGCAGTTGGTCAGGAGATACTAACTGTCCCACGCAAGTCAGCAACATTAGCAACAGCGAACTCTGTGCTCTGGGGCTAATCCGCATGGCCCCCGATTGTAACGGCAGCCCTTGGAGCAGGAAAATAAGACAGGTCACAAATCCAATCTCGTGCGCAATGCTACAATCGTGTGTTTTGTGTTCACGCAGGTTTTTGGCATCAAATCATTAGGTGGCAATTATGGCTGGAACGATGCTGGCGGTAGTCAAGCCAGAGGCAGCGCCCGGTGCGGATGTTCGTGAAGTCAAGATTCCCGCGTTCGGACGATCCGATGTTCTCGTAAAGGTCAAGGTCGCTTCCATCTGTGGCACCGACCTCCACATCTACAACTGGGACCGCTGGGCACAGACCCGGATTCATCCACCTCTTATTCCCGGACACGAATTCTGCGGTGAGGTTGCCGCCTTCGGCGATGAAGTCACGAGCGTGAAGGAAGGCGACTTTGTATCCGCCGAAATGCACGTCGCATGCGGCAAGTGCCTGCAGTGCCGTACCGGCGAAGCACACATTTGCCAGAATGTGAAAATCATTGGCGTTGACGCGAACGGCGCGTTCGCCGAGTACGTCGTCATTCCTGAATCGAATATCTGGAAACTCGATCCGGCCATACCGCAGGAATATGCTTCTATCCTCGATCCGCTTGGCAACGCAGTCCACACCGTCCTTGCCGGTGAGATCGCTGCGAAGACGGTGGCAGTCACTGGCTGCGGCCCTATTGGCCTGTTTTCGATCGCAGTGGCGAAAGCCGTAGGTGCTACTTCAGTCTTCGCCATCGAGGTAAACGAGCATCGTGCCCGCATTGCGCGTGAAATGCAGGCGGACTATGTCTTGAATCCGGCGAAAGAAGATGTGAACGCGATCGTCCGCGAGAAGACGGGTGGCCTTGGTGTCGATGTCGTGCTTGAAATGGCCGGACACCCAGATTCGATTCGAACAGCCTTCGACATCGTCCGCCGCGGTGGACGCATCTCTCTTCTCGGCCTGACCTCCAAGCCAATCCAACTGAACTTCTCCGAAGACATCATTTTCAAAGGCATCACGATCCAAGGCATCAATGGACGCCGCATGTATCAGACCTGGTATCAGATGACGGCGCTGCTCAAGAGTGGCAAGCTGAATCTGCATCCCGTCATTACTGATCGCATTTCGATGAAAGATTTCGGGAAGGCGATGGAGCGCCTGAAGACCGGCGAAGCCAGCAAGATCCTCGTGTACCCAAATGGAGTGAGATAGATAGTCTGACGCTCGGGCTAGCCTCGAGTCTTGATACATAAATTGGTTTTTGCGAAAGCCGGAAGCCCGAAGCCGAACGCCCCGCACATGAGTCTCGACGGCTACGTCCGCTGTAGTTGCATCCGTGAGGGAAAAGCCAAGCCTCATCCGTTTCCGAATCGTTTGACGTTTGACCAATCCAGCGCTCCCTCTCTTACCGGCGATCCCTCCGACGAAGAATGGGAAGCCCACGACGAATGGGTTCAGAACTCGTGCGAGCACCAAGGCTTCCTGGCATCGGAATTCCTTGGCAATATCACCCGCGTCAAGAATGTGCGCGATTTTCTGAAGGGGTTGCAGGGTAACCCGGGGCCAAAATTTCCGATGTTGCTGAAGAGGGTCGTCTATGACGGCACGCACACCGGCGACTGGCTGCCGGCGAACCAAACGGCTGCTCTCATGAAGGAAGTCGACCTCGTACTCGGCTCCCGCGACATACTCACTCCCGGCGAAAAGGAATTCTTCGAGAGCATGAAGCGGCTGTGTGAAGCCAGCCTGGCCACTGGGAATCCAATTGGATTTTGATGCAATCCGTTTGTCACGGATTTACACGGATCTCCGCGGATTGTTGCCTGCCGGACAGCCGAAGCCGGCTGTCCCTACATGAACCGTATTAGACTTACATTGATCCGTGGCGAGGCTTTTTCATGACGACAGCGACCCGCACCAACCCTCTTTCATATCTCTCCGACCAACTGAGCGAACTCAAAGCCAAGGGCACGCATTTCAAGCTGCGGGTGCTTGAAGACGAGCAGGCACCGGTTTGCACCTTCGACGGCAAGAAGGTCATCAATCTCGCCTCGAATAATTACCTCGGCCTGACAACGCATCCCAAGCTGCGCGAGGCTGCGCTCGAAGCGACGCGCAAGTTCGGTGTGGGATCAGGAGCCGTGCGGACCATTGCCGGCACCATGAAAATCCATATGGAACTGGAGGAGAAGATCGCGCGTTTCAAGAATGTGGAAGCCTGCGTGGTCTTCCAGTCCGGGTTCGCGGCCAACGCCGGGACAGTTTCAGCCGTTCTAGGCAAAGACGACTTCATCATCTCTGACGCGCTGAATCATGCGTCAATCATTGATGGCGCGCGCCTCTCCAAGGCAAAGATTCTGGTCTTCCGCCATAAAGACATGGCGCATGCAGAAGAACAACTCGCGAGTGTCAAGAATGACCCCGGCAAGAAGCTTCTGATTACCGACGGGGTCTTCTCCATGGATGGCGACATTGGCACGCTGCCTGCACTCTGCGACCTCGCCGAAAAATATGGCGCCATCATGATGGTCGACGATGCGCATGCCTCCGGCGTACTCGGCCGCAATGGCCGCGGCACCATCGATCATTTCAAAATGCATGGCCGCGTCGACATTCAGGTCGGCACGCTGTCCAAAGCAATCGGAGCCCTTGGCGGATACGTCTGCGGCACGCGCGATCTCATCGACTTTCTCTATCACCGCGCACGGCCGTTCTTGTTCTCGACTTCGCATCCACCGTCTGTCGCGGCCAGCTGCATCGCGGCTTTCGACGTTCTCGAACAAGAACCCGAGCGCATGGAGAAGCTCTGGGAAAACACACGCTTCTGGAAGAAAGAACTTGGCCTGCTTGGCTTTGACATCGGCGGCAAGACCACGCCGGCCAGCGAAACGCCAATCACTCCGATCATCATCGGCGACGGCAAGCTGACGATGGACTTCTCCCGCGAGCTGTTCAAAGAAGGCGTGCTGGGCACTGGCATTGCGTTCCCAACGGTGCCAGAAGGCAAGGCGCGGATACGTACCATCATGACGGCCACGCACACGCAGGATGAGCTCCAAAAAGCGCTGGAAGTGCTGAAAGCGGTTGGGAAGCGAATGGGGATACTGCCGTAGCTCAAGAGGAAATGTCATCCTGAGCGCAGCAGACGCGAAACGAAGTGAAGCGCCTGCGGAGTCGAAGGATCCCTATCACTTGTACGTGACGATGAAGTCTCAGGGAGCGTTCGCGATGCGCCAGATGGTTTGGATTGCTTGCGGGGATGACATCCACTTTTGCGATTGGATTATTATCGATAGAAGACTACGTCGAGCTGCGCTCGTCTGGACAGCACGCCGGCGCCTGTCCCCACATGAGCATTTTTCCATCCTGCCTATTACTCCGGCATCACTTCTATCGCCGTCACCGTCGCGTATCGCGTCACTGGCACAAACTCCAGCAGCAGCTTTCCCTGTGCGTTAGGCTCCAAGCCCTTAATCTTGCGCACGAGCGGACGGTTTTCCCCGACCTGCTTGACGATATCCAGCCCCTCGACAACCGTCCTGCCGTTGCAAAAAACGCTGAATACTCGATCGTCTGATGCAGTCTCGCCTTGAGCCGAAGGCAGCGCGACGCGATCGAAGCTATCGGCGGTGTGGTGTTCGATGAAGTGCAGCGCGACAGTGTACTTGCCAGGAACGACAGGGATTGCGTAGGAGAAATGTCCCCAACGCTCGGTCTCGTAGAATTCAGGATCATCCGTGCCATCAGCAGGTTCCTGGCTACTGCTGATTTGCCCACCCTTGAAATAAACATCCGGACTCCACCAGCGGCTGTCGTTTGAGTAGTAAGGTACATCGCGTGCGATGATCCGCACCGGCCGAATCTGCCGACGCACTCCGGGCAGGATCTCGATCGCAGAAAGCATCGCGCTCCCGCTGTTTCCCGAAAAGCTGAGATGCAGCTGCCCATCACTGGCAGGAGAGAGGTCGTGAAAGACTTTGATTTCTGCCGTGCGTGCTCCGCCGGCATCAGCAAGGACGTCAAGATCATGCAGCAGTGGCAGGCTGTTCGCACTCACGGTCATCATGCGACTGCCTTCACCGCCACCGCCCGGATCCTCGGGACCATAAAAGGTCTCAGCGAAGTGCAGCCGTAGTTCATAGATCCCCGGCTTCAACGGAATGTTGTAGCTGAAGTCGCCCTGCCGGCTGTTGCGATAAATGATCGGATCCTGAGTGCGCCAAATATGGCGAACAGCGCTCGACACAGCAGTGCCCCCTGAAAAATAGCTGTCGGGACTCCACAGCTTGCCGGCATGATCGACATATTTCCGGCTGGAACCAGCGAGGATGTGAATCTGTTCTCCGACAGGAAGACCGACTGAAGGTTCGACGGGCGCAGAGTACAAAGGCTCTTGTAAGCGCGCGGAATCAACACCAGATTGTGGCTTTGATTTTTTCGCGAGAATCCATGCTGTCGCCATCAGGGCTGCTGCCACCACGATTGCTGCTCCCACAAACCAGAAGTGGCTGATTGAAGGCTTTCGAACTGGCGTTGGGGAATCAGCCCTCGAACTGCTTTGCGCTCGATCGATTTGACCCGGTGGCAGGACTCGTTGGAATTGGGGCACGTACTGTCCCACGGGGATGGAAATATGCAGTACATGGGCCGCGCCATCGCGGGCGTAGTACTCGCTCAACCTCTTCCGCAGCCGGTTCGCTTCCACACGAACAATTGAGTCCGAGTCTTGATCGAAGGAGTCTCCCCTGTCGAAGACGTCGACTGCGACCGAATACTCTTTGATCTGATCGGTCTCTCCGGCAAAGGTCTTCTCGCACAGGTAGGAAAGTAGACGGCTCAGCGCAGGTGATCGCGCAAAAAGAGGGGAGTGCAAGACTGTTCCTAGCTCAGCCCGCTCGTCCTGCCACGAGATCGTTTCTGTTGTGATCGAAGGCACCCGCAACCTCCCTGCCGCGCGTGCTGTGCGCCTTCTGTTTCCTTATACGCCTGTAGCGAGATTCCGGTTCGCACAAACGGTTACTTAACCCATGTAACCCGTTTTTGCTCTTGCATTGCTGTGTTTCGCATCACAGCCTCTAAGTCATGCGCCATTCGCGAAATCGCGTTACATGGCCGGGCAACTGGGGGCAACTAACCCCCTTGTAGCGGATATAGCGTTGTGGCGGCCGGAAATCGGCGTCATAACTGGCTCAGTTCCGGAGAGCGAAACGCCGGGAACCAGAAGGCGAAGCAGCTCCGAGCACGGAGGCAGAATATGAAAAGCATCGCACTCAAACTGGCGGTGCTAGTGATGCTGATCACACTAGCGCAATCGAGCTCTGCAACGCCCCAGCAGACTGGCGTCAGCATGAGCAAGATGACCGCCGCCGAACTGGAAAAGGCAGGTGACGAAGCGCGTACGCAGAAAGATTATGCGCAAGCCATCGAGTATTTCCAGGCAGCGGTCGGCAAAGATCGAAAGAACGCGACGCTGTACAACAAACTTGGACTGGCTGAACTCCGAAAGGACGATTTGAAGTCAGCCCGCACGCACTTCGAGAGGGCGGCGAAGCTGAACTCGAGATACGCCGAGGCTGTGAATAACATCGGGGCTGTCGAGTACCTGAGAAAGAGCTACAAAAGCGCAGCGAAGTATTTCAAAAAGGCAGCCGCACTCGACGAGACACACCCCACCTATCACGTGAACCTGGGCGCGGCCTGGTTCAGCCAGAAGAAAATGGATCGCGCAATCGCCGAGTACACTCGAGCCATCGAACTCGATCCCGACATCTTTCGGCGTGAGTCACGAATTGGGATCGCGGCACAGATTGCAAGCCCAGAGGAGAGGGCGCAGTTCTCCTACACTCTGGCCAAGGCCTATGCGAAGCGCGGCGACGTAGACGGCTGCCTGCAGTGCCTCAGGAAGGCCAAGGAAGACGGCTATCGTAATCTGGCAAATGTCTATCGAGACGAAGAGTTCAGCCGGATGCGAGACAACCCGAGACTGCAGGAGGTGGTACCTCCGCCGGTCGAGAAGTAGAAACGGACTTCGCGGGCTTCTCCTCTGCACCGGGCGGAGGGGAAGCCCCGGCGGGGCTACTACTTGTTCGGAGCGCCGCCACTCCCAGTGAACAGGGGCCGGTTTACTTCCTCGACCGAAGCTGTCTCCGGATGTTCCGCCTTCCACTGCATCGCCGCTGTGATTCTGGTTCGTCCGCTCGGGTGATCGTAGAAGAGGAATTCCTCGACAGTACCGGGATTGAGCTTGCGATACTCTCCCAAAAGCATATCGACGTTCGCTTCCGCATCCGGCTGGCGAGCGGCATTCAATCCATACATGTCGGCCTCGAACTCCATCGTGCGCGTAATCGTGTTGTTGATCGGAGTTGCGAGGAAGAAGAACAGTGAGAACACGATAACTGCCAACGGGAGAACCGCGACGTCACCGATCCCTCGAATGTCCCATGCGGCGCCCCAACGGGTGAGGGCATAGTCGATCGCCCAGTTCAGAAAACCGAATGCGACCACGATCACGACGCCGAACATCACCAGTCCTTTGTAGGAGTGATTCAGTACGTAGTGGCCCATCTCGTGCCCCATGGAGGTTTCGATCTCGGGCAGGGTGCAGCGGTTCAAGAGATTGTCGTTGAGCGAAATCCGCATGGTTCCGGCAAAGCCGCTGACGTTGGCGCTGACACGATTGGACTGTTTGGAGGCGTCGAACTCATAGACGTCTCTGGCGGGAATGCCGTTCGCCCGAGCCATCGACAAGATGGAATACTTGATGCGCGTATCGTGGAGCGTCTTGTATTGATTGAAAAGCGGCGCAATATAAACCGGGCCTATCAGGCTGACGAAGGCCGCGAACACGATCATCAGAGCCGCACCCCACACCCACCAGGTCCTCCCCAGGCGGCGCACAATTCCGAAAAGCGGAACCATCAGAATCGCACCCAGCACTAGCCCGACCGCCCAGCCTACGACCTGATCTCGCATCCAGCCGCCGAAGGTCTGATTCATCAGGTCATACTTGCGCTCGCGGAAGAAACCTTCGTACACCGTCATCGGAAAGCTCAGAACTGAGGTGACGATGAAGAATTGAATCCAGTACAGGACGGTCTGGAGCGGGCGGAAGCGCGTGATGCGCTCGGCGAGATTCCGCATCCTTGCTGACCATCGGAAGTGGAGCAGCAGCCACATCACGACCAGAGTCACGACGAGATCCCACAGGATGAGCCAGTATCCGCCTTCGAAGTAGGCGTCGGACTTGGCCCGCCGCTCGGCCGGCATCTTCGCCAGGTAAGCGTCGACGGCCGCTCGAACATCGAAGGCAGAAGCGGAGGCTGCGGTGGATGCTGGTTGCTCAGATGGCGTGGCCGGGGTTTGCGCGATCCCCAGAGCGGGATAAAGGAGAGCGATTGCGACGATGAAACGGAGCACTCGAAGCATAAGAGCCTCCTGCTGGACCCCTTAAGCACCGAATCACGAAAATTTGCGGCTAGTGGGAGGAGTCAGTCCGCCCGGTAAACGACTTTTCCGCCAACGATTGTCGCCACAACCTTCCCGGTGAATGCCCAGCCATCGAACGGCGTATTGTGCGACAGCGACCGCGACTTTGCAGCCTCGAAGGTCCAGCGCTTCTTCGGATCGAAGATTGTCACGTCGCCGAAGTTCCCCCGAGCCAGAGTGCCGCGACCGTTTAGATCAAAGACTCGTGCTGGGCCGGAGGTGAACAGCTCGACGATTCGCGTCAGTGGAATTTTGTGCTTTCCGTAGAGCTGCGTGACCGCCAACGGCAGAGCGGTCTCGAGCCCCGTGATGCCAAATGAGGCCCGCTCAAACTCCACTTCTTTTTCGTGCTGGGCATGCGGTGCATGGTCGGTGGCAATGGCGTCGACGGTGCCATCGCCCAGTGCCACGACGATCGCCTCAATATCCGGAGCCGTTCGCAGCGGCGGGTTCATTTTGAAGTTCGTGTTGTACTCGCCAACGCTCTCGTCAATCAGTGTGAAATGATGCGGCGTTACTTCGCATGTGACTCTTGCCTTGGCGCGCTTGCCGCGACGTACGGCCTTCAGCGCGCCGGAGGTCGAGAGATGCGCAACGTGCAACCTTGACTCGTGAATCTGTTGGGCGAGTGCAACATCGCGATCTACGATCGATGCCTCGGCCGACGCGGGCATGCCACGCAATCCCAGACGGAAGCTTGTTAGCCCGGCATGCATCGAACAGTTCTCCGTCATTCTGGTGTCTTCCGCGTGCTGTACGACAGGCAGGTTCAGTTCGGCACCGAGACGAAGGGCCGTACGCATGGTTTCATCTTCGAGAATGGGCTTTCCATCGTCGGTGACCGCAACCGCCCCGGCACGCTGCAGGGCGCTGAAATCGGTGAGCGTCGCCCCGCGACTGCTTTTGGTGGCGGCAGCAATCGGAAATACATTGACGATTGCCCCGCGATCCGGACTACGCAGCCAGGTTACCCAGTCCGGCGTGTCCACAACGGGAGCGGTGTTAGGCATCGTACAAACTGAAGTGAAACCGCCTGCAGCGGCGGCTGCGGTGCCAGTGGCAATCGTTTCTTTATAGCTCTGGCCTGGCTCGCGAAGGTGGACGTGCAGATCGATGAACCCCGGCGCAACAACGAGGCCGCGGGCATCAAACTTCTCTTCCGCAGAGCCGCGAATCTTATTGGGTGGCGCAACCTCGGCCACACGGCCATCGCGCACCAGAATGTCCATGGGCGCGTTGATTTTCGCCGCGGGATCGATCAGGTGGCCGCCTTTGATCAACAGGCTCTTGTTTTCGCGATTTTGATCTTTAGCAGTCGGCATTCAGCACTCAGAAATGCGTAGCTTGGACTCGTCAAACCTCTCGTTTACTTCGCCTTTCCTAAAGCGCGCGCCAGAATCGCCATGCGTGTCGGGAGACCATTATGGACTTCATCCGCGATGACCGACTGGGGGCTGTCGGCGACTTCCGCAGTTAGCTCAAGTCCACGAATGATCGGGCCGGGATGCATCACGATGGAATCGCGCTTCGCCAGCTTGAGCCTTGCACCGGTTATCTGGTAGCGGGCAATGTAATCCGGCAGCGCGATCTTCTGACCCGCCAAACGCTCAGTCTGAACCCGTAGCAACATCACAACGTCGGTACCTCGTAACGCGTCCTCGATGTGACGGGTCAGACGCAATCCAGGCACAAGGGTGGTCGTCACTTCCGGCACCAACTCCGGAGGGCCGCACAGAGTAAGTTTCACTCCCAGCCGAGTCAGCAGATAGCAGGCGCTCCGCGCTACCCGGCTATGAAAGATGTCGCCGATAATCGTGGCCTGCAGCCCTTTGAACGATTTTTTATGCTTCAGGATCGTAACCGCATCAAGAAGGGCTTGCGATGGATGCTCATGCATTCCATCCCCGGCGTTGATGACCGGGATGTCGAGGTGCGTCGCCATCAGATACGGCGCTCCGGCCGACGGGTGGCGCATCACGATGCAATCGGCGCCGACGGCGCGCAGCGTGTACCCAGTATCAATGATCGACTCGCCCTTCTCGATGCTCGAGCCGCTGGACTGCACGAGCACGGTAGTGGCGCCGAGCGCCTTCGCAGCGAATTCGAATGAGGAGCGCGTTCTGGTGGAAGGCTCATAGAACAGCAGCACAACTCGCTTGCCTCGCAACAGTGGACGAGGCCGTTGCGGGTTCATGCGACGGGCCAAATTCAGCAAGCCGACAATTTCTTTGGTGTCGAGATGTTCGATCCCGAGCAGGGATCCACGCGCAGGCTGATTCATCGAAGAGCGCTATCGAAAAATTACAAACGGTGCATCATACGCGGCTAACCAACCCCGCTGCAAGCGAGGTCATGGCTTGTTTCGTCTGCCCATAATTATCCCACTCAGAGCCCCGCCTGCAGCGCCGAGAACGATTGCGGTGAAAAAGCCGAAGATCAGGATGAACACCATGAAGAATTCGAGACCATCCGGAGATTTGAATCGATCGAGCATTGCAATGGCCTGCGGATCGCTGGTGCGTGAGGCTGTTTGATCGATCACCTGAAGCAGTGTTTTCCGGATTTCTGGTCCCTCGTGCATCAGTAACACTCTCAAGGTCCCGAGCACCGCCGAAGTTGCAAACCAGAGCAGCCCGCTCAGGGCACCGAGCCGCGCTCCGCGCCCGGCTTTGATCTCAGAAGCCGGACGGCCCTGGCGGTAGAACACAACGGCCAGAAATCCGACGCTGAACATCGCTACGAGCGGATGCAGTCCTAGCAGCATCAGGACCGACGCCACTAACGCAGCGAGTGCACAGGGTTTTATCGCTTGCGACCAATGCATCGGAAGGGCGAGGACAGGCACGGTCTCTGCCGCAGGTAACGGCGGTTCAGACTGTGGAAGGCTGCCTGCCTCGGCAAAAGGTGTGGCTGCCGCCACCGATTGAGCCACTACTACGCGGATCTGGGGAGCCATGCAATGCGGGCAAAATACTCTGCCTTCTTCCACGAGCTGACCGCATTTGTAGCAGGGTTGTTCCATTGTCACTGTACTGCACGAGACCGGGAGGCTTAGTTTGAAGTTACAGCACGCCGTCGGACGGAATCAAGGCGCGGACGAGTTTCACCGTTTAGAAGATCGGAGGTAAGCGGTAACGACTGGCCCCATCCTCCACCACCGGGCGTCTCGATTCTGATTCGTTCATTCTTGCGAAGGCGAGTGCTAAATTTTCCCGGCATTGGTTCGGGCGAGCCATCGAGGCGCACGATAGTTGCCTTTCCCGAAGCGCCTTCAGCTCCGTCTGAGAGTCCCCAGGGGCCACGCGAACGGCGGTCAGCCAGCAAAGTGACTTCGCAGTCGGTGAGGACTTCGATTTCGCGCAAAATGCCGTCGCCTCCCCGAAACGTTCCAATTCCGCCGCTCGCGGGACGAAGCGAGTAGGAGCGCACTCGGAGCGGGTAGGCGTATTCCAAAGCCTCCGCCGGAGTGTTCAACGAATTGGTCATGTGGGTGTGCACGCCATCGATCCCATCCTTGGTTGGGCGTGCACCCATGCCGCCAGCGATGGTCTCGTAGTAGGTGAACGGCTGGCCGGTGCGAGGATCAATGCCGCCGATTGTCAGATTGTTCATCGTGCCCGAGGCGGCGGCGGGGATACGGGCCGGAATGGCTTTGGCGAGTGCGCGGAGCAGAACATCGACAATTCTTTGGGAAGTCTCGACATTCCCACCGGCCACCGCTGCAGGCGGTCGTGCGTTCACAATCGTTCCTTCTGGGGCAATGACCTCAATGGGCCGCATCAGACCCTCCGTTGCCGGAACATCGTCGGCCAACAGGCAGCGAAAGACGTAGAAGCAGGCCGAATACGTTATCGCTGCGACCGCATTTACACTCCCGTCAACTTGTGGGTCGCTCCCGATGAAGTCGACCGTCACCATGTGGCGCGAGCGCGCTCGCCGGTTCCCTGGCCCATCTTTCGTTTGCCCGCCCAGATGAATCCTTACAGCAACCGCGATCTTTATTGGTCGTTCATGAATACCGTCGCCATCGAGAAAATCTTCCGCGCTGTATTCTCCAGCGGGGACGGTTAGCAGGAACGCCCGCATCAGTTCCTCTGAATACGCCAGTAAATCTGCCGCAGCCCGTTTCGACCGCTCTAGTCCGTAGCGCGAACAAATCTCTCGAATCCGCTCGGCCCCCGTGTGGCAGGCGGCAATCTGGGCTCCCAGGTCTCCTTCCCGTTCTTCCGGTGTGCGGACGTTGTTGAGCAACATCATCAACACATCGCGATCGGTCTCTCCCCTGCGCATCAGCTTCACAGGAGGAATGCGCACGCCTTCCTGGTAGATCTCCCGGCAGAGCCCCATCGACCCGGCATAGGCCCCTCCCACATCGGCGTGATGCGCTCGCGACGCCACGTAGAAATCTGGACGGCATTGGTGCGGGCGTCTTCGCCGGTGACCTTCGATGTACACCGGTGCCACCAGCGTGATGTCGGGCAGATGCGTTCCGCCACGAAACGGGTCGTTCAGCATCACGACGTCGCCGGGTTCCATGGGACCTGCATCAATCGCTGCCTGCACCGACATCGGCATCGAGCCGAGATGCACGGGCATGTGATCGCCCATCGCAATGACTTGTCCGTTGTCATTGAATACCGCGCACGAGTAATCGCGCCGTTCCTTGATGTTGGGAGAAAACGCCGTGCGGCGCAATGCCGCGCCCATTTCCTCAGCGATCGAGTGATAGAGGTTCTTAAAAATCTCAATTTCGATGGGATCGCGGCGCACAGGCTGATCCTAGCAGCCGATTGCCCGATGGCATAAGCGGTGTTTTAGTTCTCCGCGAACTCAGCGGCCTTTCTTGGCGAACTCTGCGGTAGAAGCTTTTGACCGCCGTGTACGCTGAGAACGTCCGCAAAGAACGCTGGGGCCGCATAATGTTGGCGATCTGCGACTGCCAGGGTGAAGGCGAACCCGACGATGATCGCAAGAATTTGGGCTGAAAATGCAAAATTCTATTGACACTTTATTCATCGTGCCGCAATATCTTGGGTTATAGGACTTTCCCATACCACGAGTAGGGTTAGTCTTTCAGGATTAGGGCCCAAAGTGGTTAACCCTTGCAAGGGGAAAATCGTTCACGGAGGCACCTTCAATGGCAACGAAGAAGAAGGCAAAAAAGAAGAAACACTAACCGTCAGCGAGACGATACTCGCACACAACACGATTTTTCACTGGCCTCTTGAGAGAAGCACCTCTTAAGAGGCTTTACCGTTGGTGCAAGAAACGGAACTACTGGTCCCGGGAACCACGAAAAACTCCTTCCGACGCTTCGCACCTATGTCACAATGGCAAAGAGCCGGACGCTGCGGAGCCCATCGATGGCCAGGAAGAAGAACAGTGAGAAACACAAGAACGGCGAAGTTCTAATCCCAGACAAACTTTACTTCCGCATCGGAGAAGTCGCCACGCTCTGCCGGCTGCCTGCGTACGTGCTGCGTTTCTGGGAGTCAGAATTTCCGCAGTTGAAGCCGGTGAAGAGCAGCACAGGGCAACGCATGTACCGGAAGCGCGACGTCGAAAGCGTGCTGCGAATCAAACAGTTGCTCTACGAGCAGGGGTTCACAATTTCCGGAGCCCGGCAGCAGTGGCGCGCGGAAACGAAATCCGACAAAGGGCAAACCGCGATTCCATTCCCCGCGCAATCGGTGCCGGAACTGCAGCACATTCGGCAAGGCTTGCGCGAGATTTTGGATTTACTGTCGACTCGCCGAACCGGCTAGTCGCGCTCCCGACTCTCAACGGTGTACCACGCAGGACTCAAGCTTCCATCCAATTTGTGCGTTCCAGGATCGTCGGTGGTTCGTAGGTCTTACCCTGTGCCAGCCGCCTTTCTTCGCGCTGCGTCGTCCATAGCAGCACCGGGCCAAGCACTGCGGGCATGGCGCGCGAGATGATTCCCGATTCCTGCCTGAACTCAGTGCGCAGAGCTCGTATTTGTTCGCTGACCTCGCTATTCACTTTCCGGAACTGATACTCCATCGCCCACAGGGCCGAGCTGTAGATTCCACTCAAGCGATGCATCTCGCGGGTAAAGCGTTCGCGCACGCGCGTATCGGGCCAGTCTTTATAGCGCTTCCAGCCTGCCAGCAAGGTACGGGAGATGCGATAGAGGCTCGGGCCGTTCATCTCGAAGTCGCGCCAGAACGCCCAATCCAAAAAGCGCTTCGAATCTTCCCGCGAAATCGCCGCATGCTTGAAATTGAACTTGAACTGGCCGTGAATATCGGCGTAGTCCACATCGCGCAACATGCGCCCTTCCTCTGCCATCTGCTGGTAGAGCGGGGTTCCCGGCACCGGCGTGTAGAGCATGAACTGATGGAAGTCGGTTCCATGCGACACGGCGTGCTCGATTTCCATAATGATGTTGTCGGGCGTGTGATGCTCAAGACCTATGATCGTCGAGCCCTGCACGCGGATACCATGCTCGCGCAGTTCGCGGGTGAGGTCTCTTGTGTCGGTGCCGTTCAACTTGCTGTATCCCGCGCGCGGAGATTCCAAGCCCATCCAGAGCCATGACACGCCCAGCTCGACCAGTTCTTGCATGGTGTATTTGCGGATCGCGTTCGCGGATGCAAATACGGACATGGTCCAGCTTTTGTGCGCTGCCTTCATCCGGTCAAGTAGGCGCATGGCGCGTTCGCGATGCAACAGGAAATTTTCGTCCATCACGAAGAACGAATTCACTTTCAGTTCGTTCTCCATCTGCTGCATGACTTCGAACAGCTCGTCGCCGCTCTCGAAGAAGTTAACGAACTTTCCCTTGCCCCCAAAGAAAGCGGAAGTCGTGCAGAAGTTGCATCCCATGGGACATCCGACCGAAGGAATGATCGTTGCCGCCGTTGCGCCCTTTCGTTCGGGAAGGCGAATTCCCATGATCCGCGTGCGCAATCCGGAAACGATAGGCGGATGCTTGATTGGCGCGTCCTCATCTTCGCCGAGGTACCGCCGCATCCAGGAAACGCCTTCCCCACGCACGATGTGATCGGCATCGATCAGTTTTTCGATCCCAGGGATGGCCGTCACATGTCCTCCGACGACAATTCTGGAGGGCGGAGACAGCTTTCGAACCATCCGGCACATCTCGCGTACCTTGCCTACATTGATGATGATCGACGAGATTCCAACGATGTCGTACTGATGCCTGGTCAGTTCGCGAGCAAAATCGTCTTGGGTCGGAAAGTCGAGAACCGTACATGGGGCCGAGACATTCGCCTGAATCAGCATGATGCCCCATGAGCGGTGGAACATTCTTAGGGAGAAGCTGCCTTGTGCGCGGGTGACTTGATTGTGATAAAGCTCCATCGGGTTGATGGAGCGGCTGCCGAACTCGTCGTCTTGGGCGTATGGTCCGAAGACCGAGCTCAGCAGAATGCGGGCTTTGGTTCCTTTGGGATGCTTTTCGACGCAGCCAGGCGTGCTCGCAGGGTGCGGGGTCCGGTTTTCCAATTCTCGTTCATCCGTTTCTCCCCACGAGCCGTTGAGCTAATCGTAGCCCCACACCGAGGCGGAACAACCTTTTCACCGCGAGATAACACAAAAAGATTACAAACATTGGGAAAATGTCTTTACGAGACCCAAATTAGACTGCCGGACCTTGAACCGCGCTCACTCTCTATCCTAGAATCGCTGCGCTATGGCATCGGAGCCGTTGGAAGTCGAGCGTTTGGAACGTGGCATTTTGAGCTTTAGGGGCCCTCTCACCATGGAGAACGTCACACCGTTCATGAACGCGGTGCGCCGAGAGAGTGCTCCCACGATGATTCTCGACTTCTCGGGCGTTCCTTACCTGGATTCTTCCGGGTTGGGTTCTCTGGTCAGCGCGTGTACTTCGTGCGCCAAAGCTGGACGCCGTATGGCCCTCACGGGCGTGAACAAGCGCGTTCTGAAAGTGTTCGAGATCACGAAAGTCGAACAGATCTTCCTGATGTTCCCGACCCTTTCTGACGCGATCGAGGCTTTCACCAACGCCGGCTCTGCTTAGACGGTGAAATTCTCTAAGCGGCGCGGTTGGAATTCCGCTTCTTCACCTGGCCGGCGTTCGCTGCATCCAGCCGGATGCGAGTCACCCGCGCGGTCTCCTGTAAGAGATCGCTTGAGAATTTTCCGCTTTCGCCCGCCATTACCGAGCCCGCGGCTAGCGCAAACCGCAGGGCGTCTGATTGATCCTCAAAGTAAAGAACCACTTGTCCCGACATATACACTTCCCCCTGGGATGCCCAGCCAGCGAGCGTAAGGCTGGAAAGATCGTTTCGTTGCTACGACGAAGTAGGCTGAATACTTTCCCCTGATTCTGAAAGCCTAGGGAGTCAGAATAAAGTGATTCTCTTGGTTCCGAATGACACAGTAGGTCATAAACCGCGATGTGCAGTATCATTCGGCTGAGAAATTTTCGATGCGACGAGCCCTGACCATCATTGTTTTTTCTTGCGTGACTGCCTTGGGCGCTTCTGCCTCCGACAAGGCGGTGATCGGCTCTTGGGAAGGAGACTCGAAGTGCACTGTCCCCAGCTCTCCATGCCATGACGAACACGTGCTCATGCAGATTTCAGAAGACAAGAAAGATCCTTTCCAGCTCAATGCTGATGCCTACAAGATCATCGATGGATCGCCGGAATTCATGGGAACTTTGACTTGTCACTACGAATCGAAGGTAGGCGCACTCAGCTGCACCTCCAGCAGCCGACAGAAAGATGATTGGGAGTTCCACGTGACGGGCGACACCATGGCCGGACGGCTGCTCGTTGACGATGGCAAGACGCTTTACCGCCGCATGACATTGCACAGGAGTCCGAAGTAGCCTGATGCCGGTTTTGATCTCGATGCTGCGTGGCGTAAACCTCGGTCCGCACAACCGGATCAAGATGGATGCACTGCGCGCAGTTTACAAATCACTCAAGCTGGAGGATCCGCGCACCTACGTGCAAAGCGGCAACGTACTCTTTCGAACAAAAGAGAAGGATATTGCTAAGCTTGCGGTCAAGATTCAGGATGCGATTGAGAAGAAGTTCAAATGCCGCCTGGGTGTGATCCTTCGTACCACTGATGAGTTGAAGAAAGCGATCGCGGCTACTCCCTTCGCGGGCAGACCCGACCTGGAGCCAGGAAAGATTCTTGTGACATTTCTTGCTGCCGTTCCACCACGCGAAGTGGAGGGGAATCTAGCGAAATTCAAAGACTATCCCGAAGAATTGCACCTCAAGGGCCGCGAAATGTATATCTACTTTCCCAATGGCGCCGGCAGGTCGAAGTTGCCGTGGTCGTCGGTGGAAAGGCTGCTGAAGGTAACCGGAACGGCGCGCAACTGGAACAGCGTGACCAAGATGCTGGCGATGGCCGAAGAAATGGAAAAACTTTAGCCATTTTGACTACATCGCAGAAAAACGGAACTCATATGAAAACACTTCGGCTCTTGCTCCCCGCCCTCGTGCTGCTCGTGTGCACCATGGAAGTCTCATCGCAAACGAGCCAGATCACTGCCCGGCAACTTGTCGCGGAGATTCAGAAGCAGGTCGGCGTCGAGTGGCAGAAGGATACGGTCGATACGTTCAAGGCCGGAAATCCTGACACACCCGTCACCGGAGTTGCCGTCACGATGATGGCGACGATGGACGTCCTGCAACGCGCGTCGGCCAAAGGATTGAACTTCATCATTACGCACGAACCAACCTTCTACGCCCACCTGGATACGCCCGAAGGCGTTCCCCAGGACGATCCCGTGTGGGCCGAAAAGCGCGCGTTCATTGAGAAACATGGGTTAGTTGTGTGGCGATTCCACGATCATTGGCACATGCGCAAGCCAGACGGGATCGAGGCGGGAAATGTGCACGCGCTCGGCTGGGAGAAGTTTCAGCGTCCAGACAACCAGTACCTTTTCGTTGTGCCTGAGACGACTGTGCAGGCCTTGGCGGCGGAGGTGGCAAAGAAACTGAATTCATCTGTGGTGCGAGTCGTGGGTAATCCGCAGATGAAGGCCACGAATGTAGGATTCAGTCCGGGTGCGGCGGGTTCTGAGCGCGAAATCCATGCGCTCGAGCAAGACGATGTCCAGGTGCTGATGGTCGGCGAAACACGCGAATGGGAGACTGTGGAGTACGCTGCCGATGCCGTGAGCGAAGGACGGCAAAAGGCACTCATCGTCATCGGACATGTACCGAGCGAGCAGCCGGGTATGGAAGAATGCGCGCGCTGGCTGAAAGGATTTGTGAAAGATGTGCCCGTGGAGTTCGTGCCGGCGAAGCAGCCTTTCTGGACGGTCCGATGACGACCTTCAGACGCAGCGCAAGACCCTGTGAACCTCTGTGCCCCCTGTGGTGAAAAAGCCTGAACCACAGGGGGGCACAGAGGCGCGCTGGGGAATAACTGGGCGCCGAACGCGGCATTTGGCGGTTTCGTGAGCAGTGCAGCTGATTGGCAGAGCTAGTTGTGTGCCACGGCAGGTGAAGCGTGAGACTCGCCTACTATTCGCTCGCAAGCTTCCCCTATGACAGTCGCGAGCACCAGTGGATCCAAAGCATCCGCAGCATGCGTCGCCATAACCGGTCAATCTCGGTGTGGTTGCTTGTTTTCAATGACGCGAGCAAAGAACTGCTGGCCGAGGCGGAGCGGTGGGGCGTACATGTGTGCTTCCTCGGAGACTACAAAACATTTCTCCAGAAAGGCCATCCCCAGGGAGCGATTCTGGCGCTTTACCCCACTTTTCACAAGTTCCTGGTCCTGCCCCACCTCCCTCTTCAGCAGGCGACGCAGGTCCTTTATCTCGACTGCGACACCTTTTTCTTTGACGACGCAGATCTCCTTTTCGATCTGCATGGAGAGCAAGATTGGTACGCGCGCGAGGAATTCATGTCGCGCCGAAGCCCCCTCGGATATGACCCGAACCATGTGAATGAGGACTTGCTTGAATCGATCGCCCATCGCGAACGACTGCACTACATCCCCCCATTCAATTCCGGCGTGTGTCTGCTAAATCATGGCATCTGGCACCGCCTCAGTGGGCTGAGCGACGCTTACCTCAGTTTGGCGTGGCGTCTGCTCTGCGGAAGGGAGATCAGTAAGGCAAGCGATGAGGTTCGCAATCCACAACTGTGGAAGGCAGTCATGGACGCCATTACCGACCAGGATCGAGTCCATGCTCTTGCTTATCCTTCGGCCAACGACTGGATCATCGAACAGATCGCACTGTGGCTCTGCCTCGGACGGTTGTCGCATTTTTCGCTCGGTACCTTGTCGCCGGCTCATGTTTTGCAAGGAAACGAATTCGAGACCATGCTGTCGGCGGATCAGCAATGCGTTGTAGCGCATTACTTCACCGGAATGGAAAGCCAGTTCTTCGCATCCGTCCCGCCGATTGCCGAATGATTCTTTCCCGCGCGATGGTGGTCCCTTCGACCAGCCGCCTATATTGATAGTCAATGACCAATGTGTTTATCCGACGACCTCAACCCGAGGAACTCAGTTCTGTTCGAGCACTCGTCCAAACCGTTGTGGATGAGGTTTACGGCGGGGTTTGGGCTTCTCCACCGCTTCCCGTAGACAACGAGGGCTGGGAGCTGTCCTGGATCGCTGCCGTAGACGAAAAGATTGTCGGGGTAGTTCTCACAAGCGAAGAATGGCTGGATGATTTATGGGTGCTTCTCGAAGCCCGTGGACAGGGGGTGGGCCGGCGGCTGCTCGCTCAGGCCGAAGCTGAGATAGTCGCCCGAGGCCACGAAATCCTACGTCTTCGCGTCGTCCAATCGAATACAGCGGCGATTGGATTCTATCGCCGCCAGGGTTGGCAGGCGTCCCGAGCCTTTCCCCACGAGAAATTTCCGATCATGATGCTGGAAATGTTCAAGTCACTCCGGCGAAACGAAAAATGAGCGGCCTTCGGGAATGCCTTCGAGCGTTCGAGCATGATTCAGCGATCAGCGCGCCACTTTCGCAACTGGGTTTCCGTCAAGTTTCCAGAGAGGCAAGTCACGACGCGTCTCGCTGGTGCGAGTTAGTCCCAGCCTTTTCGCCAGGCGCTGGGAGGGATCGTTATCGTCTGGTATGGTGGCACTGATGCAACTGACTCCGGGCTGCTGCTGAGCCCACTTGATCACTGCCGCAGACGCCTCAGTCGCGTACCCTTTCCCTCGAACCCGATCAATCAATCCCCATCCGATCTCGACCTCGCCAGCGGCGTTGGGCGGACCCTTGAGGTTAATCGACCCCACGACCGTGTTGGACGAACGTTCAATAACAGCACGCATACGCCACGGGATGTGTCCATCGTCGGTCCGGATTGCCTTGAGATGCCAAGCCAGATCGCCTATATGCGGATTGTCAGGTGGAAATCTGAAACTGGTCAGCGCCGCAAAGCGCTCAGAGTCACGATCGATCAGGGCTTCGATATCCTCCGGCAGGAGTGCGACGAGCAGCAGCCGTTCGGTTTCGATGTTTGGGGGACGCTGCATAAGAAGTATTATTGCCGTCCCAACCGCCCAGCCAAGAATCCTTTCAACCCGTTACGCGATCAAGAATAGAAAGAAATCAAGATAGACGTGTATCTCTATCAAGCATCTTCGTCTAGAAGCAATCTTGCGCTATACTCCTGCCCCGCCCGGATTCGTCACTACGAGTCGCTATCCGCGCAGAGGTGTCCACGGATGAATAAATCGCGCTGTGGCATGTTTATTGTAGCTCTCGTGCTTGGGCTGACTTTCTTCAGCGTTCCCGTTGCGTGTCAACCCCAGGCTGCGGCGCTTCGCGCAAACGATACCGAACTACTGATGCTCGGTACTGCGGGCGGTCCTCCTTTGCGTAAGAATCGCTCCGAGCCAGCCACGCTACTCATCGTCGATGGGCGAACCTATTTAATCGACTGTGGCATCGGAACCATCCGGCGCATGGTCGAGGTTGGAATTCCATCGGAAACGATTGGAACGATCTTCTTGACCCACTTGCACCCGGACCATGATCTCGGCCTCGTCGACGTCATGGCTAACGATTATTTCCACCTTGATCTCGCCTCCGACCCACGTAAGATCAATATCTACGGGCCGCCACAAACGAGCGCATTGGTCGAAGCAGGCTTTCACTACATCAGCATTCCCTTTGAAGTGTTCGTGGCGGAAAGACCTGGGTTCCAGCTTGGCCGGCCGAATCGTGGCCTAACTAGCCCCTTTGTCGCCCACGAAATCGACGGCGACGGAGTTGTTTACCGCGACGACAAGATTCAGATCACGGCCGGGGAGAACTCCCACTACGCGCTCATGCCGGAGCAGTTCCGCGCGCATTTTAAGTCATATTCCTACCGCGTCCAGACGCCGCAGGGTGTGGTGGTATTCACCGGAGACACCGGGCCCAGTGACGCGGTCGTGAAACTTGCGATGGGCGCCGACGTGCTCGTTTCCGAAGTGGAGGGGTTGGACGAGCTACGCGTGCTCATCGACCAGATGGCTGCCCGGAACCACTGGTCGCCTGCGCGCAAACAAGAGTTTGCCGCGCACATGGAGAAGGAACATCTCACCGTGGACAGCCTCGGTGAACTTGCCTCGAAGGCCCAAGTACAATCGGTCCTCTTCTATCACTATGACCCGCAAAACAAAGCGGAACAGCAGGCTCGCGTCGCCGACGTGAAGAAGTATTTTCACGGACAGGTTCTGGCGCCGATGGATCTGGACCGGTTCTGTCTGTCGACGGACGAAGCGCAATCGGAGAAGGCTAAATTCGAATCGTGCGGGCAGAAGACAGCAGATCAGCAGTAAGCGCCGGGTGTCCTAACGGAAGCATCGTGTGTATTGGTCGGGACGGGCAGATTTGAACTGCCGACCCCTCGCACCCCAAGCGAGTGCTCTACCAGGCTGAGCCACGTCCCGACTTGGAAGGATTCCGCCGATTTAACGCGCTTATCGCTTCGCGT
>Ga0126370_10000175_pt1 | contig 23010 bp, 16 predicted proteins | sample PanSoiMetaPlot_3_FD_92586 | JGI IMG/M metagenome (GOLD analysis project Ga0126370, IMG submission 92586) | Tropical forest soil microbial communities from Panama - MetaG Plot_3 | ecosystem: Environmental > Terrestrial > Soil > Tropical forest > Bulk soil | place: Panama | collected 2016-02-17 | reverse complement strand
TTTGATCCAGCCCCGGCGCTCAAGACGGTAAATGGCGGTGTAGAAGGAACCCTGCAGGATTTCGAGGCGCTCGCCGGAGATCTGCTGGATGCGCAGCAGGATACCGTAGCCATGCAACGGACCGAGCGAGACTGCCTTGAGGATCAGCATCTCGAGTGTGCCCTGCGGGAGTTCAACCGGTTTCGTCAAAGGTCCTCTCATATCTGAGATAGGAGAGTACGCCATCTCTCCTTTCCCGTCAAGGAGACTGCTACCCGGGCCCACTTGGGCGATTGCGTCTTCGGCGGGTTCGGACTGATTCGCTCTTGCAGTCCGAGTATCCCTCGTGTTGATTGTTGATAATCGCTGAGGCACGCATTCAGCGGCGATAAGGAACGGGAAGTCGGCCTGGAATTATTGACCATAACTCTCATGATGACCCGGTTCCAGGCCGATGTGATCGTTCACTGCATTGCGAAGCCTTGTTTAGATCCCCCTAATCAGCTCCCGGCTCTGCCGAGAGAACGTTCTCCAAATGAGGGTCGCGGAATGCGGAAGACACGGGGAGTGCTGGTTCAAACCAGTTCACCGCTCGCCGTCAGCGACACCCCCCTTCCGCCCACATCCAATCTCCATAGGCCCGCGTCCGCCGCGCGAGTGGCTTCCTTCTGACGGCTTTATCGAACGCGCGTGCCAACACTTATTCCTCATCACTTTCTGGAGTGCGCGCGTCCGATAAAGCACTTACGTCATCCACCAGAAGAGTCCGTGTGAAACTGATGACAAGGCGAATGACCGACTCGGGCGGAAAGGAAGGACGGATGTCCCGTCTTGGGCCGGACATGGCGGGTGGCACTACTCGCCGCGAAGATGGCTCAGCAGGATAACATCGCGCTTTGATTGTCCGCGTGTCATTAATAGATGCTCGTGGTCAGCTGTCCAGCTGAAATCAAATATTTCGCCCGAATTGAAGTGAGTGAGCTGTTTCGGTTTCAAGGCGCAGTGACTGCTCGCAAATATTGGACGCACCGTTGCTCGTGAGCACGTAGTGCAACGCCTTTCCGTCCGGCGACCATCTGAGAGTTCCCATGAAGCCGGGGACTTGGAATTTCTTGATGGCGGGGCCTCCGCCAGACGGAATCACCGCCAGCTCCACAACGGGAGGAGAGTACACTCCGGTCGGTTTCTCGCCCGATGGCAAGCAGCTTGTAACGTCCCGTGGTCAATCAAAGCTCTGCCCTCCGCCGTTAGAGAGAACCAACCCTCGTTGGTGGGCGGCACCGAGACCCCACCTTCCAAGTTGCTAATTCGAAAATTTACCTACCCCCCTTGATACGAAAAAAAACGTGTAACCTGTTCCGCCAAACTGCGTAATAGAAAGTAGTGAAGCTGATGGATCTGCTACGGCGATTCACGCTTGGCGATATCGATGCGTTCGAGACGTTAGTACGCCAGATCCAAGCCAGCATCTATGCGTGGATCGTTCGGATAGTTCGTGATCCGGGAGTGGCGGAGGATCTGACGGTGGACACCCTTTGGCGAATGTATCGCTTACGTCACAAGATTCGAGTTGATGGAAACTTTGAGGCCTGGGCGCATCGGATCGCAACCAATCTTGCCATTGACTACCTCCGGCGGAAGAAACCTGAACACAGTCTGCTGGCAGAACCCGTCGCTGCACCCAACTCGGACCATCTTCTCGCGCGCGAAATACGAGAAAAAATCCAAGAGGCTTTCCGAAGGCTACCGCCCAAGTTGCAAGTCGCGGCCACGCTCGCTTTGATCGAAGAGCGCCCCTACGATCAGATCGCCAGCGCGCTCGGCATCTCCGTGGGCGCCACCAAGGTGCGGGTGTTCCGTGCCGTTCGTATCCTGCGCAAGCAACTGAGTGACGCCGGCATAACCCCAAATGCAGAGAGCAGACAATGACTGACCACGACGACCAGCAAATTCGCAAAGTTCTCCAGCAATCCTGCCCTCCGGTTGACCCTACGCTTCATCGCGATCTCTGGCCCCGGGTGTTGCGCAAGCTGGAAGACCCCAGCAAGAGCCGCATGCCCTGGTATGACTGGGCGTTGGTCGCCGCTACGGTTCTGACCGTGGTCGCTTTTCCTCGGCTGCTACTCGTTTTCGCATACCACCTCTAAAAAGGAGCCTTGTGAACCAGCATCCTTATTTACGAGCCTACATGGCGGGGATCTCGGCCCCAACACCGTTTCTTCTGGTTGCACTCACGCTGTTTGGCTTGGCTCGCTTTGTGTACAACGTACCTGTGCCAATCGAGCGTATCGTCATTTTCCCGATGGCAATCATACCCAATCTGTTCGGGGTCTGGAATATGCTTTACCTGGCTTCGCGGCCTCATGCGCACTTGCCACTCGGGATCCACGGTGCGATTCTTCCATTCGTTCTTGCCCCAGCGGGCTTCTTGCTTGGACGCAGTCTCGGCTTCCTTCATTTCGTGGGGCACAGCTTTGTTTATTTCGGCATAGTCAGCATTGATTTCGCGCACATCGCCGTGATTTTTCCCATTGGTCTAATTATCTACTATCTGGTTTGGAAGTACCTGATCGGCTTCTTTAACGAAGTTGTCGGCATTGGCGAGTGAAAAAGGAGGAACTCATGACAACGGCACATTCTGAACGGATACCTTCATTCGGAGAAGATAGGCGGTGGCTGACAGTGAGCGCTTCGCTTGCCGTCGGCTCAGGATTCTTCGCGCTTTGGTTTTGGCTTTTGCCGCATTGGCTCGGCTTTGATGTGGAACTGGCAGGTGCCGCGCGCTGGCGTTGGTTGGCCGCAGTTCCCTCCGTGCTGGGCTTCGCGTTGGCCCTACGCTGCGTGTGGGATTTCGGGTGGACGGGGCACGGCACGCCCGCTCCAATGGTTCCTCCCCGGCGTTTGGTGGTGGTCGGTTTCTATCGATACGTGCGCAATCCCATGTACCTCGGCTTATCAGTCGGATGGATTGGCCTCTGGGTTGTCTTCGGTCATCCCGATCCGCGCGCAATTGCTGCCGCCGCTGCGGTCGCTTTCGGCGTGCATCTGTTCGTGCTTTTATATGAAGAACCGACGCTACGTCGCAAGTTCGGTGCCGATTACGAACTGTACTGCCAGAACGTGAGTCGGTGGTTGCCGCGCACAAAACCTTGGCAGCGATCGCGGAACCAGTGTGAGGAGGGTCCACATCGCGAAACCTGCAGGTGAAGTCCACAGGCGGCCCTACCTTATGGGATTCTGGATTCTAATTGTCGGTCAGCCACTCGCTATCGTTTTGAGATGAGTTTCGGATGCCGCCATTACGTAATCTCCCCATCGCCTTCTGACAATTCGTAACATCCTTGGGCGGTCGAGGACGAGGCAAGCTGGCGAATGCGCGAGCAACCTCCAACAGGCTCGCGGTACCCGAAGCATTATCCAGAGCGCCGTGGCACACGTTATCGCCATTAATCGCCGGACGTGTTCCCAAGTGGTCGACGTGGACGGTGTAGACGACGTACTGATCGCGTAGTGCCGGATCGGACCCTGCAATATCGCCAACGATGTTGGGCTGTTTATCTCAGTACGCGCACTGGCGGTGTGGATACGTGCATTCGAAGGGCGAAGGCCTGCGGCTTTCCCGCGCGTGCGCCTGCGAACGCCTGGTCGAGAAACTTGGTAGCACCTGTGAACAAAACTTCAGCGGAGCGCTGGTTCAGCAACGCTCCGGCACGTAATTGCGGGAAGGCATTGTGGGGATCGCCCTGCGCGTCCAGCCGACGCATTTCACCCATCCTGATTTGAGACACCACCCAAGCCCATGAATACTGCTTCTGGTCTTCCGGCAACATGATGGTTAGAATCCCGGCCGCACCATCGACCGCATTCTTGGCTTTCACCACACGGTCGGAATAGTAGGCCCGCTCGGTTGAGGGGAAACGAGCGGGCGCGCCATAGATGGCGACAATGATCTTGCCATGCACATCCACTGCGGCGTAATCGTCGTAGTTCTGATCGGGTGCAGTCACGCCGAAGCCCACGAAAACCAGCGGAGCCTTTACAGTGCTTTCTGGACGGAGGACGTCGGCGACGAAAACGTAATCCTCCCCGTCCGTTAGTTTTTTTTGTTACCATTCCCAACCAGCACTTCCGGAGAATGCTAGAATTTCAACGCCGGACAGGTGAGCAGTACGAGAGAAAGCGATGCGAATAGTCGAGCCTCATACGCATAAGACAGCTCCTAGCTAAGCTAGAGGCGTGGAGGTGTGGACTTCATGAGTCCCGGCGTGAGCTTCGAGCCGCCACGCACTTCAATAGAACCATGATCTATTACCTGGTCACAGCCAGACATAGTTACACAATGGAGTGCTACCTCAAAACCTGGGGTCGTGCACTGAATAACCGCATTCAGTTGATGTTCTATGAGGAATTGCCGGGTATCCAGCGACTTCCTTTTGGCACGTACATTTTTTCCGATCTGGAGCGCTTGTCGCCGGTGCAGCTGAATGTGGCGGGGGCAGTTTGGGAGCAACTCGCCCAGGTAAAACCCACGCCTCGAGTCTTGAACCACCCGCTTCGAACCTTAAGGCGCTACGAGTTGTTGTCCATGTTATATAAACTTAGGAAGAACAGCTTTCGGGTCACCCGCGCCTCAGACCTGCACACCAATTATCGTTTTCCCGTCTTCATTCGGGATGAGAACGAACACGGAGGCAGTTTAACCGGCTTGCTGTCAGGACAAGATGAGCTTTCAGCCGCCGTCGAGAAATTACAGGAGCAGGGTCGCAAGCGGGATGAAATGCTCATTGTCGAATTCTGCGACACCTCCGATGCCAGTGGTATATACCGCAAGTATTCCGCCTTCATCATTGGCAAACGAATTGTGCCTCGCCACCTAATCTTCAGTACCAAATGGGTCCTGAAAACCGCCGATCTCGGTACCGAAGCAATGCTGCGGGAAGAACGAAGTTACTTGGAAGCAAACCCCGACGAGGCGTGGGCTAGGGAGATATTCGAACTGGCGAAGGTGGAGTACGGCCGAATTGATTACAGCCTCTTGGACGGCAGACCTCAGGTTTGGGAGGTCAACACCAATCCGATGGTGCTAATGCGTCCCAAAGATTACGAGCGTATGCACCACCCTGGGCAGCAGCTCTTCGCCAATCTCATTTTCCCCATATTCGAGACGATTAATACCCAGCGAGAGGGACACAAGGACATCCCGATCTCGATCCCACAACAACTGACTGATGAACTACCTGGCGAAACTTGGACCCGATCCGTGAGACGATTCGGCAAGCACATTAGAAACAAGGCATGGGTTCAATCCAATGCCCGTATTCTGACTCGGTATTGGAAAACCACAACGTTCTAAGCGTAAGCGCATCTACCCAGACCGCGCATGTCTTCCCGAATTGATATATGCGCAGCTACAACGTACTCCGCAGGCCGTTGCGGACTGCGCGGAGGTATCGAACTCACATACGAGGAGTTGTGCCGAAGGGCGAAGAGCGTTTCTGCAGTCTACCCCCCTGGAAAATGCATGACACGTTTTAGGGCACAGGCGAAAACCAATAATGGGCAGGTGGTTGAAATGACAGTCGCCTCGAAAGAACTCGGACCTCTTGCCGACTAACCGACAGTTAGTCAGAGTAACCTAACCAATCTCCAAACATGTCATTGATGGCGCCATCGCCACTAGGGGTTAGGACGGAAGATTCTCAATCGTTTTCAACGCACCCTACCTCCCATATGTCATTGATTTTATTGTTGGCTGTGCTTGGTTGGATTAGCTGGAGTTTGAGAGAATGGGTAAAAAATAGGTCAAATTGAAAATTGCCCTCTTCGTTTCCTAAGGCCCTAACACTGCCTCCAGTCAGCCGCAATATTACGCACTATATTTAGCCCCGACTTTCCACGTCTGCACCCACAGCGGGGGTTGGACTGGCGGAGAGGGAGGGATTCTCCTAACGCCGTTTCTTGCAAGTCTCGGTGAATCCTACGGTTATCGATTCTAACCAGCGTTTATGCGGCTTCAAGCATACTCGCAACTTTGGCTGGAGTTTCTACAGTTCCTCTCATTCGGTTCACTTCCGGGAAAATGGTATTAGTCGGTATCAGTCCGTTTCATTGAGAATCGTATAGGTATTCTCCGGCGACTTGCTCAGCCTTTCGGGTGCGAAAGACGTCAAGCACCCGTCCCCGTCGCCGACAGACGTGGCACTATAGAACCTGCCGCTGCTTTGCGCATACGAATTTCCGTACCGTTGCGTTCGAACGAAACTTCGTCCATCAGTTGATTGATCAAATAAATTCCGCGGCCATGGGTGGAATTAAGATTCTCGGCAGCGAGGGGATTGGGGACTGCGTTGAGTGTGAATCCCTCGCCTGGATCGCGCACCACAATCACGATGTCTGAAAATTCGGTGCAGGCTACACAGCATTCCACCTTCTTGCTCGGATCGTTGTTGCAGCCGTGAACGACAGCATTGGCGAGCGCCTCGCGCAAAGCCAGCTCAACCTGAAATTCATTGCCCTCCACGCATTTCATCTCGCGGGCAATTTGCATGACACCATCGATGACATCGGAAATTGCGTTGGGGTCTGCGGAGATCGTCATATCTAACTTGCAGGCTGAACACGCAGGCAGTAATCCGCTCAGCCGCTGCACATGTTCCAAGGAATGCCGTAATTCTTCAATAGTGCGGTCACGCTCGCCTTCGGCACGGTCGCGCTCATCGAGGGCAATCCGCAATTCAATCAAATTTCTTCTGAGCTCAAGCTGAGCCTGTACTTGGCGGCTCAACGCACGCAAGGCATTTTCCTGACTAGCGGTTAGTTGACGCGGTACCATATCCACCACGCACAGCGTGCCTAGGGCATGGCCGTCGGGGCTGGTGAAAGGCGAGCCGGCGTAAAAGCGAATCTTGGGATCAGAGACGACGAAGGGATTCAAACTGAACCTCGGATCCTTGCTGGCATCAGGTACGACAAAAAGGTCCGACTGCCTGATTGCTGTAGTGCAGAATGAGACCTCACGCGGCGTCTCATTCACGCTCACGCCAACTTTCGACTTGAACCACTGCCGGTCCGAGTCAATCAGCGTGATCAATGCAACCGGGGTTTCGCAAATCTGCGACGCCAGAATCGTAAGGTCGTCGAACGCTTGTTCTGGATCACTATCAAGAATCTTGTATCTGCGTATCGCCTGCAAACGAGCTTTCTCGTCGAGTTCCACGAAGGCCTCCGCCACTCAGCTTGGACGCGGCAAGTTTAGCGCTTTTCGTCCGGTGAACATGGAAGAATCTACGCGCATCCGGCACACAAGGTGCCAATTCGATCCGAGATATGTTGGATCGAAAAGAGAGACATCGCATCCTCAACGCCAATTCGAAACGGGACTACCTTTGTTGTCCCGCAATACCAGCGTATCCGTACCTTTAACGATTCCTCGCAGGTCGAGAGTCTGGTCGTTCATAACCGAATGAAGACCCAGAGTATCTGCCGTCGTTGCCATGGATCCTGTTGCCCGAGACACCGACACCGGGTGCGCAACTCTGAGCCTATCTCCGGGGGACAACAGCAACCGAAACGAGCAGAACCAATAACTCGCGACTGAAAATCATCTTGCAAATAGATTCCGTCGTACCGACCCAGCTCTCGCTAATCGGTTGAGCTACTCCTTGATTTTTGAGCGGGCATCCCCGGAGCATTCAAAACTTGGACTAGCCCCAGCACTAGCCACGATTCACCAGATTGTGGTGACTTGCAGAGAATCTGTCGCGCATTTATGCTGTACATCTACGGCTGAGGCAGATTCATAAATCATGTTCCTCGGACGTAATGGCTCATCACCTTCGCAAAAGCCTTAATTACATCTGCTTCGTCTTCTGGAGTAAGACATGACGGGATGGACATGATTATGCTTCGTTCAAAGAGACGGTCAGCAACCGGGCATGTGCCTTTCTCGTAACGCTTTTCTGAACCTGCGTTTTCTACGAGGTTCCAGGGGAAACCCGCCTTATCAACACTCCTTTTGCTCACCAGGCTCACGATGTTGTGGTAAATGTGGAGACCCCAGTCCGTCATCACAACGTTGGACATGCCTTGCGGATAGGTTGCGATTCCCTCGGCTCGTAAGGCATGATTCACGTTCTCGGCAATCTCTAGACTCTCATAAATAGTTATGAGAAAGGCTCCAGTGTCCCCCGCAGAATCAACGATTCTGCGCAGATTTATTCCTGGGAGCCTCTCAAGCGCCTGGCGGATACGGTACTTGCTCCTATGCATGCTTTCGACAATTTTCGGCAATTTTCTGAGCTGCACGCGAAGTAATGCACCGCGAAGTTCGTCAAGACGATAGCCTCTTCCCCAGACACATAAATCCGGGTCATCAACGATTAATCTGCCCTGATCATCGCGAGCGTACCCGAGATCGTGGGAAGCCACAGCACGGTGATATAGGCATTCGTTACGCGTCACCACGCAGCCTCCCTCACCACTGGTCATGTTCTTGTTCATCTGGAAACTGAATACCGCCATGTCGCCGAAGGTTCCAACCTTTCGGCCGTCAATGCTGGCGCCATTAGCCTGGGCGCAGTCCTCCAGCAGGAAAAGGCTGTGCTCACGAGCAATTTTTGCCAGGGATTTGATGTTGATCGGCGCACCGCTCATGTGAACCGCGATAATGCCCCGAGTCCGCGGCGTAATACGGTGCGGCAGCATTTCAGGATCGATGCCAAACGTGTCATCAATATCGGCCAGAACCGGAATCGCTCCGAGGTTTACAACCGCGGCGACAACAGAAACCCACATATAAGCGGGCACAATAACTTCTTGCCCGGGGCCAACCCCCAGTGCAGACAATGCGGTATGCAGCGCTCCTGTGCCACTTGTTACAGCAACTGCATAGGGCAACCCCAGATACGTCGCGAACTCTTTCTCGAACTCTTTTACTTCGCCGGTCGCCGCTATTCCGTAATAGCGAAATGGCGAGCGGGCTCTCAGCACGCGGTTAGCAGCTTCGATCTCCTCTTCGTCCATGTAGTGGATCCCCGGAAACTCCAGCGGGAGTGGCCGCGTGCGGACAGGCGAACCTCCGTGGATGGCCAGCTGACTTTGCTCACTACGCTCCCCAGCTTCGAGTGTGCTTTCCTTATCTGTCGTTGTCACAATTCACCACCATGTACCGAGTTTCTTATCATCACCCCGAACTACCTGACCTGCAGCGTTGCTTTGCTGGTAATGTCGACCGAGGATTTGCCTATCATGATGTCAAACGTTCCCGGAACTACCGCCCAACGCATGTCACGATCAAGCAATTGCAAATCTTCCGGACTTAAGGTGAAGCTCACCGTTTTCTTTTCACCAGGCTGAAGTGGAACTCGCTCAAATCCGCGAAGTTGCTTCACTGGAGTCGCCACTGGAGTAAAGCGCTCGCGGATGTAGAGCTGAACGGTTTCAACGCCGGCTTGCTTGCCATCATTCACAACGTCTACGCTAACGTGCGCAGTGCCCTTCTTATCGATTTCGGGAGGGTCGACACGAACATTGCTGTATTGAAAATGGGTGTAGCCAAGACCGTATCCGAAGGGATAGAGCGGTGTTCCCGGCATGTCGACATATCCTTCGGTATGGGTCCAGCCCCCCTCGATCCAATACGATTTGGACAGCTTGTAGTCGTAGTAGGCTGGCAGCTGGCCTACGCTTCGCGGAATTGTGATCGCCAAGCGACCGCTGGGGTTATAGTCGCCGAAAAGCACACCGGCAACAGCCTCGCCACCCCGCTCGCCGGGCTCCCAGGCCTCGACAATGGCGGGAATATGCTCCGCTTCCCAGCGGACGGAAAGCGGTCGGCCGTTCACCAGGACCAGAATTGTTGGGGTGCCGGTAGCTTGAACGGCGCGGACGAGTTCCTCCTGTACTCCCGTCAAATCTAGGTTGGCGACGTCGTAACCTTCACCATCGGTTGGGGGTGGGTCCTTACTCGCGCCTTCCCGTCTCGCTTGCTCGCCCACGACAACTACAGCCGCATCCGCGTTTTTTGCTGCCTGCACGCTTTCGGCAAAGCCGGTTCTGTTCTGATAATTGATGGCGCATCCTCTCGCATAAACGACCCGGGTTGTCGGCCGTACCTTCCCTTTAATGGCACCGAGGATTGTCTCGACTGGCTGGAGTACAACCTGGGGGAAGTAATCACCGAATAGATTAATTGCATTGTCTGCGTTAGGGCCGATAACGGCTATGGACTTCAGATCTTTTTTTAACGGAAGCAGATTGCCTTCATTCTTAAGCAGGACGATGCCTTCGCGCGCGGCGTCAAGAGCGAGTTGTTGGTGCTCTTTAGAGTGCACCACCTCTTGGGCATGCCGCAGATCAACATACGGGTGCTCAAACAGGCCAAGACGAAACTTCTGTTCAAGAACCCGGCGAACTGCGCGATCTACAAGCGCGATTGGAACGGAACCGTCCTGAACACTCTGGATCAGTGGCCCCATGTAAGCCGGTTCATAGGTGATATTCAGATCGACGCCAGCGCGGAGGGCCATAGCGCCGGCTTCTTTTTGGGTGGGAACGACGCCCTCGTAGATCAGCGTGTCGAAGCCGTCTCCCTCGCTTGTGACAATTCCCTTAAATCCCAGCTCTTGCCGAAGTACACCCGTCATCCACTTCTCAGAACCGTGTGCCGGGACATCTTCAATGTCAGGATACCCAGCCATCACGCCCAGCGCGCCATTCTTGGTTATGGCTGCCGTCCATGGGGGTAGGATGTTTTCGCGCAATGCGCGCTCCGACAATTCGATCGCACCGCGCTCAAGACCGCTGAGTGGTTCGCTTTGCGTAGGAAAATCGGTCATCAATGCGATGACTTTATCGTCCCCGGCCAGATTTCTCCCTTGAGCTCCTTTCACAATTGCTTCAGCGATCCGCGAACCAAGGTAAGGGTCTTCCGTATACGCTTCTTCATTCCGGCCCATTCTGGGGTCACGGTCGAGTTCGAGTACCAGAGTGGAGAGGACATGAATTCCGACGGCTCTGGATTCCTGTGCAGCAGCGGAATAAATGGACTCCACCAAAGGCATGTCAAAACTGCTGCCGAGTGCGAGGCCTTCCGGAAATACGGTGGCGCCAGAAAACATCCCGCCATGCGTGCCCTCCTCATCCTCCAGCAACGGGATTTCTAGGCGTGTTTGGGTCAGAGCGATTTTTTGAAGCTCATTGAAATACTCGACCTGTTCTCGGGTTCCTTCATGCAGGATCGTATCTGCGAGAGTGAAGAATCCCGCGCCAGGTCCGATCTCGCCCGTGTACGTGCCGGCAGCGAACCTTTTGCAGGCAGCTTTTTTCTCTGGAATGCTTTTGCCGAGCTGATTTACGTAAACGCAGGGTAGATTGAGTTGGCCAACTTTCTCCTTGAGCGTCATTCGGCTCATTAAGTCGTTAACACGCACATCGACCGGTTGTTTGGGGTCAAGATACAAGGGCGACGCAGCGGGGGATTGGGGCTGGCCTGGCGTGGCACGGATTATAACTAGCAAAAGTGAAACACTTAGGACCTTGAGTGCTCGCTTCAGATATATGTGTAGCATTACGACTCTTTCGCCTCGCAATACAGCGGTAAGAAAAGCGGAATGGTTATGCAAGCCAGGTGCCGCGCAATGCCCGACACCCAGCTTTAGAATCTCAGAACAAGAATTTAAGAGCCACTTGTCCTATACGTGGATCCATCGCCGACGTGACCAATCCAAAGGACGAATTGATGATGTCGCCCTCTGGTGCGCCAAAATTAGTGTGGTTGAAGATATTGAAGAACTCGACGCGGAATTGAAGCGACTTGGATTCGGTGAGGAGTACGTTCTTGGTCAGGCCAAAGTCCCAATTAGCGAATCCCGGCCCATGAAAAAAGCGTCTCCGTGAGTTTCCGAGCTGGCCAAGTGCTTCCGGCGTGAACACCGAGGTGTTGAAATAAGGCTTTCCCGAGCGCGGATTGGTAAAGCCTAGCGGTCCCCGCGTGTAGTTTGGGGTGTCGACGACCGAACACGTCGGACCGGTACACCATGTCCCCAGAAGTGAATTGTCATCTTGTTCGTTGATTGTCACAGGTAGTCCGGTGGTGTAGCGCGTGATACCAGTGATGATCCACCCACGAGTCAGCCTATTCGCCGGCAGCAGCTTATCGAAGGGCAGCTCGTACGAATAGCTCACGACGAAATTGTGTGTCATGTCAAAAGCGGACAGAGCGCGAGACAGTCCCGGATTGATGGGGTTGATTTGCTCACCCGCATCACGTACTCCTGGTCCCCAACTGGAAGCATCATCCATAGATTTACCGTACGTATAGGACGCCAGGACGGCTGCCCTATGCGTGGAATGGCGAACGCTTACCTCCAATGCGTTGTAGCTCGAATTGGCCGTGGTGATGAACAGCCCGTTGCTGCCTAGGCCGTTCTGAAACACAGTTCGCGCTGAGTGGATTACCTGTCCTGAAGGCAACGTAAACGTGCCATCTTCCCCAAACGGTCCGCAACCCTGCGAAGCTAGACTGAGGCACAGAGCGGGATTGCCCGGATTCGATTCCAAATCGGCGAGCAGGCGGTGACCCTGGGTTCCAACGTAGCTCACGCTGAGCATGGTGTTTGCCCCGAACTGCCGCTGAAACGACAGCATGTAATCTTCCGAGTAGGGGACACGATTTTTATAGTAAAAACCTGGCGAACTGGAAATCGGAGTGAACTGCGACCAGTCCACATTAGGATCGGGATTCGACGCGCTCGCATTCGCGGGCGGAAAGGCTGGCGGAAACCTCTGGCCCTCATCGTTTCCGGTTGCTCGATCAATGAAGGGTGTTGCAAAAAGCGGGGGCTGAGGGCTGCTCCAGAAATAACCGAACGGTGCGTCGCCGACCTCGTTAAAGCTAGTGGCGTCTTCGAACGCAGTGTAGAAGACGCCAAAGCTCGCGCGAATACTGCTGTTTCCCGACTCCCCAAATAAGCGGTGAAGTATGCCACCGCTCGGGCTCGGCGAGTACGCCACTCCAACTCGTGGTCCGAAATTGTTGTACCGGGTGGGACCAAGGGTCCGGGGCACACCCGGATCACCGGGGAAGACCCAGCCGGTTGGCGCGCCGGGAAAGACTTTTGATTGCAATCCCGGAACGATGGTCTCGATCTGATTATGTTCTTCGTACCACGGAGTGCTGATCTCCCATCGCAGTCCGTAGTTGAACGTGAGATCCTTCCGCGCACGCCAAGTGTCTTGAGCATATAGACCGTAATATCGGGTACTGGTGTGCATGGAAAGCTGGCTACCCTGCTGGTAGGTAGCAACGGCACCTAGAAGAAAATCGGCGAAGTCGCTTCCCGTCTCAAGGCCAGTGAAGTTCCACGAGCCGTTATTGGCGCCGTGATCGTAAATGAATATTTTGCTTAGGTGGAAGCTGCCGCCAAATTTGATGGTATGCGTCCCGTAAACCTTGCTGACGTCGTCGAGAATCTGGTAGGTGGTGTTGATTTGATTTTCAGTGTAAGGATTCACGCCCAGAGACCACTCGTTCGTCGACACATTGGGAACCCCCTCGAGTTGCGAATTCAATACCACGACACCCGGAGTGCCCGGCCCTGTGACAAAGCCGAAGGAGCTTAACTTTGGCCCAACGCCTCCGGTTGGGGTGGGAGCAGTGGAGAAGCGGGTGTAATTGATTCGGAATTCATTGACTCCAGTCGACCCGAAGGTCTTCGTATCGCCCAGGTTAACCTGCTGGGAGCGACCAAGCGTGGTAGTCGCATATCCCGGCAGACTCGCGCCCTGGTATGGATTTAGAAGGTTGAAGTCGTCAAAGAAGTAGTAACCGGAAAGAGTGCCCCATCTTCCGTTCGCATCCAGTCGATACCCCAGTTTGTCATCGCGCAGCCGCTGCGGGAATGCCGAAGTAGAGAAGAAGCCTCCCCCAACATTCGCTTGTGGGATCAGCGGTAGGAGAGCTCGCGCAGGCGCCGAAATTCCAGAAGTGGGGATCACTGCGTTGGGGAAAACGCACTGGGAAGCACTTGTACAGCCGCCAAAGTAGTAAGGCTCGCCTGGACTTACCGGATAGGTAAGCTCGCTGCCGAGCGTACTGGCCCAGCTCGCACCATTGACACAGTTGGTGACGCAGTTACCGAAATTATCGAAGGTGGCAGCCATGGAGGCTGCCTGATCGCTGAGATTGCCGCTTCGATCGGCAGGAGAAGGAACAGGAATGAGTCCACTATCCTGACCGATGACTTGTCGACTACCTTGATAATCGGCGAAAAAGAACACCTTGTTACGGAGGATCGGTCCGCCGATCGTCCCGCCAAACTGGTTACGGTGAAAGGTGGCGCGTGTGGGCGAGAAGTAATTGCGAGCGTCCAAATTGGAGTTTCGCAGAAACTCGAACACGTCACCGTGGAACTGGTTTGTTCCTGACTTAGTCACCACGTTAACCAAGCCACCCATGTAGTTGCCGTATTGGGCATCGAAGTTATTGGTGAGAATGCGGAATTCCGCGATGGAATCGAGGTTGGGGATGATCGCCGTGCCCATGTTTCCACCTTCCTCGACATCCCCTCCATTAACCATGAAGCCATTCGCCGATTCGCGTTGACCACTCACGGACAGATTGCCGGGATTCAAGTCACCCGAAGGATTAAATCCCGAATCGTATTCATGGGTGGACTGAGGGACAACCCCGGGTTGAAGTGCAAGTAGATCGGTATAGGATCGGCCATTCAGGGGAATAGAGGTCATGGATGATCCGGTGATTACTTCTCCCATTTGGGTGCTTTCGGTTTCCGCATGCACAGCAGTACCGGTAACTGTCACTTCTTGTCGCACTGCTCCCACCTGTAGCTTTGCGTCAATTCGCAGGGCACTATCTGCATCGATCACGAGATTTGTTACTTGAAAGTCATTAAAGCCCCCCCGGCGGACAGTCACGGAATAGGTCCCGATGGGCAGTGCCGCAAACGAGTAGAAGCCTTTCGAATCAGTCTTGACGGTATGCTGTACGCCCGTTTGCAGGTTTACCGCTTGAACTGTCGCGTCTGGAATCACAGCGCCCGCGGGATCGGTGACAATTCCCGAAATGGTCCCGGTGATACTGGCCAGGGCCAACGTTGCAAAGAGCAGAACCAAAAACATCGCAAGCATCTTGCAGCTATTCATAACCGCTCCTTGAATCGCACTCTGCTGGATAGAATCTGTCACTGCGCTCCTAATCTCGTTCTGGTGTATCACTGAGTTTCCCAAGCATTTCGTAAATTCGTACGAGAGCATGCCGGAGCATTCGCTCGCCCGCGCCCACTTCCACATAGGTATTCGAGTCGGCTGCGCCATAGCCGCCTTCAGTTGCGGCTGTGATGGTCGGAAAATAATCGAAGTAACCGTTGGTATATCCGACGAAGAAGGCATTCGGCACCGGGCAACGATCTCTGAAGCTAATCTGAAAATCAACGAACGGCTCGCCCGGCATGCCGACCAGTACAATGTTCTTGTTTAGGAGAAGAGTAATTACATGGAGATCAAGGTGATCGGGTAATGGATCCTGGGCAATCAATTCAGCATGATCCTCAAAAACCAGCGGACCATAGGTGTTTAGCATCCCTTCACGAAATTGCGCTACAGGCCAGCGCAGCCGATGACTTAGCAGATCGTCGGCGAAATCAATTGCCGGACTTGCTGGAATATCCGTGTGGATTTCCTTAGCTACATGAACGGCTTCTTCGCCGAGTTGTTCTCCGGTCCAGTCGCGCCGGGCGAGGGCACCATCGGCGATAGTAGTAGTCGCATAGTAAGGGTTGATATCACCGTCGGCGCCTTGCAGGAAAAAGCATAGCGGCTGGTCGATGAAAGCCGTTTCCACTGTGGTTCTCATTTTTGCCACATAGTCCGCGGAATATCGGAGATTGTCAGCGCCAAACACGACGGGATGACATGCGTAGTTGACAAGTATGGCTAGCGGTGTTCCTGTCCGGTCGTCGATCCGCATGACCAAAACCGAAGGATCAAGCGGCGAGGTGGGTCGGCGCTCGGGATTGGTCCACAACATCGTCACCGTACCGTCCGAGTGCACCTGCCGACGGTTGTAACCGATATAAACCCGGCCGCGTCCGATACCAATCCGCGCGTCGGTGAGACGTGCAGTAGCTTCTGAAACGGCGGCCACGATTTTGTCGAGTGCGGCCGTTTCCCAGGCTGGCGGACGCTTGCCAGGATACTGATCCAGAATATTCGGACCGGAATGGGTGTGCGAGGCCGTCACGATGAGATAAGAAATTCCGGCTGATTTCATGACCTCTTGCCGCAGTTGTGCCAAATCGGCCTCGTTGAATGTTCTTCCAAGGTCGAGTGTGATCAGGGCAAGCCGTTTTCCATCAGCCTCAATGACCAACACTCGAGCGTAGAGTGGATCCAACGTCCCGGTTGATGATTTCTTATCCCTTAAGCGATCCAAGAAGCCGTACATTGCCAGACCAGGAGGTGGTGTAATGTCGGCCTTTGCCACTCCCGCCTTGAATGTGGCTGCTTCAACGCAAACGACGCTCGTCAGAAGGCAGAGAAGCGTTGCGGTGCGAAAGATTAGTAACAGGAGGGCTTTCCGACAGGTTTGCCGTGTGCAGGAGAAGCACACCCCAGTCCTGTTCTTCTCTCGAGTTGTCGCAAACTGTGTCACTTCTGTAGATCCTCGGGAAGTTGTTGTAGGCGACCCAACATGCGGTTGATGCTGATGACGCCAGTCTCAACCATGCGTTCGCCCGCGCCAACCTCGACCCACGTGGCAGGATTGGCGGCTCCATAACCGCCTAATGTGGCACTTCGGATTGTTGGGAAATAGCCCTCGTAGCCGTTTGTATATCCAACAAGAAATGCGTCCTCTACTGGGCATCGCTTGCGCCAAGCTACTTGGTATTCGACAAAAGGTTCCCCCGGCATTGTCAGGATGGCGATTCTCTTATTGATCAGGACGGTATCGACGGTTAGCTGAACCTCGCCGGCTGATCTGGTTGGGAATGTCTGGAATCCCGTGGGACCAAAAACCGCAGCCAGAGCTTCACGCCATTTCTCCGGATTCCAACGCCGCGGAACGGTTATAGAGTCTTCGGCATACTGCAGATCGGGATGAGCGTAAGCTTGAGTGTGAATTTTTGTAGCGATGCGTGCGGCTTCCTGCCCAAGTGTCTGTCCTGTCCAGTCACGCATGCCGAGCGCATCTTCTTCTAAGGGGGTAACGGCGTAATACGGATTTATGTCACCTGGGGCACCTTGCAGAAAAAAGCACAGGGGCTTGCTTGCAAATGCGCCCTCGACTGTCCGAGCCATCACTGCCGGGAAGTCAGCTGAGTATCGGAGATTGTCACTTCCGAAAACGACAGGGTGGCAGGCGTAGTTAACAAGAATTGCAAGGGGCTCACCTCCAGCTGTGTCCAAACGCAAAACCGAAACGGTCCCGTCAACCGGCGCCGTCGGAATTTGCGTAAGATTTCGCTCAAACCAACTTACAGTTCCATCGGAGTTAACTCGCAATCGATTGTGACCGATGAAGACGACGCCATACCCCGTGCCGATCTGAACGTCCACGAGATGTGCGCGTGCATGCACTATCGACTTTACGATGTTTTCTAAAGCAGACTGCTCCCACGCTGGAGTGCCCTTCGGGTATTCATCTTGGATTACCGGCCCTGAGTGGGTATGCGAGGCAGCAACCATGATGATCGAAACATCTTCGCTAGTTGCTTTCCGCAACCAGGCGAGCGAGGCCGGTCCGAATGATCGTCCAAGGTCCACGGTGACCAATGCGAGGCTCTGGCTGCCTACTTCCAAAACCAGCACCCGCGCATACAACGAATCGAGACGACCCCTTGCAGGTCCTTTGCGATCGCTGTACCCCCACATCGGCACGCCCTCAGGCGGAGTGATGTCAACCTTGGCTACAGCCGCTTTGAGTGTCGTCGACCAAGCAGTTGGCGTAACAAAGATCAGGGCGAGGATCAGCTGTAAGCTTATTCTCGGCAAACGCATGACCGAGTTCATTCTCACGGCATTCTAGCCTCGCCTTGGTTAGTTACTTCATTTATGAAGTAAATCAAAACCTAGTATTTACTGGAAACGTGGGCCGCTTTATAGCCCTAGACCTCGTGTCTGTCAAGCAAATTTCTAAAAGAGACGCCATCCCTTGCTAGGCAGCGATAGGAAGAGGATTAATTCATTCCTGAAGAAATTCCTTTCAAATGCGGACGACCGCGTATATAAGTCTTAGCGTAGCGTTCGCCAAGTTAGCGACATAATGTTGACTCCTTCGTGCGCGAATCCGAAAAACGGGCTGAAGAGGTGCTATCCGAAATCGGCCGAAAAGGAACTTGGCCTGTTGCGGGTCATTCACAAGAACGATCAGGTCTCGCGAATCGATCTAGTCGAGCGGACTGGGTTCAGTGCGGGCTCGATCACAGGCATGGTGCAGTCTCTCATCAGTAAAGGGCTGGTAACTGAGTTACCTGTCACTGCGCGCCTGAGTGCCTCGGGACGAAGACCTGTTGGACTCAAAGTTCGCCATGACGCCGCTTACCTCGTCGGAGTGGATTTGGGATCTTTCTATTTGCGGACTCTTGTTACTGACATGCTGGGCAATGTCGTTCACAAGATTCAGATAGAAACCAATTTGCCAGCAGGTCGCGAGCAGGTACTGCACAAAACCTTTGAGGCAATCCGAACGGTCATGCGCGATTGCGGAGTTCCCCGAAAATCAATTCGCGGCATCGGCCTCGGACACTCCGGCATCATCGATTCGCTCACGGGAACAGTGTTGTCCTTCCCCCGTCCTGGACAGATGACAGAATGGAAGAACGTGCCGTTAAGAGAAATGATTGTGCATGAATTTTCGCTACCCTGCATTCTGGAAGACAGTGTACGAGCGATAGCGCTGGCGGAACGATGCTATGGCATGGGAAGGAGACTCACTGACTTTGTCTATATAGATGTCGGTATGGGCATAGGGGCTGGCATTGTTTTAGATGGAAAGCTGTATAAAGGATTTGGGGGTGGTGCAGGGGAATTCGGGCACATGACTGTCGAAGAGAATGGCCCGTTGTGTTGCTGTGGAAATAATGGCTGTTTAGAGATGATGGCATCGTGTGCAGCAATAATGCGGGCAACGCGGAATGCAATTGAACAAGGGGTCGATTCCAAAATTAGAGAACTTGTAATGGAAGACTTTCGACAACTGAGCATTGAGGTGATTGCCCAAGCGGCACGGGAGAACGATAGTCTTGCTTTTAGAGTTTTGGATGAAGCCGTGTCACACATCGGAGTTGCTCTTGCTGATTTGGTCAACCTTCTTAACCCTGGTGTTGTGATTTTCGGTGGTCCCTTGTTCCGGACTGCCCCGTATTTGCTCGAAGCACTGAAACGGGTCCTCAAGCAGCGTGCATTAGAACGGTCAGCAAACCAAACGCAATTATGCGTCTCTAATCTCGGAAGCGAAGCAGGCGCGCTCGGGGCCGCGCGAGCCGCTTCCGAGAAGGTGATTGAGCATCTGTACAGAGAAGCTCTTTTAACCTCGTGAGCCATTCGCCTGATCCTGATATCAGCGGAAGCGTCACTGTGAAACAAATCGGTTTCAGTTTCGCTGCCATTGTTCTCATCAGCTAGGCTGGCGAGTGGCTTGAACTCGTGTCCGCAGCGGTAACCGATCATCTCGAAGAAGTGAAGCTCCCTTTACTAGAGCGCGCTCGTTCATCCCCGCGCTGCCACCGAGAGGTTCCAATCACACTCAGGCTTGATGGTTCCCGCATTTTGGAGGGAATCTGCGACCTCTTATTCTTAGAGGGTTGAGAGGTGCATGTGGTCGATTTCAAGACTCACGAGGATAGTTCACGCCGCAGTGTACAGTATGAGCGGCAGATTCACCGGTATAGTCATGCCGTCTCAGAAGTGACTGGCTCGCCGGTTTCGTGTCACCTGTTTTTCATATGACGGTGCGTGAGCGAGATCGTAAAAGTCAAACAGATCGTGGATGTCTCGCTGCCATTATCCCGGCTAACTGCTATTCACGCGGACGAATCTGCCGTCGAAGCCATCGGCGACTGGCTGTGGCTCGCCGAAATCTTGTCCGCCGAGAGTGGCATTGATCCGTCTCGCCCCAAGCGAGAACTTTGAGCCTGCACTGATCAAGAGCTCCTTTGGAGAGCGCGCAGGTCTACTTAACCCAGCCAGGCGCTTCGCTGCGGCTCACACATCGACAGGGCACACACATATATTAGGGATGGACGGAAATGGACGGAAAGGTCTTCGGGCTAGGCCGCCCGATCATAACGGTGGTGCAATCCACCCAGTCGATCATGGGAAACCGCGCGACCCGAGGTTAGGTAGCGAGTTCTGCCCCCTGGCGTTCCCTTTCCCAGCCCAAGGTGCGTGCGATCTTCGCGATGGTAGGAGACGTACTCGGAGAGCAGCCGCTTCAGATGCCGCTCGTTGAGAGCCATCACATGGTCCAGCAGCTCGCGGCGGCAGTTCCCGATCCAACGTTCGGTGACACCATTCTATGATGAAAGTCGTTGGGATTGCCCCCGATGTCCGGCCGGTTGAAGCCAAAAGAGCTGTTCTCGGTGGTATCAAATTGCAGAGAAGGAGTATCGAAGGGGCCAGTCTGCACCAAAAGAATCGTGCTCAAGAGCATGGGGTATTTCGAGAGAGCGATTCAGGGCGATGCTTCGTACGCTCCGGTCTATGCTGGCCTTGCGAACTCTTACCTGTTGTCGGCGGGCTGGTTGCTGATGAGGCCGGCCGAGGCGTACCCAAAAGCCATGACGGCAGCGCTGCACGCCCTCGAACTTAACGAAAATCTGGCGGAGGCCCACACCACCCTCGCCGAGGCGGAACACGAGTACGAATGGAAGTGGGCGGATGCGGAACGGGAGTTCCGCCGGGCCATCGAACTCGACCCGAACTCAGCCATTGCGCACAAGAGTTATGCCGAATTCTTAATGCATGGCGGGCGAAGCGCAGAAGTAATCAGCGAAATGGAACGTGCACGGGATCCGCTGTCGCTGATCGTCAATACATTTGTGGGTTTCGTGTATCACAACGCACGGCAGCACAACGGGCGATTGAAGAGTATGAAACGGTGTTACAGCTCGATCCTCAGTTCGCACCGCCACATTATTTCCTGGGCGGGGCGTTAACAAATATAGGGCAATACGACGAGGCGATTGCACATCTTCAGAAGGCCACGGATCTCACGCATGGTGCGAGTCTAATGTCAGCGGGGTTGGCTCGGGGGTATGCCCTTACAGGACGCCGCGACCAATCCCAGCAGGGCTTGCGGGAACTTCAATTGTGCAGAACGCATCATTACGTCTCGCCATACGGTTTGGCACAGGTATACGCGGCTCTTGGCGACAAAACCGCCGCTCTCGAGATGCTCGATCGAGCTGTGAACGAGCACGCGTTCGAAGTCCTATTTCTGAGGGTCGACCGCAGTTTCGACGGTCTTCATAAAACCACCATTTCCAAGAACCGCTCAAACGAGTTGGGTTCCCAGAATAGTCTCCTGGAACAGCTGAGAGTGCACGGTGCGGAGAGTACCCCCCCAGTTTCCCCGGAAATCCGTAGACCAAGCGAAACGCCTCATGAATCCCGACTGCCCCCATCGTCCGTTTGGCGAATTCAACCACTTTGGGCTGATCTTCGCACGCCTGTTGATTCGAGAGCCAACGTGACAACGCCGACTGTTTTTCCTTAAGAACGCGGAGAGTCAGTTGCTTGGCACGTACCTTCTGGTGGTTTCCAAGCTGTGCGCTGACGCGCTAAAGGGGAACGATGTCGGATTCGTTCTAGAGCGAACGAAACGTTCAATACGAACAGCTGGCTCTTGCGGTATATACGACTCGCGACTCAATGCACCCGGCATTGGAGCATGGAGGGAACTATGAAAAAACTCTGTTTCCTATTCCTGGGAATGATGATGGCGGCAATGGTGGGTGTGACTGCGGCGGTTATCGCTGCACCGGCAACGTCATCAGAGATCGAAGCCAGCGCCTCTGGCGGAGGTCACTACCTAGTCGGAAGTTCGTTGGACGTTCAGTTCGCTTTTTCGGCAGTTCAATATAACGACGGCCACGTTGCGGGATCGTTTCACGATCGCACCAATGACGGGCTCGGCGTGGTCGATTTCGATGCGGATGTAACATGTCTTTCGGTAGACCGCGAGCTGGGCAGGGCTTGGATCGGCGGCGTCATTACCGCCAACCTCTCGACCAGTCCCGACTTTACGGGTGCAGTTTATCAACCCGGCCATGACATCTGGTTCCGCGCCCTGGATGCAGGTCAAGGGGCAGATCAGCAAGACCGGAGAACGTTTGTTGGCTTCGAGGGAACAATTCCGAGTTCAGCAGCTTATTGCGCGACCCGCCCCTGGCCCGCCGATAATGCACGAACCTGGCCCGTGACCCGCGGGAACATTACTGTGCGTGAGCGGGAGGGGAATCAATAAGCCAATGAACAGTGCCTCTTATCGACCTGGATTGTCTTCGGGTGGCCGCGCATCGGAGCGTAGGTGCAGTTCACAACAAAACGAACTGTGGATGATCTGTCCGAGTTGTGCCTGGCCAAAGGCAACGGGAGTGGTCGGGACTCCGGACAACGTGCCCTATGGCTTACTCGGACGTCGAAGACGGCGATGTGATCATTGTAGGGTTCTCATCTCGTGGACCGCAGAATTCTGCGACGCACGTTCGGCATGGTTCCGCATTTCGCGATTCCATCAATTGACAGGCCAGTGACAGCAGCAATGGACTTAGAGCCATCGCGGCGTCCGAGGGGTCAGGCCGTCGGGAGGCGTGTCCTCGCAGCCCGCTCTCATTTAGATGTCGTTCGAGATGCGGCGCGAAAAGCTGCTGGAGTAACACCAAACTGCCGCTTGAATCGCCTGGTGAAATGGCTCTGGTCCGCGAACCCAGCTGCCGAAGCAATTTCCGCAAGAGGGTCGTCGGGTTTACGCAAACGCTCGGCGGCCCACTCGAGGCGTAAACGACGGAGGTA
>Ga0126370_10000173_pt1 | contig 23145 bp, 22 predicted proteins | sample PanSoiMetaPlot_3_FD_92586 | JGI IMG/M metagenome (GOLD analysis project Ga0126370, IMG submission 92586) | Tropical forest soil microbial communities from Panama - MetaG Plot_3 | ecosystem: Environmental > Terrestrial > Soil > Tropical forest > Bulk soil | place: Panama | collected 2016-02-17 | reverse complement strand
GGAGGCCCTGGCCCCGTTCCAAACTCGCATGATCAATACGAATACAGAAACCCACCGTGGAAGAGCGGCCCTTCCAGGGCCGCGTCAGCGTCCACAAACTGTCAACCGCGCAGGTCTGAGGAACCTGCTCGGCAGCTTGCGGCAGCAGCAATCAAAGGTAATTCCTTTTCCTCTGTAGGATCGCCCCAAAGACAATTCATGTAGTCATTGAAAATGACAGGACATCGCGAATCTTTCTTGCCTGCTCTTACACAGGCAACGCGCCGGTATTGGGTCAGTGCCGCTACCGCTTGTTCGAACCCACCTGGCACGCAGCCAATTGCCACAGGGACGCTCTCATAGGTTTCCCCAGGTCCTAAACGCCTCCAGGCTGCGGAGTGCAGGTCATCGGGGCCGCCGAGGTAAGCGTATACATCATCAGCATGGCCGCTGCGCAACGAAGCATCAGAGATTTCCCAGTACCACGATCCGTTATGTTCGATCTGCCAAAACCAGGCTAGACCTAGTTTCACGTTTTCTACGATCGCCATCGGTAGGTATCGTTCTGTCGACCAACTCCCAATGCTTCCGGCCCTTGCCTCGGACCAACTCGTTCGTTCGTTTTCTACGAAGCCCATCTCGGACGGGCGGAACCTGTGCCATTGTCCCTCCGCCATCCAGCTGTTCATTGCAACATGGATGCGGAGTTCGCTGTCAGATCCTTCCGGGGCGGCGAGCCCATGGAGCATTGCCGAACTCAAGAACTCGATGCCGATTGGGGCACTACTGTTATTCGTAACTCGCGAATGCCTCCGGACGACGGGCACGCCGTCGAACCCCTCATAAACAGAATCCACTTGCAAGTTCAAGAGCGAGTCTGTGTGCGAGCAGATCAGCCGCTTGCCTGCATTGCTAGATTCCTCGCGATAGCCGGCGAACAACAATCGGGCGCCGGGTTGTCCGATGCCTGATTTCATGCCTGGATCTGGGGAGTTTTCCCCGCTGCATTGGAGGGCTACTTCGACACCAGAGGAATTGTCTTGTTGACTTGAATGACCGGAGGGAACGACACGCTTTTGCCGCAGTCTGCCGCCCTGTAAGTCGAAAGAAAAGATCAGATTCCCGCTGATCCATTCGAATGGTCTGAGATCCTTCTGATCGGAGACGAGACGAAAAGGCACAAGAGCGCCGATTCCGATGCAGCTGGCGGTCTTGATGAAGCGTCTTCGATTAGTGAGCATACGCGTTTCGTCAGCGGTTTCCCGGACATCTCCAAATCGCAGCCGGCTACTGTTTTAAGGAAAAGTTATGCGAAGCGCATAAGCGTGTTTGGCCGGAGCCTGCGTCGGCAAATGGACATGGAGGCCGTCGGCGCGCTGGTCGAACTGCAGTTTCGCATCGTTGCCTAACAAGTTGACGGACTGAACATGTACGCTGCCCACAGTCGGTGCGAGCGAGTGAATCACAGCCTCACCATTAGTCGGCCAGCCGAGTCCTATCGCGTAGAGCACATCGCCTTTAGTCGTGAAACGAAAGTCTTCGGCTGTATAGCGCGTCGTGTCGGTATCGTGAAAGGATCCAGCGGCTACCTTAGTTGGACCCTCGCCATAGATCCTCCACGGCCGGGTACCGTAGATCGCATCCCCATTCACATTCAGCCATGCTCCTACATCGAGAAGAACTTGCTGCACTTCCTCCGGGATGGTGCCGTCCGAGCGTGGACCGATGTTCAACAGCAAATTGCCATTCTTGCTGACGATATCGATGAGTTGATGAACCACGAATTCCGGCGACTTGAACGTGTCGTCCTTAATGTAGCCCCAGGATTTGTTACTTACAGAAGTGTCGGTCTGCCAGTAGAGGGGACGGATATCGCCAAGCTGTCCGCGTTCCAGGTCAAGCACGGCGGAGTGCTCCTGCATGGCGTAGTCCTTGTAATTAATCACTCCGACGTGGTCCCCGTACTTCAGAGAACTGTTGTAATAAAAGGCGGCGAACTTGGTGAGATTTGGCCGGATCGAAGCCTGTCCGATCCACCAATCGAAGTAGACGATATCGGGATGATATTTCTCTACGAGTTCCGCGCCCCGCGCGAGCCAGTCGTCGGCCCAGGCAGAAGAGACATAAGTGAAATCATTGCCGACGGGAGTTCCCCAGTTGATGACTCCCAATTGTGCTGGACCATAGAAGGCGGCATATTGCGGGTCGTTAACGTCCGATGGGATCTTGCGGCCCACGCCCAGGAAGAAATCGTGTTCTACACGATGAGACGAGACGCCAAAATGCAGTCCCGCGGCTCGCACTGCCTTGGATAGATCACCAATCACATCGCGATGCGGTCCCATTTTGGCCGCCGTCCAATCGCTCAACCCGCTGTCGTACATGGCAAAGCCGTCGTGATGTTCTGCAACGGGCACGACGTATTTTGCACCCGCTTTTTTGAACAGCTCGCCCCAGGCGGAAGGATCAAAATGCTCGGCCTTGAACATGGGGATAAAGTCTTTATAGCCGAACTTGTCCTGTGGTCCGTAAGTAGCGATATGGTGCTTGTATGCGTCGAATCCAGGCTCATACATATTTCGGGGATACCATTCACTGCTAAAAGCCGGGACCGAGTAAGCTCCCCAATGAATGAAAATGCCGAACTTCGCGTCCTTGTACCATTCGGGTACTTCATACTTCTGAAGTGATTCCCAGTCGGGCCGGAATGGACCCTGCTGATCGAGGCTGTCGACTCTCTTCAGCAAGGTGGCGCGTTCTGAGTCGTATTTGCTGCTCGCCTTCTGCCAGATTTGATCGATGCTCTCCGGATCCTGCGACGCGGTTGGGGCGGTGGCGACCTGAGCATGTACTAAGGCAAGTGGCGACAAGGCAACCAGAATCGTGCCTACTCTAAGAATTGAGAGAGAACGAGATGAGAACATTGTGACCTTTCGTCAGACGCATCGCAGAATTCTGCGCGGATCAATTCAATAAATAACAAGAAACATTAATCCATGGTGACCATAATTTTTCTGAAGCGTGATGGATTCTCGCTCCAGGAACGCAACGCATCTCCTGCCTCTTTGAGAGGAACAACTGAACTAACGGCTTCATCAACGGGAAACAATCCGCCTTCGAGGAACTTGATCACGGCCTCGAAATCCTCCGGTTGGGCATTTCTGGAGCCGAGAATATCCAACTCCTTCAGTACGAACAGTCTGGTTTCATAACTGACCGGTTCCTTTGCGTACCCGATGTAGACCACTCTCCCGGTGAATGCCACCTCTTCGACCGCCGCCCGAAATGTCGTTGCGGTGCCAATCGCTTCGATCGCAACATCCGGTCCCCGGCCGTCGGTCATTTCCAGCAATCGCTCATGTAGTGGTTCTCGCTTGCTATTAACGGTGAGTTGAGCGCCAGCTATCCGCGCTAGTTCGAGTTTTTCGTCATCCACGTCAATACAGATCGTGCTCGCACGCCGGGAACTTGCGGCCGCTACGACCCCAAGACCCACTCCGCCGCAGCCCCAAATCGCAACCGTATCTTCCGCAGTGACACGGCCACGAGCGACAGCATGAAATCCGACTGTCAGTGGTTCCACCAGGCACAACTCTTTGAGTGTCAGCTTCGCGGGATATAGTTTTTCTCGCGGCATCACAATGAATTCGGTGAGGGCGCCATCCCTTTGCACGCCGAGGGTCTGGTTGAACTGGCAAGCATTCCGACGGCCGCGTCGGCACGAAGAGCATTCACCGCAACTGGTGTACGGGGATACCGTTACGTTTGTACCAGCAGGCAGCACGGCATTGTGTCCAAGATCTTCGATGACAGTTGCTGATACTTCATGCCCCAGAATGCGCGGATACGTGACCAGTGGGTTGAGTCCGCGGAACGAATTGAGATCGCTGCCACAGAATCCCACCATGCGGACCTTCAGCATCACGTTCGTATCTGTGACCACCGGATCAGCGATGGACTCCAAATTGGTCTCACCCGGCTTGTGGAGTACGAGCGCTTTCATGTCTGTACTCGGTGCAAAATAATCGGTAAAGTTATCGATGTCAACAATAGAAGCTCGGGAACAGAAACTGGCTTCCGTTTACGTTCGACAATCGGCGAGCTGGAATTTCTAAACTGACGGCTACCTATGAATATACGAATGAAGGACATCGCCAAAGACCTTGGAGTATCCCTAATCACCATTTCCAAGGTTCTGAGAAATCATCCTGACATCGGAGAAGAGACTCGCGAGCGGGTCCTTGCCCGCGTGAAAGAACTGGACTATCGTCCCAATCTTGCCGCGCGCAGCTTGGTCACCGGGCGTTCGTATCTTGTGGGTCTGGTCGTTCCTGATCTGCTGCACCCCTTCTTTGCGGAGGTTGCCAAGTCTCTCTCCGAAGTCTTGCGACAAAGCGGGTACTATCTGATCGTTTCCTCCTCGGACGAGGATCCGGAACTCGAGGAGGTCGAGATTAATCATCTGCTGGCACGCCGGCTCGACACCCTGATCATTGCATCGTGCCGCACGACCGTCGACGTTTTCTTTCACATCGAAAAGCAGAACATACCGTATGTGTTGATCGATCGGTGCTTGCCTGGCCTTTCGACGAACTTCGTCGGTGTAGATGATGAATTGGTCGGTATGCTTGCGACTAAGCACTTGGTCGATATTGGCTGCAAAAGAATCGCACACATTTGTGGGCCGGAGATCAGTCCAGGGATTCGCCGGATGGAAGGATATAAACGAGCCCTTTCGCAAGCTGGGATGAAAGTGATGGATGATTATGTCATCACGCAGCGCAAGGGAGATGTCGGAACCAAACAGGGCGGCGCAGAAGCGATGCGCCAGCTCCTAAGTCTCGAGCCCAGACCTGACGGATTATTCTGCTTCAATGACCCACTGGCAATGGGTGCCATGAATTATGCGCTGGATCACGGAGTCCGAATTCCAGAAGATTTGGCGATCGTGGGCTGCGGAAATCTCCACTACGACGACTCGCTTCGTGTTCCGCTCTCCAGCATCGATCAACACAGCCGGAAAATCGGAGAAGAAGCTGCGCGTATCGCGCTCCGCATTCTGAACTCAAAAGCACCCCTAAAGCCGGAAAGTCTGGTGATGCAGCCCGAGTTGATTGTCCGCGAATCGACGCAGCGACGTGCGGGTAAGGATATTTCAAAAAAGGGGCGCACAAGCGCAAAGCGAAGCCATAGGCGTTAAAGATCCTCGCATGCAGGGCTTTATCGTTCTCTGGCATTTCCTTCTCGGGTTCGTTACAGTTAGCGTTACAGCCGCACCCACAACTAATGAAACTAAACTTGCTTCCATCCAGCAGCTTCCGGACTCCTCTTTTTCTCGGCCTGTGCTGGCTTACCTGGACCGCGACACAGGCAGCCGCACAGTTGTGGGATGTGCCCCCACTCCCCCCAGTTAAGTACGCGCAAGCTCAGGATGGTATGACAGCCACAATCGGAAACGAGAGCGTTCACATTTCCGTTTGCCGTCCCTCTGTCATCCATTTTGTCGCTTCGCCCGAGCCGCCCAACACGACTCGACAGAACCAGCCATGGATGCTCGATTCAAAGCAGTCTTGCCCAGGCGCCAAGTTCCAGGTATCGCAGACTGCCGAGGCGGCCATCCTCAGTACCGACACTCTAAAGGTTGAACTCTCCCTGAAGTGGGGAAACCTGAAATACAGCACCGTTACCGGCGCGGATCTTTTGCGCGAACGGAACTCCATTCCGCGCACGTACGAACCGGCTGTACTGAATGGCGAGAATACATTTCATGTAGAAGACAGGTTTGCTCCGGATTTCTCAGAAGGTTTCTACGGTCTGGGCCAACACCAGAGCGGAATGTTCAACTATCGAGGTGGTACCGTTGAACTTGGGCAGAATAACACCGATGTCGCCATCCCTTTGCTGTTATCGAGTAAGGGCTATGCCCTGATGTGGAATACCGCATCGCTAACACATGTCGATAATCGCTTCCCGCTGGAACTCAATCTGAATTCACTTGCCGGCCATGCCGTCGATTACTACTTCATTTACGGCCCGGAGATGGATCAACTCATCCATGAATATCGGAACCTTACCGGAAACGCCCCGCTATTGCCGAAATGGTCCTACGGATTCTTCCAGTCGAAGGACCGTTACGTCTCGCAAGAAGAAGTTCTAGGAATCGCACACCGCTATCGCATGGAGCACATACCGCTCGATGCAATTGTTCAGGATTGGTTCTGGTGGAAAGCGGAAGGCGATCCGATCTTCAATTCGAATTTCCCGGATGTCCCGGGTGAGCTCGAACAACTCCACGATGAACACGTCCATACCATGCTCTCGGTGTGGGGGCTGTTTGACTCGAAGTCGCAGAACTTCGGGGAGATGACGAAGCAACATCTGGATGTTCCCAACGCCCATGTTTACGACGCGACGAATCCGAAAGCGCGTGACTTCTTTTGGCAGGATCTCGCAGGCAAGTTGTTCTCCTTGGGATGGGACGCATTTTGGCTGGACAGCGCCGAACCAGAAGAATATTGGCCCCACATGGGCGACGCAATCTTGCAAAACAAAAGGATCTCGATCGGCAATGGCGCTGAGTACACGAACATCTTTCCATTCATGCACACAATGGGGGTTCAGGAACACTGGAAGGCAGCCACGGGCCGCAAGCGAGTTTTCCTGTTGACGCGGTCTGCGTTCCTCGGTCAGCAGCGAGTTGGAGCGGCAGTCTGGTCAGGTGATGTTTATGGCTCGTACTGGGGCTTACGCCATCAAGTGGCCGCAGGGTTGAATTTTGCGCTCTCCGGATATCCTTACTGGACGACCGATATTGGCGGCTATTGGCCGCCGCATGACAATCCAGTTGAGGACCCAAAATTCCAAGAGTTGTATGCACGATGGTTCGAGTACGGAACCTTCTGCCCGATTTTCCGCACGCATGGGCACCGGCCGCAGAATGAAATCTGGGCCTTCGATAAAGTCGAGCCGATTCTCGTCAACTACGATAAGCTGCGCTACCGCCTTATGCCCTATATCTATTCGCTGGCATGGCGTGTAACGAATGACGACTACACGATTCAGCGTCCGCTGGTTATGGATTGGCGAACTGATCTCAGAGTTCGGGACATTGGTGATCAGTTCATGTTCGGTCCTGCGCTCCTCGTCAACCCGGTACTTCAGCCGGACGCCACTCGCAGAACCTTGTATCTGCCAGACGCTCCGGTCTGGTACGACTTCTGGACGGGAGCCTCCCAAAGCGGTGGGCGGGAGATCGACGCCGACGCGCCTCTCGATCGCATTCCCCTCTACGTACGTGCTGGTTCGATTCTTCCGCTGGGTCCTGAAATCGAGTACGCGGACGAGAAACCTGCAGGACCGATCGAGCTAAGGATTTATCCCGGCGGCGACGCAGAATTCGATATCTATCAAGACGCGGGCGACGGTTACGACTATGAACACGGTGCACACTCTGTCATTCCAGTGCACTGGTCCGAAGCAGCCCGAACTTTGACGATTGGACCACGAGAAGGAAGCTATCCCGGAATGGCAGCAAATATTGAGATGAAGATCGTGTTCGTGACTGCCGGACACGGAGCGGGACCTGAACTCACCGCCAATCCGGACAAGCTGATCGATTACTCCGGAGCGGCAACTTCGGTTCACGCGCCGTAACATCGACGCTTGAACAGGTAGCAATTCGTTTGGGTATTCACAGGAGTCGAATGAACCATCCCAGAATCGTATTACTGGCCATACTCATCCTCATCATCGCTTTCGTCGCCCCCACTTCCTTCGCGCAAGACACCTCCAACTTCCCGTACATGAATCCCAAGCTCTCTCCTGAAGAGCGCGCGGCTGATCTCGTACATCGCATGACGCTCGAGGAGAAGGCTTCGCAGCTTGTTAATCAGACGCGCGCCGTCCCGCGCTTGAACATCCCTTCTTACGATTGGTGGAGCGAAGCCTTGCACGGCGTGATTTCCGATGGAGTCACGGAGTTTCCCGAACCTATCGGTCTTGCTGCGACGTTCGATGTGCCTCGCATTCACGAGATGGCGACAGCTATTGGCATTGAGGGCCGAATCAAACACGCGCAGCACGTGCGCGCCGGTCATTCGAACATTTTCGAAGGTCTCGATTTCTGGGCGCCCAATGTCAACATCTTTCGTGATCCTCGCTGGGGACGCGGCCAGGAAACCTATGGTGAAGACCCCTTCCTAAGCGGTCGCCTAGCCGTTGCGTTTGTCACCGGCATGCAAGGCGATGATCCACATTATTACCGCGTGATCTCCACGCCAAAGCACTATGCCGTTCACAGCGGCCCCGAGCCCACTCGCCATTTCACCGACGTAGATGTTAGCAAGCACGACGAGGAAGACACCTACTTACCCGCATTTCGCGCAGCTGTCGTCGAGGGTAAAGCGGGCTCGGTTATGTGCGCTTACAATGCGATCAACGGTGAGCCTGCGTGCGCGAGTCAATTTCTCTTGCAGCACACTCTTCGCGGCGCTGGGACTTCCAGGGCTATGTAGTCTCTGACTGCGACGCCGTGCGCAACATCTTCAACGGCCACCACTACCGCCCAACGCAGCCCCAAGCATCGGCGATCTCAGTAATCCGCGGCATGGATAACGAGTGCATCGACTCCGCAAAAGTAACCGATGACCACGATTACAAACCGTACATCGAAGCTGTGCAGCAGGGCTATCTGCCGGAAAACTCCGTTGACACTGCGCTCATTCGTCTCTTTACGGCTCGCATCCGTCTCGGAATGTTCGATCCGCCTGCGACCGTCCCGTACATGAACATCGACGAGAAACAACTCGACAGCCCCGCTCATCGCGAGCTAGCCCGTCGCGTAGCCAATGAATCGATTCTGCTCAAGAACGACGGTGTCCTACCTCTGAAGTCTGCCAAGCGAATCGCTCTGGTCGGCCCGCTCGCCGATCAGACTGCCGTTCTCCTTGGCAACTACAACGGCAGTACATCGCACACCGTCACGGTGCTCGAAGGAATGAAGGCCGAATTCCCTGAGGCGAAGATCATCTACGTGCCCGGTACTCAATTTCTCTCGAACAAGGCGGACCCCGTGCCGGCATCTGTCCTGACCACGCAAGATGGCAAGCCCGGCCTCAACGCCGAATACAGTTCGCGTCCGAGCTTTGAGGCAAAGCCGACTCCCATCACTTCGCGGGTCGAGTCCGCCGTGAATCTCAATGAGAGCAATGTCCCTGAACAGGCAAAAGGAATTACGGGCCTGTTCGTACAATGGACTGGCTCGCTCACCCCAACTGCGACCGGCGACTATCTGTTAGGACTCAGCGTCGACGGCTTCGGCCGCCTGTCAGTGGATGGAAGAGAGGTTACGACGCTCTGGGGTAAGAACAAGAATTTAAGCCCGGTTCACCTCGAAAAAGGACACCCCGTAAAGCTCGAGGTCCAATATGGACGCAACGGAGAGGGTAAGCCAGAAGCGCAACTCCTATGGGCTCCCGTGAATAACGCACCCGATCCGGCGGCCGTGGCGGCCGCGAAGAATGCCGATGTCGTCGTCGCCGTTGTCGGCATCACCAGTCGTCTCGAAGGGGAAGAGATGCCTGTCAGCCAGCCCGGCTTTTCCGGCGGCGACCGCACCAGCCTTGATTTGCCCAAACCCGAAGAAGATTTGATTGAGGCCCTGGCCACCGCTGGCAAGCCTCTTGTGGTCGTTTTGATGAATGGCAGCGCTCTCAGCGTCAACTGGGCGAAGGATCACGCCAACGCCATCCTCGAATCCTGGTATTCCGGCGAAGAAGGCGGAGCCGCGATCGCCGAAACTCTTAGTGGAAAAAACAACCCCGCCGGACGTCTTCCTGTCACCTTTTACAAAGATGTTCGCCAGCTTCCAAATTTCGAAGATTATTCAATGAAGGGGCGCACGTATCGCTACTTTGAGGGCGAACCATTGTGGCCCTTCGGATATGGCCTCAGCTACACGAGCTTCACTTACAGCAATCTCAAGCTGCCCGATGCGCCACTGAACGCCGGTGATCCGCTGCACGCATCCGTGACAGTCGCGAATACTGGAAAGGTTGCCGGAGACGAAGTCGTCGAACTCTACCTACAGTTCCCCGATGTCGCCGGTGCACCTGGCCGCGCGCTCCGAGGATTCCAACGCATCCATCTGGAACCCGGAGCCAGCCAAAATGTCGATTTCCAGTTGAACCCGCGCGACCTCAGCATGGTCACCGATCTCGGGGACATCATCGTGGCGCAAGGCAAATACACGCTCTCGATCGGGAGTGGTCAACCAGGAACAGGAGTTCCGTCAAGCAGCGGGAACTTTGAGATCAAAGGACAAATCATGCTGCCGGAATAGTTGTCAGCTAAGAGATTGAGGCGATATGCATTCGACATTCTTAGGCAAGACGTTTTTGGCATTTCTCTCAACTACTTGTGCTTGGGCGCAGCAACCAAGCTCCTGCGCGAAGCTGGCAAACTTCAAACCCGAGAATGTTGAAATCACCAAAGCAGTGGTCATCGCTGCGGGGACAACGGAGCCGATTCCCTGGAACCAGACTCGCAGCGCACCCCTGCCCGCCTATTGCCGAGTCGAAGGCGTGATGAACCGACGCACCGGAGTTGACGGTGAAGAATTCGGAATCACCTTTGCATTGGCCATGCCCGACAAATGGAATGGCGATTTTCTAATGCAAGGCGGGGGTGGCAGCAACGGCATTGTACTTGCGCCTCTTGGATTGAACGCTGCCGGAGAAACGCCCGCTCTCATGCGCGGATTCGCTGTTGTAAGCACGGATTCGGGCCACAAAAGCCACCACCCAGGATTTGATTTCGATTTCAGGCGAGATCAGCAGCATATCTGGATTTTGCTTACCTCGCGAATGCTGAAGTCGCTGCTTTGGCCAAACAACTCATCGCACAACACTACGGCAAACCCGCAGCGTATTCGTACTTCTCGGGCTGTTCCACAGGCGGCCGCGAAGGCATGATTCTTTCGCAGCGTTATCCCACCGCTTTCAATGGGATCATCTCTGGTGATCCCGCGATGCGCACCGGGCTTTCCAATCTTGCGATCGGCCGATGGATTCCCATCGCCTTCAATCAAGTCGCTCCAAAAGATGCGAATGGCAAGCCAATCATCGCGAAGTCGATTACCGACGACGACCGCAAGCTAATCAAAGATGCGCTCTTGAAAAGGTGCGATGCCAAAGACGGTCTCGCGGATGGCTTGATCTCCGATCCTCTCGCATGCGACTTCGACCCTGAGATGTTAGCTTGCACGAGCGAGAAAAAAGACTCTTGCTTGGCACCAGAAAAAGCAGCCGCCATCAAGAAGGCGATGGGAGGCCCGAAGACCGCGACTGGAACGCAAGTCTATGCCGGCTTCCTTTATGACACAGGCATCACGAACGGTCCGCCGTTCCGAGGATTACTCTCGCCCGGTCCCGGCATTTTCGGGCCCGCGACAACGGACATGTCGATGGATGTCGATAAGGAAGCTCTGGCGGACATCCAACCGCTCGTGGACTCAATGTCCACCAACCTGACGACCTTCTCCGCGCATGGCGGGAAGCTGATTTGCTACCACGGCAATAGCGATCCGTGGTTCTCCCCGCTCGACACGTTCGACTATTACAAAGATATGGCAGCGGCCAATGGAGGCATCGACGCGGCGTCCAAGTGGAGCCAGTTCTACTTCGTTCCGGGAATGAGTCACTGCGGCGGAGGTCAGGCTCTGGATCAGTTTGATCTGTTAGGCGCGATCGTCAACTGGGTCGAGAAGGGAACGGCACCGACCTCAGTAATCGCGACTGGCAAGGCTTTCCCTGGGCGCAGTCGGCCGCTGTGCCCTTATCCGAAGCACGCGCAATATAAGGGAAGCGAAAATCCCGAAGAGGCGAATTCTTTCGAGTGCCGCTGAGCGGAACGGATTCAGCCGTGGCTTGGCAAACGAGTAATGGATGAAATAGGAGCGCAGAGATGAGATACCTCGGAATCGCAGTTATTTTTCTCGCGAGTCTTTGTTGTGCACAGGAAGCAGGAGATTTTCAGCCCTCTTCAACCAACGTCTGGGCAGCGCAGTATCCGCGGGTTGACACCGCCGGAAGAGTACAAATTCGCGTAAAAGCTCCTGACGCGACAAAGGTCCGACTGAATTTCTGGAGCGGGCCGAAGGTCGACATGGAGAAACAGCCGGATGGATTCTGGATCATCACCACTCCACCGCTTGTTCCGGGTCTCCACTATTACACCGTGATTATTGATGGGGCGGAAGTGAGCGATCCAAATACGCACGCCTTCTTCGGAGGAGGAAAACCGGCAAGCGCCGTAGAAGTTCCGGAACCGGGCTCTACCTACTACTCGATTCAAGATGTGCCCCACGGCGCGGTTCGCGAGGTCTGGTACAACTCGAAGGTGACGGGAACATGGCGACACGCGCTGGTCTATCTGCCTCCGAACTACGATGCGCAGCCTAAGACACGATATCCGGTCCTCTATCTGCAACACGGAGCTGGTGAAGATGAGACTGGCTGGGTTCGGCAGGGCAACGCCAATTTCATTCTCGACAATCTCATCGCGGCCAAGAGTTGCAAGCCGATGATCGTGGTGATGGCTTACGGCTACGCACACCGCGCCGGTGAGGCACCTGTCGATTTGTTCGCAAAGGGGTTTGGGTCCCCTGAAATGTTGAAGGCCGTGCAGGATATGGCGGCGGCATTTGAAGACGATGTCACACAGGTGCTCATCCCATACATCGATTCGACTTTCAGAACGCTGTCAGATCGTGACCATCGCGCGATGGCCGGTCTATCGATGGGCGGCATGCAAACGTTCCAGATCACGCTGGATCATCTGGATCTCTTCTCGTACATCGGTGGCTTCAGCGGAGCGGGAGGCATGCTCGTGCTAGGAGATCGGAAACTAGATCCCAAGACCGACTATAACGGAGTGTTTGCTGATCCGACAGCATTCGCCAAGAAGGTACATTTGCTCTGGCTTGGCGTAGGAACAAAGGAGCCAGAAAGAATGCGCGCAGGACTCCAGAGGCTGCACACGTCGCTTCAGGAAGCAAACATTCAACACGTTTTCTACGAATCACCGGGCACTGACCATGAGTGGCAGACGTGGCGCCGCGATCTGAAGGATTTTGTACCGAGACTCTTCTAGCCACGCTTCAGCTAGCATAAGTAAAATCGCACAAGTCGAGGCTTCCGCGGCATGCGGACATCGATTGCGTACCTGACAGATCAGCTTTCGGACCCGGCGTCCAGTTGAGCGGTGGCACAGATGTCACTTCGGCGCTTGCCTACTGCGAAAAGCAGATCGAGAATCCGGCGAAGACACATCTCGTGCTAATCACAGTTTTGTATGAGGGAGGCGGCACCAGGTCGATGATGGCGCGTGCTGCCGCGATCAAACAGAGTGGCGTAAATCTCATCGTGCTGCTGGCACTCTCGGATTCGGGCCATGCAGCTTATGAAGCGAAACATGCAGAAGGAATCGCAAGCCTCGGATGTCCAGTGTTTGCCTGTACTCCGGATCAGTTTCCGTCGATGACGGCTTCCCCGCTCACCGGAAAAGATCTAACAAGCTGGGCAGCTGAACAAGATATTGCTCTCATTCGGGGATCTTGAGTGGAGCTTGTGCGGCAGCCGCTTCAGACGGCTGCTGACGCTGCCGGAATCGGAAAGCTGACGACTCACGCATTCCGACACACTTCAGAACGTAGCTGAATCAGACTGGCGCACCCATTCCGACTCAGCAAAAGCTAATGTTCCAGCCTTGCAATGACTACGGATACTTGCGGCATGAGGCTCGATGCGGCATCGACTTGCGGCCAGCGGTGCTGGACGGAGTATTCGCTATCGGATCACCGGACGGAATCGCGCGACCGTAAGCTATTGAAAATAGAGTGTAAGTTATAGGATTACTGGACAGACAAAATGAATCGCAAGCTATTGAAAACAAGTGACTTGGTGGGCGCTATAGGATTCGAATTTTGGGGTACTCGCATTTTCAACAACATAGAGTCGCACGGCGGGCACCGTAAAGCAGTGGAAGACAGTGTTAAACAGCGCTAACGGATCACAAACGGATCACAATGCATGCTCGTCTAATTTTAAGTCCGCTGCGTTATTTGCATGTCTTCATAGGTAACAATGCTGAAATTGTGTAAGTGAGTGTGTATCGCTTTTCAAGGTTTTCCACGCTCACGTCGCAAGGAAGCACCTCGCCGTCCGGCGTTTTTTTCCGAACGACCGTCCTCGTTTGGACCGCACGTCCGAGCCTCTAAGATTCTAGCCGTCAGATTTCTTGATCTCCGAAAATTCCAAATCAAAGCGACTGAGGTATTTGCGGAGCCGATCCGCATCGTTTGAAACCGACTTGCGAGCGCGAGAGGCACCGAAGAGAGTACGTCCTGCCTCTGAAAGGGAACGACTCCGCTTGCACACGTCGACGACAAACGCCAACTGTGCGCGGTCGAAGAGGTCGATTTCTTCCAGCCGTCTCGTGGTGAGCAATCGTACAAGCCCGTCATTGTCTCGAGGTATCTCTGGCTTGTGCCAAGCCATAGAAAGCATGCTAGCTTCCTCATCTACTATCTGAGTGGAAATCCGCCCACCCGGCGCGAGCGTTGCCATGCGGGCGACGGCCGCATTCAGATCACGGAAATTGCCCGCCCACGATGCTGCCGGCGACAGCGCAAAGTCCAAGAATCTTCCCCGAGCTTCCTTGCAGAAGGTCACCCGGCGACCTACTTTTTCCGCAAAGCGATCCAATTCGAAATCGAGGTTGGGTTCGATGTCCTCGGTGCGGTTCTTCAGACCCGGCATCGAGAATGTCCAGAGATTGATTCGAGCCAACAGATCTTCGCGGAATTTCCCCTCGCGCACAGCGGCAAATAAGTCGCGATTTGTGCCCGCGATAAGCTGAAAATCGCTGTGTGCTTCTTCGTCTGATCCAAGAGGTAGAAACGTCTTCTCCTCAAGAGTCCTCAGCAACATCGCCTGCTCATCAACGCCGAGCTCGCCGATCTCGTCGAGAAAGAGCACACCTTTGTCGGCTGCACGTAGCAAACCAGCGCGATCTTTCTGAGCGCCTGTAAGGGCACCTTTCACGTGTCCGAACAGGGCAGACATTGCGGCATCGCCTCGGATGGTAGCGCAGTTCACATCCACAAAGATTCCCTCTATTGATCGTAGAAGGTGGCGTCCCACCGCACCGAAGATCAAATAGATGTCAACATTCGTTAAGTCGGAGGGCAAATTCAGTGATCGCGCTTGCCGCTAGGTCGTTGTGAACGGTATCCACGTCCTCAACCTCGAAGAACTTGTGCTCAGGGTTGAGCGAAGAAAACATCGCGGGTTCTCCAATTGGTATATGAGAGATAGGCAGAGTAGAGCTGAGATGACTTGGGAAGAATTTTGCAGATCACTCGCGGACTTTGAGCGTCCAGCCAGACTCTCCCACGCGCTCGCAGGGTTGTGCTGGGATGCGAAAGTCGATTGCAAGCGAGCGCACGAATCTGCGCAGCAGGACGAGGGTAAAGACGGTTCAGGGTTCATGCCTACTTGCATCGCAAGGAAGGCGATCAGAGCAGCCTACTGGTACAGTCGGGCGGGCGAGCCTCGATGCGGAGTGGCTGGACATAACCAAGTCTTTGCTCGGATGGAGCCAGCTAGTCCCTCTCGCGGTTCTGATTCTTCTGGTTGGGTCTGATTTTTCACTAGTCGAGTTTGCAAGCATTAGAATCGGCTGTTGGTTCGTTGCCGAGGCGCTTGTGCCACTTCCGCAGGATATTCATCAGGCAATCATCGAAGAACTGCGTGCGCAAAAGCGGCAAAGGCATTCGCTCTGGTTGCTTATCGATAAAACCGAGGTGTTGGACGAGAAACCCAGCCAGTTCATCTACCGACTTACCCTTGCCGAAGAGATTCGCGTTCCTCCAGATTCGATTCTTGTTATCAAGGTGCCGGGGCAGGACGGATCGGTCGAAGTCCAAGTTCTCTACACGGCGGAACGAACTCTAGTCGTGATGTCGCAGCAGCCTTTGCCGCACCAAATGGCAATGGTTCGCGTCGAGTTCGACCCGACCTTCATTCTCAAAAAGCTCGAGCAGCACCTTGACCAAGTGCTCCGATTTCCGCCCTCCCCGTTGAAGGCTTTGCTTGCCCGTGCTCTTCCCGACGGGAATAGCAGCACAGCAACGCAGACAGGTTCGGGAGAGCCACGACACGATGAGCGTCTGAATCAGTTCCAGCATGATTCCGTTCTCCGAATGCAATTCGACGAAGTTCATTTACTGTGGGGGCCTCCCGGCACTGGAAAAACGCACACGGTTGGGATGTCAGTATCCAGACATGTTCAGCGGAAAAAGACTTGCTTGTTGCTGTCTACATCAAACTCAGCAGTGGACGAGATGGTGCGAGCAACAGGGTGTGCTCTTGGAGACGAAGGACTGGAGCATGTCTTCCGGGCTGGAGTAACGGCTGACAAAGAAACCCAACCTTTTACGTGTATAGGGCTCCTGGAAAAGCGGGAACCCGAAGTAGCCGCTGCTGTGAGACGCGCCGACCAGCGCCTTCGTGAGTTGACGCTGAACCTTCCAACCCTCCTGAAGATCGATTCGAGTGACAAGATTTTTGAGGAAATGCAGCAGTGCAAGAACCTGATCGCCGGATTTGCAGCGCGGGCAAAGGCGTTTGCCGAATCCCTCGCTGCCGATTCCCGGTGTGTTGCTGCAACATTGGCGATGTTGGTTATCAACCCCACTCTAAGCAAACGGGAATTCGATGTCGTCTACATCGACGAAGCATCGATGGTGTCTTTACCGTTCGCTTTTGCAGGCGCAGCGCAAGCTGCGGAGCAGGTTATCTTTGCGGGCGATTTCCGGCAGTTGTCGCCGATTTGCCGTTCCGAAAAGCGCGAGGTAAGAGAATGGTTCGGTCGGAATGTATTTGACTATTTAGGTGTCAGCCAGCGCACGACGAACGGAGTGTTACCCCCGTTCGTATCCATGCTCCGTGAGCAGTACCGCATGACCGAGAGTATCGCGCAGGTCGTTAGCGACCTCAGCTATTTTGGCAAGCTCATTACCAATGAGGAGATCGGAGTCGGCAAACGCCCTGTTTTTGTGGACGTTTCGCAGTTGTGCTCAACGTCGCCCTACAGCGTTCACGAGAGTTCTTACTATCAACCTCACTCTCTGCTTCTTCTGAGTGTAATCTGCAACCGTTTTCACGAATGGCTGGGGCCAGACAATTTGCTTCTCAGCCCCTTCAGGGCGCAGCGTGCGCTGCTGGACGCCGCTTCAAAAGACCTCTCGAAACCAAATCGCCAGTTGTCTGCCAGCACAATTCACAAGGCTCAGGGATCGCAAGAACACACCGTCATCGTTGATCTCACCGCCCACTCCGCTGACAACCCCCAGAAGTTTTTTACTGGCGGCGAAGCTGAAAACCTCATTAACGTTGCTCTTTCAAGGGCTCAGCAGAACCTCGTGGTCTTTGGTAGTGTTCGGTTAGTGCAAACCCTCGCCACGGCAAACGAATACTGGCGTCGATTCTGGGACAAAGTCCGCGACGGTTATGTGCAAATCCCCGTTCGAGACGTAGTTTCGGAAGTGCCACGTTTCGGTGATTTGTGCGAGGCTTGGACTGACAAAGGCTGGGAACCTCAGCTTTTGCCATCCGTTTTTGTTGAAAGTAGCAGCGAACTGTGCCCAGAGGCAGTGAAGCAGCGCTTCGCTCAAACAAAATTAGGGATCAAGCTGATCGTCATAACTGGCGGACGAGTGCCCTCAACGGCAACGAACGACGGAATCACCTACCGCAACTCCCGGACAGCAGCAATACCTCCTTTCGCCACGTGGCAGGGTTATCTTGGCCTTCCGCTGACGCGTCAATGGACGGTGTTTCGAATGCCTGAGACTACCAAAAGATTGGCAACCGTCGCCTGTGGGCACCTGTATGAGGCCCCGTTTGAGGTCACGGACACTCATCGTCTCCTGTGTATCCGGTGCAGCCATCCTCTACTCCTGCGATTAGTTTTCGGGAAGGTGGTTTTGTGCTGTGGCCGTGGATATTGCGGGTATTCAAGGACGATTACTCCACAAGATGCTCAGACCCTCGTCGAGGTACAACACATCAAGTGCCCCATCTGCGGATCAAGGCCCCAACCACGCAGGCAAAGAGTGACTGGAAATGTGTTTCTCGGCTGCTCAAACTACCCGCGCTGCGAAGGGATCGTTAACCTCAGCTTGTATGCAGATGCATTCGGGCATTAGCCGCTGCGGTGGAGGAGCGTATTCGCTCACGTAGATTGATTCCCTCGTCGCCATAGTCACCGTTACAATATGTAGGCATAGTTATCATAACTGCCGACATATAGTAAGACTCTTGCGAGTCCTATAAGGACACTTACGGTACGATGTTCGACGCGGAATTGACTGCAGCTTAGCAGAGTGCTGAAAGCAGTCGTCGCTATCGGGTCGCCGAACGGACCACCCGCCCTTAAGCTGAGAGCCACCCGCGCACCTTTGGCCGGATGTCTAGGCCTCCGGCTTGAGCCCTCAGGCTGTATGCTGATGCTCGATCTGAACCAGGTCTGTACCTGGAGCACGCCCGGAACCCAAGTCCACCTCTTTACCCTTGGCATAGATGGGATGCCGCCCATGCGACCTATTCCATTCGATCACCCTGGCAGTCTGGTGGAGGTGCTCCACGATCCTCCGCCAGCGGCCCCCGTTATAGGCACAGAAGTTGATTTCGCCTTCCTGTGTCGCCACTGCGGTGCTCGAGTTCGAGATCAGCGACAGGTCATAGTTGTAGGCGTCCTGGAAGGCCATTGGGCTGACCATCACAAGCTTCCATACGCCGTTATAGGCGTAGGCCCGCTCCGACCAGTCGGGCCCGCTGCCGGCTACCCGATAGACGCAGTCTGTGAGCAACTCTCGGAGTTGCCTGATACCAAAATCTGGAGGTGCTTCAGCAGAATCGAAATTGCGTGCCAAGGAAAGGAGAACCATCGATTTGATAATCGCCGGCCGCATGCCTGAGTCGGCGATCTCGATGATGTCTTTGAGGAACTGCTCCACATTAAAGAAGCTGGCAACCGGCACGATCTCTTTTGTGCGGGCGTTGACCAGGATCGGGGAGAACATCCCGTGGTTCGGATGTATGTCGTTGAACAGACTCCCGAGCTCAGCATCCGGGTGGAGGATGTCACACAATTGGGCAAAAGCTCCGTAGGCTGAGACGGGAAACCAGTCGCGCATCGGTTCCCACCCGAAGGAAGTTTGAGCCTGCAAGTCGTATGCGATTTGGGAAATCGGGTATCGCTTCGCGTACCGCTCATCCGGGGAAATGTCTTCATCTCGCCCGCAGAACATCACCGGCTGCAAGATGACCCCGTGGATCTTCTCGACGTGATCAGCAACGAATTGAACAATGTCGCCAATTCCATCATTATTCAGTCCGTTCACCACGGTCACCTGGAGCGTGGTCTTCATGCCGGCGGCCGCGATATTGTCGAGCGCGCGCAGCTTCAGCTGCATGTAGTTGCCGATTCCGCGGTGTGCATTCTTTTCTCCGCTGACCCCGTCGAACTGCAAGTAAACCCCGTGAAGTCCGGCAGCCCTAGCTCGGACGGCAAAGTCCGGCTCTTGAGCGAATCGAATTCCATTGGTCGCCACATGGAGCCGATGGAAGCCGACGCTCTTGGCGTGCTGGATGGCGTCCAGGAATATCGGCGAAAGCGTTGCTTCTCCGCCAGAGAACAGGACATTAATCTCTCGCTGCGGTTTGAACGATTTCGCCCTCTCAAACAAACCCGTCACATCCTGCATCTCCAATTCGTGGACGTAGCCGGCGGCGTTAGCGTCCATGTAGCAGGGAGAACAGAACATGTTGCAGCGATTGGTGAGGTCGACGATCAGATATGTGCCGCGGCCCGTTCGGATGCTATTCACCCCGTGATTGTGAACCCCTTCGTCGCCGGCGCAATTGAAGTCCTGGCCAAACCCAAGGTTCTCCATCCGTCTGAAAAATACCGGATGGTTCGAAAGCACGTCTTCAAAGGGACCGTGCTTCTGGCAGGCCTTGCGCATGAGGATGCGCCCAGCTTCCTCGAGAATCTCTGCCTCGATGACTCCAGGCCGTTCCCGGAAATCGTCAACGCTCGCATCTCCCCTTACCACGGCCTCCACCGCCTCACGATTGCAGTCGGGACAGGGGGATAGCGTTCTCCTTGGGACACCCATCGTCATTGGAACCCTCTCCGAACTCTTTGGAAGCGGAGCGGGCGCCCAAGATGGTTGAGGCAAACTACCAGCCGGCAAGATTGAATTGATGTTTCTAGCGAAGGACCATGCGGCGTTCGACACGGACCGAAGAAGATTGGCTGCTCGTGCGGACATCAGACACCTCCAGTGGGGTTTGCTCAAGGGCGGGAATACAGAAAACTGCAACAGCATGGAGGAACCCTGCAGAGGAAGTGGTGGGGCTATTTTACATCCGATTAAGGCTGCGCGCGTGCCAGTGAATCCGCTGTTGCCCCAATCGTTCCGACAGGACACTCCCGTTCACATCCGCCCATATTTCTGCAAACATCGAAATACGGTAACCGTCCAAGCAAAAAAAACCGCTGAGCAGATCGCCAGATATGCCGACATGTTTTCGGCCATGGGCACGGAAGCAAGGCTGCGCATCATGCAACTTCTGCTTTCCGCCCACCCAGAGGGGCTGGTCGTCGGAGAGATTCAGGAAGAACTAGACATTCCGAACTCAACCCTTTCTCACCATCTCGACAAACTCAGGAACGAAGCCTTGGTGAAGGTCACCAGAAAGAGCACATTCCTTCGCTAAACCGCTGATACCGCGGTGCTACAAGAAATTCTGCAATTCCTTTATGTCGAATGTTGCACGCGGAATAAGGCAGTCAAACCTCAAGACATTGTTGAGCCCTGCAAATAGGAGGCCCCCATGAGCACCACGGATATCAAAGAAGTCGTGAAGGAGAAATATGGTCAAGCTGCGCTTCGAGTGAAAACCGGAGGAAGCTGCCGTTGCGGAAGCGCACCTTCCGGAATTGACCGAGGAAGTGATCCGATTACTTCCAATCTTTGCGACGCTTCGCAAAGCAGTGAAGTTCCGGAAGAGGCGAGGCTGGCATCCCTTGGGTGCGGGAATCCGACGGCGCTCGCTCAATTAAACCAGGGTGAGGTTGTGCTCGACCTGGGTTCCGGTGGTGGCCTTGATGTTCTGCTGTCGGCCCGGCGCGTAGGGCGTACGGCAAGGCCTATGGTCTCGACATGACCGACGAAATGCTGGCCTTGGCCAATGAGAACAAGAAAAAAGCCGGGGCGGAGAATGTGGAGTTCTTGAAGGGCGAAGTCGAGAGCATTCCGCTGCCCGACAATTCCGTCGACGTGATCATTTCCAATTGCGTTATCAATTTGTCGGCGCACAAGGACAAGGTTTTGCGGGAGGCGTTCAGAGTACCGAAGCCGGGGGGCAGATTCGCCAGTTCTAACGGATCACAAACGGATCACAATGCAAGCGTTGCTAACGACGTACTACACATTCCAATTGCCAGCGATTGGCACGCCCTCTGGATTATTTCATAGCACCGTCGCTGGCATGCCGGTGTGAAAACCTGATCTGAATGTTCGCGCCGGGCGTGCTCATGCCTGATACCCAGATGGGAGACTAACCACGAATTAGGAGCAGAGTTTAAATCCGTGTCCAGTCAGATTTTGTCCGCAAAATTTTTTCGAATCCAGTCTTCAACCTGTGTACGGACCTGTGCAGCTACCTTGCCCGCGTGATCGGCCTCGCCCTGGGATACAAGCCCATAGTCATCATAGGCGCCCGTGTTGCGTTTGCGTCGCAAGGTGTCTAGCGTGCGAATGATCTTCTTCTCCGGATCGATGGAAAACTCGAGCGCCTCAATGGTCCGGTAATGCTCACTGCTGCCCCGTACCACCCGGTAGCCGGCTGCGCGCAGCGCGGCTGTGGCGGAAGCTCGTGCCGCGTCATACGCCAGACCCAGCTGCACGTCTGTCGACAATTTTCCTTTAACGGCCTTCCGATAGTCATCCAGACGGGCGTCCGCGATCCCAAGCAAACGCCCGATCTCCTCGCGGTCCGATGATTGCTTGTCGAGCCAACTATTTTTGACCCAGTTCTCGTACGACACTTTCGTCTCCAATCAGAAATAGCTTGTTTTCTGAGAGAACGGTCTTCAGAAAATTGCCGCGGAGCTTTTTTCCAAATTCTCGGGTCGAATACACTGTAGGATTGATCTCGCGATTCAAGCTTCTCTGGGCGTCCGTCAGATGCTCGATGACGTCTGGAAAATGAACCTTGCCCACAATCATCAGATCGACATCACTTTGAGTATTCTCCTTCAATCGTGCCGTTGAACCATAAACAAACGCGAGACTGATCTTTTCTTTAAGAGGATTGAGCGCTGCCAGGAGAACATCGCGGATTCCCACAGTCTTCGTCACCAAGCCCTTCATCTCTGTAAAGACAGGGCTTCGATCATTGGCGCTATAGAGGACATGGTTTCCCAATGTCTTGCGCGTAACCAATCCGGCATCGACGAGCTGGCGCAGTTCGCGCTGGACCGGCCCGAGTGTGATTTTTGTTAGTCGAGAAAGCTGGCGCAGGTGGAACGAATCGCCCACATGTCCGTAGAGAACGGCGAGCACAGCACCGCGGGTGCGTCCGAAGAGTGTCCGGGATAGCACACTGGCTGTACCCATTTCGGGGTCAATCGTACCCAAAACGGCTACACCAGGTCAAGAGCAAGCAGAGTGTTGAAAGAGTCTTCGTTATCGGATCACCGAACGAGACCACACGTCCGTAAGCTATTGAAAATAGAGTGTAAGCTATAGGGATCACCGGCCTGCAAAATGGCCGTAAGCTATTAAAAATAAGTGACTTGGTGGGCGCTATAGGATTCGAATCCGTTTGAAGACGTAACTTCAACAACTTAGAACGCAGCAGACGGCACGATTTACCCTCTTTTCGATGTAGAGCAGCGTGAGCGGCATGTAAACGGCATGGGCCATTAATGAGTGTAATCGCGATATTTCAACAGTTAGCTTTCTAGCACGAGATTGCGACGGAGAAGACGACGAGTAATGTTTTGTTGAAGGTCAATTACTTGACATAAGTC
>Ga0126370_10000170_pt1 | contig 23231 bp, 15 predicted proteins | sample PanSoiMetaPlot_3_FD_92586 | JGI IMG/M metagenome (GOLD analysis project Ga0126370, IMG submission 92586) | Tropical forest soil microbial communities from Panama - MetaG Plot_3 | ecosystem: Environmental > Terrestrial > Soil > Tropical forest > Bulk soil | place: Panama | collected 2016-02-17 | reverse complement strand
GGACGCTACAGCTGCGAAGGAATACCGTTGCTGCTGGAGAAAGAAAATCAGCGGCAGCCAAAAGCTGTGGAAAAGACGGGCGCTTCGCGCCCTTGGAAATCGCTCCGCGATTCCCACTTTCCCACAGCCACAACAACAACAAAACCAACCCCTACAAACCATCAAAACCGGACACTTCACGTGCTATGAAAACCGGACTTTTTAATTTGCTAACGACATGTAGCACCGCCTGGCATGTAGCACCGCCTGGCATGTAGCACCGCCTGGCAGATCGCCGGCCAAAGGCATAAAAGCGCTATTCCTCGAAGCGGAATTGGCGTTCCACGCTTCCATCCGATAAAATCGCTGCTTAGTTCACACTCACCCGCCGCCAGGGAAATGAGGACTTGCAATGACGCCGTCAACATCTTCTGCCAATGACCGCATGAATCGCCCACTCGATTCCGTTGACCCGCAAATCGCCGACCTCCTGCGCGACGAAGCGCGCCGCCAGGCCACCGGCCTCGAACTCATCCCCTCCGAAAACCTCGTCTCCGAAGCCGTCCTCGAAGCCATGGGCTCGATCTTCACCAACAAATACGCCGAAGGCTATCCCGGCAAGCGCTACTACGGCGGTTGCGAATTTGCAGACAACGTCGAGCAGCTCGCCATTGACCGCGCCAAAGAACTCTTCGGCGCAGACCACGCCAACGTCCAGGCTCATTCCGGAACTTCCGCCAACGTCGCCGTCTACATGTCCCTCCTACAACCCGGCGACACCGTCCTCGGCATGAATCTCTCTCACGGCGGCCATCTCACGCACGGCCATCCGCTCAATTTCTCCGGTCGCATGTACAAATTCGTCGCCTACGGCGTGCGCAAAGAAGACGAACGCATCGATTACGACGAAATCGAAAAGCTCGCCCACGAACACAAACCAAAAATGATCGTCGCCGGAGCCAGCGCCTACCCCCGCATCATCGATTTCGAGCGCATCGGCAAAGCCGCCAAAGCCGGCGGTGCAATTTTCTTCGTGGACATGGCCCACATCGCCGGCCTCATCGCCGCAGGCGTTCATCCGAGCCCGATTCCGCATGCCGACGTCGTCTCCACCACCACGCACAAAACGCTTCGCGGCCCGCGCGGCGGCCTGGTCCTCTGCAAATCAGCCTACGCCAAGGAACTCGACAAACTCACCTTCCCCGGCACCCAAGGCGGCCCTCTCGTTCACACCATCGCCGCCAAAGCCGTCTGCCTGAAAGAAGCGATGGAGCCCGGGTTCAAGGATTACCAGAAACAAGTCGTTGCCAACACCAAAGCCATGGCCGCGGCGGTAGCCAAGCGCGGATTCCGCATCGTCAGCGGCGGTACCGACAATCACCTCTTCTTGATCGAAGTCCATTCGCGCAGCATCACCGGCTCCGACGCCGAAAAAGCACTCGATCGCGCCGGCATCACCGTCAACAAAAACTCCATTCCCTTCGACCCGCTGCCGCCCATGAAAGCCGGTGGCATCCGCCTCGGCAGCCCGTCCATCACCACCCGGGGCATGCGCGAACCGGAGATGGAGCAAATCGCCGGCTGGATTGCCGACATTCTCGCCAACGTTGGCAACGCCGAAGTCGAGCAGCGCGTCCGCAAACAAGTCGCCGACCTCGCCGCCAAGTTTCCCGTTTACCAGGCGCGCACGCACGCCGGCAAAGCGCATTCAGAACACGCCCGCGCCTGAAAGCCGGCACGCGATTCGACGCTGTTTCTTTAATCGCGGCTAGGGGGTCGGAGCTTCAGCTCCGACAACAAAGGCCGCTCAGGGCTTTAGCCTCTGAAGAAATGGTTTTATTCTGGCGACGGTGACCTTAGGGGAACTATTTTCATCCCCATGAACGTCTTCAACGCGACCGCCGACTTCGAGCGCTGGCTAGCGAAGCGCCTCCCTATCGTGCGCCAGGACATCGCGCTCAAGCACCAGCACATGGCCGAAGCCGCTTTTCCCTTCTTTCGCGCCACGTTTTACCGCTGGCTTCAGCTTTGGCCCGAAGTCTGCGCCGATTTAGCCAAAGCCCCCTCCGTTCTCGCCGTCGGCGATCTCCACATCGAAAATTTCGGCACCTGGCGCGACGAAGAAGGCCGCCTTATCTGGGGCGTCAACGACCTCGACGAGGCCTGGCCCTGCGCCTACACGCTCGACCTGGTCCGCCTGACCACCAGCGCCTACCTGGCCATCGACGCCGAGCATCTCTCGCTCACACGCAAAGAAGCCGCTGACGCCGTCGAAGAAGGCTACCGCGACGCTCTCGCCGCCGGTGGCAAAGCCTTCGTCCTCGCCGAGCACCACCAATGGCTGCGTCTCCTGGCCCTGAGCAAACTCCGCGATCCTGTCCGCTTCTGGCAAAAGATGCAGCAAAATCCGCCCTACACCGCCAAGCCGCCTGACGAAGCGCGCAAGCTCATCGAAGAGTCGCTACCCGACCCCTGCCGCTCCTACCAACTCAAGCGCCGCATCGCCGGTCTCGGCAGCCTGGGACATCCCCGCATCCTGGCGCTCTCCACGTGGCAAGGCGCGTTCATCGCCCGCGAAGCCAAAGGCATTCGCACCTCAGCCTGGGCGTGGTTCCAGCGCAACTCTGCCAATGACCTCTACGGCGCAAAGCTCGTGAACTCCGCCATCCGCGTCAAAGATCCTTGCGTCCACTTCCACGGCCACTGGCTCGTCCGCCGCCTCGCCCCCGATTGTTCCCGCATCGAACTCGCGTCCCTGCCTCAGGAAAAAGATGAATCACGCCTGCTCTACGACATGGGCTGGGAAACCGCCAACATGCATTTCGGCAGCTCCAAAGCTATCGCGCACGTAAAGCCCGACCTGGCTGCACGCAAAAGCCGCTGGCTCCACAAAGCCGCCAAATCCATGTACAAAGCCACGCTAAAAGACTGGCAAAAATGGCGCAGCAATTGGAAAAAGCCCGCAAAGAGCGACCAAAGAAACTAACATTCAGCAGTCTGCCCTTCCCCATTTCCTTTTTCCTAGAAATAGAACCAACCTCCTACAAAGTACTACCTGTCCCTGCCACAACCCTTACAACCCCAGTCCCGCTGCACCAAGACTGTCCTCCTGTTCAGTAGATTCGCGGCAAAACGTCGTGTACGTTCAAAAATGACTGGGATGGGAAACATTCTCGCAACCGTCGTGCTTGCCGTTCCGCTGATCGCTTGGCTTCGCGGGACACTCCTTCTTGGCACTTCCCAATTGCGGTTGGCGCGCATACCCTCCGCGCTGCGCGGGAACGCCCCCAGTCCCTGGGATTCCAATTCTTCCAGCAACTCGGCTCGCCCCCGGAGACGGGGTGAGACGATGACTGAGGTGAGACTATGGAGATGAGACCATGATGGATACCGAAGCCTTTCGGGAGTTTAAGACCGGCCTGACCCTCCTCCGAGACCGACACGCAGACAAAGCACTTGCCCACATGCGCAAAGCAGTAGAGCTCGACAAGAACAATCCCTATTACATGTCCTACCTCGGCGTGGTCATCGCGCGCTCGGAAGGCAAGTGGGGTGAAGCCGAGCGGCTCTGCGACTCCGCGGTGCGCATGAAAAGGAACCAAGCGCAGCTCTACTTGAACCTGGCCGAAGTTTACGCCGCCGCCGGCCGACGCGAAGACGCTCGCGAAGCCCTCGAGTCCGGACTGAAGTTTGCCCGCCGCGACGTGCGCCTGACCATCGCCATTAACAAGCTGACGCAGCGCCGCGCTCCGGTTCTAAGCTTTCTGTCCCGCAAGCATCCTTTGAATCGCCAGCTCGGCATGCTGCGCCACCGCACGATGCGCATGCTCGGCCAGGCGTCGTAAGAACACTGGAGCAAAGGTTTCGTAACGAGTTCTCTCCACCCCCAAACACAGGAACGGGCGCCCCGAAACTGGGACGCCCGTTCTTGTTTCTGGCAGGCCTTATTTTGTAGCGCAGGCTTCCAGCCGGCGCTCTTGCCCTGTGGGAGCGCGATTCATCGCGTCCCTTTCAACCTGCAAACGTTTTTCTCCCTTCCTCCTCGCGTACGTACAACCACCTACGCAGAACTACGACCCGGCCCACGTAATACCACCTACGTGAAACCACGTACGTAGGACACCGCCCAGGCCCAACGCTTGCTTTTTTATTGCTTTTTTGCGTTGCACCGACAACCGTTTCGGAGTACCGTGCCATACAGCGCATTACCTGCCCGCCAACATACCCAATCAGATTCCGCCGGGCAGGCCTCTCAGGTGTCCTATGGAACATCTCGTACGAGGGCCCTCCTTTTCCAGAAGGCACACTTCCCGTGTCGACGTGCCCGAAGGCGTCTCGGTTTGCTGGCGTTGCAACGATCGAGACGATGTCTCCCCAGTTCGGAACCTCAGTGCCGGTGGTCTCTTTATCGCCACAGCCAAACCAGAGCCGGTCGACGCCACCGCCAAGATTGAGTTCCTCGTCCGCGAGGGGCAGATCAGGGCCGACGCGCTGGTTCGCCACATAGAACCTGCTCATGGAATGGGACTGAAGTTCACGGCAGTGTCCGAGGGAGACCGCGCACGCCTGGGATTGTTGATATCGAGGTTGCGCCACGAACATGCCCGAGGGTCTACAGCAGGAGGTGGCTCATGTTGAGGCAAATCCTTCCTCGCCGAGGATTGGAAGCTTTCAAGCCAGGAGACGAAGTGCCTCGCTCCGGAATCTATTGCGTGTTTCACGCGAACCAACACGCAAAAACGCACGAGGTCACTTGCGTCTACAGCGACCATTTCCCTTCATGCACGACCTGCGGAGAGAGCGTTCGCTTTTCTCTGGTGTCCGGCGCTCAACACATCACAAGCAACGAGCATTTCAAAAGCGCATAGGCAAACCCTGACAGCGGACACCGAGACGCGACCTCCGGTCAGGTCCTCGCCTTTCGCTTTTCGAGTTTCGATTCAGAACGGGGTGCTGCCGCCGAAGTTGTAGGAGTGCTGGATGCCCATTTCCATGAGGATTTTGATGCCGATGCCGAACATGCCGGTGGGGAGAGTGTCGCGGCGCACCACTTCCGCCAAGTACTCGCGATTCAAGGAGGCAGGATCGTTGGAATACGGCATGGTGACGAAGAGCCGCAAACCGACTTCATAGCCCGGCTCGCTGGACTGAAAATAGACGCCGGAGCGCGACACGCTGACCGAGCCGCGCAAGTCCTCGAAATGCGGCTTCTTGGGATCCGATGGGCGAATGCGCATGAGCTGCGTGATCTTGCAGCGGCGATTGCCGCGCCGCTCGGGCTGCGTGGCCAGCGGCTTGGGCGGTGCTTCGGTCGTGGGTTTCTTAGTCATTTCATGTATTGCGTGTATCAGGTCGTGATGCGTCGCCATGGCAAACCGCTTTCCGGACTTGTGCCTATCTATCCAAGAAAGAGTCTAGTTCGGAGACGACAAAAAAACCTATAGCGACAACGTACCCGTAAAGGGGTTATGGGCCAAGGGGAAAATAGTAGTACGGGGGTACTAGAAAAGGAAGCTGGGGCCGAAGGGACCTGAGGAAAAAGTGAGGACGAAATCGGGATTGCGCCCCCGGAAAAAACGGAGAAAGTCCCAAATTGGAGTACCTAAGGAGGAGAAAAACCAAGAGGAGAATGTCGGACGGAAGAGCCAGCGGTTTTAGAGCAGGTAAAGGCTTTCTCCGGAATAGGTTACAGGAGGCAGAGCATCGAGGTTCTCAACAGCGAAGACCGGAACTGCTTCAAACGGACGCTCCAGTGCAATTCCCCGAGCCGGGGACGACTGGCGTGCCCGCCATGTACGATGCGGAGATTCTCCTTCTCTCCTCGAAGGGGAACCTCGAGCAGGACCTGACGGGAATTCGCAAAATCCGCGGACCAGTCCGGAACTGCTGATTCTGTTGATTGATGTCATTGGCGATGAAATCACCTTTTTGCAATGCATCCGAGCCGGGGTTCGCGGATATCTTCCCCGCGACGCTTCCGCGGAAGATGTTGTGGACGCCGTAAAGGCCGTCCATGCCGGAAAGGTATGCCCGGCGCGCTGTGTGCGGCGCTGTTCCGTTATATCGAGCACGAAGCCACGTGCTTCCCTTCCGCAAGCGTGCACCACCGGCTGGGGCTGACGCGGTGCGAGCAGCAATTGATTCCGCTGGTCGCCGAAGGTCTAACCAACAAGGAGATCGCCAACCGTTTTTGCCTCTCCGAACAAACGGTCATGAATCATCTCTACCGCATGAAGCAAAAGGTCGGCGCCGGCCACCGCCTCGGCATCGTGCAGGTTTGCCGCACGCAAGGCTTCATGGTTTAGTGGCATTCCGTTCTTGAACAGGGCGCGATTTATCGCTCCCCTAAGAAATGTCTCCTTCTCTCACCGCGCACAAAATGCGGTATAGTGCCTGCCACTACCCAGCAGTTAAACCATCTCAAATTGAAAGGTGAAACTATGTCCTCTAACTCCTTTCTGAAACCCACTTCGCGCCGTGCGCTGCTGCGCGATTCCGCAACGCTAGCGAGCAGCGCATTCCTGGCGCAGCTTTTCCCCGCTTCGCTCCTGCGCGCTGGGGTTCCCTTCCCGCGGCAGCAGAGCGCGGCTCCAGCGGATGCCCTCGCGGCGTTTCGCGCGCAGATGGCCGCGAACCCGATTCAGGCACAGAAACTTGCCGACAATCTCACTTTGCTCTCCGGCCCCGGTGGAAATGTGGCGGTACTCAACGGTCCCGACGGGAAAGTGGTAGTGGACACGTTCGTTTTGCCCGCGTGGGCCAAGCTCAAAGAAACGCTCGATGGCATCGGCAACGCTTCGCTGAAAACGGTCATTAATACGCACTGGCACTTCGATCACGTAGACAACAACGCGTCTTTGCGGGCCGCGGGCGCTACGATTGTCGCGCACGAAAACACGAAGAAGCGCATGTCCGAGGTGCACGACGCCCCCGTCCTTAATTTGCACTTCCCGGCCTCGCCCGCCGAAGCTTTGCCGCAGCAAACGTTTGCCGCTACGCGCAAGCTGCAAGCCAACGGCGAAACGCTGGCGCTGGAACACCTTGCGCCCGCGCACACCGACACGGACATCTTCATCCACTTTCAGAAGGCCAACGTGATCCACATGGGCGACACGTTTTTCAACAGCATCTATCCCTACATTGACGCCAGCACCGGCGGCAGCGTCAAAGGGATGATCGCGGCGGCGAACAAGGTCCTGCCGCTAGCGAATGATTCCACGAAGATCATTCCCGGCCACGGGGCACTGGGCACCAAGGCCGATCTCGTGAAGTTCCGCGACATGCTGGGTACGGCGGGGGAGCGCGTCGGCAAGCTGAAGTCCGCAGGCAAGTCCGCGCAGGAAGCTGTCGCCGCGAAGCCGCTTGCCGACCTCGAGGACACCTGGGGCAAAGGCTTCTTCCCCGGTGACGTCTTCGTGCAGATTCTCTACACCGCGCTGTAGAGGTGTTTGATTCGCACGCCTCCAGGCGCGGACAACAAGAACGCCGCAATCCAAAAGTGCCGGGTCGAAGCCTGACTGCGCAGGCAGGCCCGGGGCTAGATGAACGCTCAGTTCGTTCAGATGACTTCCGTGTGTCCTTATGCGATTCTTTTTCCTCATAAAACCAGAAGAACACGGAGGGCGGGGCCAAAGCCCCGACTCTACAGGGAGGACGAGGGAAGCGACAATGCTGAAGAAATTCAAGGATTTGTCGGAGAAGGAAATCCTGGCGATTGCCATCGCCGCGGAGGACGAGGACGGGCGCATCTACGGCGAATTTGCCGATGCGCTCCGTGAGGAGTATCCCTCGACAGCACAGATGTTCGAAGGGATGCGGCTGGAGGAAGTGGAGCACCGCGACCGGCTCATCGGCACATTTCGCAAAAGGTTTGGTGAGCACATTCCGCTGATTCGCCGCGAGAACGTGAAGGGATTTCTCCAGAGGAAGCCAGTGTGGCTGGTGCGGCCGCTGGGAGTGAAAGTGGCACGCAAGCAAGCTGAAGTGATGGAGCTGGAGGCACAGCGCTTTTATCACAAGGCGGCCACGCGAACGAGCGACGCTTCCACGCGCGAATTGCTGTACCAGCTGGCGGAAGAAGAGCGCAAGCACACGCAAGCGGCGGGCGAGCTGGAGGAAAAGCACTTAACCGAGAGCGCGAAGGCGATGGAAGAGGAATCGCACCGCAAATTGTTTTTGTTGCAGGTGATACAACCGGGCCTGGCGGGATTGATGGACGGGTCGGTCTCGACTTTGGCCCCGTTGTTTGCGGCGGCGTTTGCCACGAAGCACAGCTGGGACGCATTTCTGGTTGGCTTGGCGGCTTCGATTGGCGCGGGGATTTCGATGGCATTTTCCGAAGGGCTGTCCGACGACGGCTCGCTGACGGGGCGTGGGTCGCCGTGGCTACGCGGGGCGGTGACGGGCTTGATGACTACAGCGGGAGGGATTGGGCACACCCTGCCCTTCCTCATTTCTAACTTTCGGCTGGCTACACTCGTAGCGGCCATTGTGGTGGCAGTAGAACTCTGCGTCATCAGCTATGTGCGGCATAAATACATGGACACGCCGTTTCTGCAGGCGACGTTTCAGGTGGTGGTGGACGGCGTGCTGGTGTTTCTGACCGGTTGGCTGATTGGCAGCTCGTGAACGCAGACAGGTCGGAAGCAACTTCATGACGCTAAGTCGTTTCTATACATTTTGGCATCCTGCAGGATATCTGAGCGGCTTGTTGTTGCTCTCCGCGTTCGCCTTCGATTTGTCGTCAGCTGGACGCAAGGAGGGTCTTACTCGGCAAGACGTCAGCTCAACCAGCTGTCGAGGGCTGCATGCGGGAATCCGAGCGGAGCTTGTTAGACGCGACCCACCCTACACGGAACCTCCCTTCGTTATGGTCTCATTTGTTCTTTTGAATGACGGGGAGACCACACAAGATGCTTCGGCCGACTCGTGGAAGCTGGTGCTTGACGGGACGGAATCGAGTGATTCCGGATGGATATTCGGCAATGGACCTGGGCCAGTAGGGGGCTGGGGTACTCTGCAGCCGGGGGAGACTTTTCAGTTCGGTAAGGCGCTTCCGCTTAGCAAGTACTTCCCTGAAGAAAGGGAATACAAGATAGCTTGGAAGGGAAAGAGCTTCCTAAGTCCTACAACGACAATCCGGATAGCCGCGAAAAAACCGTAAATGGAAATCAGTTCGCGGGCCTCGCGAGGAGCTTGACCAGGTCGTAGAGGAAGCTCTGGCCTTCGTAGAACGAGTTGACGAAAATGCGCTCGTCGCGGCCGTGGAAGCGAACGTCGTCGCGGTCGATGAAAATACCCTGAATGCCGTAGGTGGGAATGCCGGCGACGCGGAGGGAGCGACCGTCGGTGGCGCCCATGACCATGTTGGGAACGACGGGAACGCCGTGCCAGTGCGATTCGGTGGCGTGGCGCGCGGCGTCCAGTAGATCGGGACGCAGCGGAGAGACGGGGCCGGGAGAAGGCTGGCCCAGCGGCTTGACGGAGACTTGATCGTCGGAGACAACCTTCTTCAAAGTGCTGAGGACGTAGTCGGCTGAATCTTCCGGCAGGACGCGGCAATTCACCGTGGAGGCCGCGAGCTGCGGCAGCGCGTTCATCGCGTGGCCGCCTTCGAGCAGCGTGGCGACGCAAGTGGTGCGCAGAGTGGCATTGAATGCCGCCGAACTGGCGGCGACGCGCTGCATGGCTTCCTGTGAACCTTGAGCGACGGCGGCGAGGTCCTGCTTGAGAGGACCGCTTTCGAGATTGGCCATCTGCTGAAAATAAGCCTTCGTTACTTCGTTGGTTTTCAGCGGGAAGCCGAACTGAGAGAGCCGCTGGAGCGAGCCCGCCAGGTGATAAATGGCGTTGTCGGCGACAGGCAACGAACTGTGGCCGCCTTTGTTGCGCACTTCAAAACGGAAATTGACGACATATTTCTCGGCGACTTGAAGATAGTTTCCTACGTGCTTGCCGTTGATCATCTCGCCCCAGCCGCCTTCGTTGAGGCAGAATTCCGCGTCAATTAGGTCGCGATGATTGGCGATGAGCCAATCCACGCCGTTGAAAGGGCCGCCGCCTTCTTCATCGGCGGTGAGCGCGACGATGATGTCGCGGTCGGGCTTGAAACCCTCCCTTTTGTATTGAATTAAGTTGGCGAGCCAGATGGCCGCCTGCGCTTTGTCGTCGCCAGTGCCACGGCCGTAGAAATAACCGTCGCGCTCGTTGAGCTGGAACGGATCCATGCTCCAGTCTTCGCGCTTGGCCTCGACGACGTCGGTGTGAGCGAGCAGGAGGATGGGCTTCAGCTTGCCGGTTCCGCGATAGCGTACAACGAGATTCGTTTTGCGGGGATTCGCGCCGTCGAGAAAAATGTCCGAGTCTGAAAATCCGGCGGCTTTGAGGCGCGCCGCGGCGGCTTCGGCGACGGGAGTCGTGGAGCCGGTGGTGAAAGCCGACTGGATTTCGATGAATTCCTTGTAGATATCGTGAGCAAGTTTTTTTTCGGCGTCGGGTCGCGTAACTTGCGCGTTCAGAGAGCGCGTTGCAAGCAGAGAGAATACAAGAAGGAGCAGAGACGGAAAATATTTTGAATTGGGCATGCGGCATTCTTCCATGAAGCCCGCAAAGATACAACGAGAGGAAAAACCCAGTCGGAATACGAGGCGGAAGGAGCCGACTCTTGGCGAAGGGCGTTTGGTCAGGTTGAACGGTAGAAGTCGCGAACCAAAGGGTTGGGGGGCCGCGCCACGATGAGAGAACGAATCCAGGATTGGAAGCGATCCATATAGACGTAAACCACGGGCGTGGTGAAGAGCGTAAGCATCTGGCTGAGGATGAGTCCGCCGACAATGGTGATGCCAAGAGGCTGGCGCAATTCGGCGCCAACTCCCGCGCCGAGCGCCAAAGGCATGGCGCCGAGCAACGCAGCCATAGTCGTCATCAGAATGGGCCGGAAACGCAGCAGAGCGGCTTTGTAGATTGCTTCGACAGGCGGTTTGTTCTCTTCCCTCTCCACTTGCACAGCGAAATCGATCATGAGGATGGCGTTTTTCTTGACGATGCCGATCAGCAAAATGATGCCGATGAGCGCGATGATGTTCAGGTCGGACTTGATGATCTGAATCGCCAAGAGCGCGCCGATACCGGCCGACGGAATCGTGGAGAGAATGGTGATGGGATGGATAAAGCTCTCATACAAAATGCCGAGAACGATGTAAACCGCCGCGAGCGCGGTGATGATGAGGATGGGCTGATTGGACAAGGAATCCTGAAAGGCCTGCGCCGTGCCCTGGAATGTGGCGTGGACGGTGTTGGGAACATGAAGCTCGCGACGGGCGGCCTCGATGTGCTCGACGGCAGGGCCAAGAGAGGCGCCGGGGGCAAGGTTGAACGAGAGCGTAATGGCCGGGAAAACTCCCTGGTGGTTGACGGAGAGCGCCGTATTGGACGGCTCGTAATGAGCGAAGGCGCTTAAAGGAACGAGCTTGCCAGATTTCGAAGGGACGTAAATGGACTTCAACGCTTCGGGGGAACGCTGCATCTCCGGCGCGACTTCCATTACGACGTGGTATTGATTCAACCCTTTATAGATATTGGAGACCTGGCGCTGGCCGAAAGAATCGCCCAACGTGTTGTCAATGTCCTGAACCGCGACGCCGAGGCGTGAAGCGGTGTCGCGGTCGATGACCAGCGAAGTCTGTAAGCCGCGCATTTGCTGATCGGAATTCACGTCGCGCAATTCGGGAATCTGAGCCATACGCCGCTGCACAATCGGAGCCCAGTGCGTCAGGTCGTAGAGGTTGTCCGCCTGCAAAGTGTATTGATACTGAGCGCCGCCCATGCGACCGCCCATGCTGAGGTCCTGAGTGGCCTGCAAGTACAAGGCGGCGCCGGGAATTTTAGAAGTGGACCTGCGAATGCGCGCGATGACCTGGTCAATGCTGATTTTGCGTTCGCTGAGAGGTTTGAGCTGGCCGAACATGCGGGCAGTACTACCACCGCTGCCGCCTCCGGTAAAAGACGTAACGGTATCCACGGCGGGGTCTTTCAGAACGATGTCCGTGAATTCGCGCATCTTCTGCGACATGGCGGAAAACGACAAATCCTGATCGCCCTGGATCATGCCGGTAAAGCGGCCGGTGTCCTGCTGCGGAAAGAAGCCTTTGGGAGTTTTGTAAAAGAGGTATCCATTCACGATGATTGTGCCGAAGGTGACCAAGAGAATCAGGAATTGATGACGAAGAACCCAGCGGAGAGAGATGTCATAGGTTCGCAAAAGGCGATTGAAGGCGCTCTCGAAGAAGCGGTAGAGGCGATTGTGCTGCCCGGATTCGTGCTTGAGGAAGCGGGCACACATCATCGGCGTGGTGGTGAGCGAAACAAAGAGCGAAACACCGATGGCCACGCTCAGGACGACGGCGAACTCGCGGAAGAGGCGGCCGACGATTCCGCCCATCATCAGGATGGGGATGAAGACGGCGACGAGCGAAGTGCTCATGGAGAGAACAGTGAAGCCGATTTCGCTGGCGCCCTTCATCGTAGCGGCAAACGGTTTCATTCCGTTTTCGATGTGGCGCGTGATGTTTTCAATGACCACGATGGCATCGTCCACGACGAAACCGGTGCAGATGGTCAGCGCCATAAGCGAAAGGTTGTCGAGGCTGTAGTGGCAGAGGTACATCACGCCGAATGTGCCGATGAGAGAGAGCGGCACGGCGACGCTGGGTATGATGGTGGCCCAGACATTTCTCAAGAACGCAAAGACCACCAAAATGACGAGGATGATGGAAATGACCAGCGCAATTTCGACGTCACGAACAGAAGTGCGAATGGTGGTGGTGCGATCAACGGCAACGTTCAGGTGCAGGGAAGGCGAGATCGAAGCGCGGAGCTGGGGCAGGATGGCCATGATCCGGTCCACGGTTTCAATCATATTGGCGCCGGGCTGGCGAAAGATGGCCATGAGGACGCCGGGTTTTCCCTGAGAGAGGCCGAGGTTGCGCGAGTCTTCGACGGAATCGACAACTTCCGCGATGTCGCGCAAACGCACGGGCGCACCTTGATGGCCAGCGACAATCAACGGCTGATATTCGTAGGCCTTGAAGAGCTGATCGGTGGCGGCGACCGACCACATTTGGCGGGAATCGGACAGCGCGCCTTTGGCAAGATTTGCGTTAGCCGATTGCAGTGATTTGCGAACTTGCTCGAGGCTAATTCCATAGCTGTTGAGCTGGTTGGGATTGACTTCGACGCGGACGGCGGGCCGCGCGCTTCCCCAGGTGAACACCTGGCCGACGCCTTCCACCTGGGCGAGTTTCTGCGCGAGGATGGAATCGGCGGCATCGTAAATCTGCGCCGGTGGAATGTTATCGGAAGTCAGCGACAACATCAGGATGGGAGAGTCTGCCGGATTGACTTTGCGATAGTTGGGCTGGCTGGGAATGTCGGCAGGAAGCTGGCTGCGAGCGGCATTGATAGCGGCCTGGACATCGCGCGCGGCGGCGTTGATGTCCCGATTAAGCTCGAATTGCAAGGTGATATTCGTGTTGCCAAGGCCGCTCGAAGAAGTCATTTGCGTGACGCCGGCAATACGTCCGAACTGGCGTTCCAGAGGAGTGGCAACGGCGGAGGCCATCGTTTCCGGGCTGGCGCCGGGCAATCCAGAGCCGACAGAGATGGTGGGAAAATCCACCTGCGGAAGCGGCGCAACCGGCAGGAAGCGGAAAGCGACGACGCCGGAAAGGAGAATGGCCACGGTAATCAGCGACGTGGCCACTGGCCGCCGGATAAAAGGCGCGGAGAAATTGGAAGAGAAATGTTCCATTTAGTCTCCGGGCGAAGGCTCCTCAATCGGATTGCCAATGTGAACTTGAAAGCGGCGGCCTAGCCAATCGAAAGCAAGATAGACAACCGGCGTCGTATAGAGCGTAAGCAACTGGCTGAGAATTAGTCCGCCGACAATGGTGATGCCGAGAGGGCGGCGCAATTCGGAGCCGACGCCTGTGCCAATTGCGAGCGGTAGGCCGCCGAGAAGCGCGGCCATGGTGGTCATCATGATGGGACGGAAGCGCAGGAGGCAGGCTTCGTAGATGGCGTCGAGTGGCGACTTCCCCTCCTTGCGCTCGGCTTCGAGCGCGAAGTCAATCATCATGATGGCGTTTTTCTTGACAATGCCGATGAGCAGGATGATGCCAATCAAGGCGACGACGCTGAATTCCGTGTGATACAGCAGCAGTGCGAGAATCGCGCCCACGCCCGCGGAAGGAAGCGTGGAGAGAATCGTAATCGGATGGATGTAGCTTTCATACAAAACGCCGAGAACGATATAAACAGTCACGAGCGCAGCGAGAATCAGCAAGGGCTCATTCGAGAGTGAGCGGAGAAACGCAGCAGCTGTGCCCTGGAACGTGGCTTGTACGCTGGGCGGCATGTTCAGTTCCTGCTTCACGCCGTTGATGGCGTTGACCGCTTCCCCCAAAGCCGCTCCCGGTGCCAAGTTGAACGAAACGGTGACGACGGGAAACTGGCCTTGATGGTTCAAAGCGAGGGCCGTGCCGGCAGGATCAAAGTGCGTAAAGGCACTGAGCGGCACCTGCGTGCCGTTGGAGGATTTGACATAAATGTTTTTCAGCGAGTCCGGATCCTGCTGAAACTGCGGATCGACTTCCATAACCACGTGATATTGGTTCAGTTGCGTAAAAATCGTTGAGACCTGGCGCTGTCCATAAGCGTCGTACAGCGTGTTATCAATGTCTGCGGGAAGAATGCCGAGGCGCGAAGCGGTATCACGATCAATGCTGAGCGAGGCGAGCAAGCCCTGGTTCAACTGGTCGCTGGCGACGTCACGCAGCTCCGGAAGAGCTTTGAGTTTGTCCATGAAGCGCGGAACCCAATAGGCAAGCTCTTTCGCGTCTACGTCTTCCAGGCTGTATTGGAATTGCGTGCGGCTGACGCGATCCTCGACAGTCAAATCCTGAACGGGCTGAAGAAAGAGCGAGATACCGTCGACCTTGCCAAGCTCCGGCTGGAGCCGGCGAATCACGTCGGATGCGTTGATTTTGCGCTCGGCCAGCGGCTTGAGATTGATCTGGACGCGTCCGGTGTTGAGCGTGGTGTTTGTGCCGTCAATGCCGATGAACGAGGAAAGGCTGTCAACCGCCGGGTCTTTCAAAATGACGTCGGCCAAAGCCTGCTGACGCTGGGCCATGGCTGTAAATGAAATGTCTTGCGGAGCTTCCGAAACGCCGAGAATGACACCGGTGTCCTGAACCGGGAAAAACCCTTTAGGGACATAAATGTAAAGAAGAATCGTGCCGACGAGCGTAGCCGCGGTCACGAGAAGCGTGGTGCCCTGGAAGCGCAATACGAATTTCAGAGTGCGGCCGTAAAACGCGATGACGGCGTTGAAGGCGTCTTCCGACTTGCGATAGAACCAGCTCTCTTCTTCTTTTTTCTGATGGCGAAGAAGCTTGGCGCACATCATGGGCGTAAGAGTAAGTGAAACAAATGCGGAAACAAGAATCGTAACCGCAAGAGTGACGGCAAATTCGCGGAACAGGCGGCCGACGATGTCGCCCATAAACAGCAAAGGAATGAGCACAGCGATCAGAGAAACCGTCAGAGATACGATGGTGAAGCCGATTTGCTCGGAGCCTTTTAGAGCCGCCTGCAGGGGCGCATCGCCCGCTTCGATAAAACGGCTGATGTTTTCAATCATGACGATAGCATCGTCCACCACGAAACCGGTGGAAATGGTGAGCGCCATGAGAGAAAGATTGTTGAGGCTGTAGCCCAGCAGATACATCACGCCGAAGGTGCCAATCAGCGACAGCGGAACGGCGATGCTGGGAATTACCGTCGCTCGGACGCTCCGAAGGAAAAGGAAGATCACCATCACGACCAACGCGATGGTGAGCACCAAGGTAAATTGCACGTCATCCACCGAAGCGCGGATGGTGGTGGTCCGGTCGGTGAGGATGTCCACTTTTACTGCTGCGGGCAGCGCACCCTGAAGCTGGGGGAGAAGCTTTTTGACGCGGTCAACGACGGCGATGATGTTCGCGCCGGGCTGCCGCTGAATATTGAGAATGACTGCGGGATTCTGATTGGCCCACGCCGCTTGCCTGGAGTTTTCCACACCATCAATGACGCTCGCAACGTCGCTGAGGCGAACCGGAGCTCCATTGCGATAAGCGACAACGAGCGGCCTGTAGCCATCGCTCGAAAGCAACTGGTCGTTCGCACCGATAGTGAACGCTTGATGCAAACCGTCAAAGGTTCCCTTGGCCATGTCCACGTTGGCCTGCCCGAGCGCGGTACGAAGATCTTCGAGACTTAGACCATAAGACGCGAGCGCCGTGGGATTGGCCTGAATGCGGACCGCGGGACGCTGTCCGCCGCTAATGCTGACAAGGCCGACGCCGGAAAGCTGAGAAATTTTTTGCGCGAAGGTGGTGTCCGCGAGGTCTTCCACTTTAGACAGCGGGAGACTCGGGGAGGAGAGGGCGAGTGTGAGGATGGGCGCGTCCGCCGGATTGATTTTGCTGTAGATAGGCGGATTGGGGAGGCCTTGCGGAAGCAGATTGGAGGCGCCGTTGATGGCCGCCTGAACTTCCTGCTCGGCGACGTCAATGTTGAGATCCAATTCAAACTGTAAGGTGATGACGGAGCAGCCGAAAGAACTTGTGGAAGTCATCTGGTTCAGGCCGGGGATCTGGCCGAACTGGCGTTCGAGTGGCGCGGTGATCGAAGAAGCGGTGACTTCCGGGCTGGCGCCGGGATAAAACGTCTGCACCTGGATGGTGGGGTAATCGACCTGCGGAAGAGCGGAAACCGGTAATTGCCGGTAGGCGACCCAGCCGACGAGAACGACGCCAACCATCAGCAACGTGGTGGCGACCGGCCGCAGAATGAACGGCCGTGACGGACTCATCGACGAGGACCTCCGGACTGTGCGCGGGGCGCTTTGGAAGCAGGGGAAGCGTTTGGATTTGCAGGCGCTCCCGGTGCGGCGCCACTTGCTGCACGACCGCCTACGCTGGCTCCGTTGCCGCTACCAGCCATGGTCGCCGTAACCTTGCTGCCCTCCTGAAGCTTGTCTTGGCCGTCAACGACGACGATGTCGCCCGAGCTGATGCCGCTACTCAGTCCTACGCTGTTGGCGGTGGCCAGCGCAACCGTGACGATGTGGATTTTTACAGCGTTATCGCTGCCAACCGCATAGACGTAAGTTCCCTGAGGCCCGCGCTGAATGGCGGAAGCGGGGACAATCGTGAGATTGCGCATGGTATCCACAAGCAGGTGGACGTTCACAAATTGATTTGGAAACAAAGCGTTATCGGAATTGTTGAAGACCGATTTCAGCTTGTACGTTCCGGTCGTGGGATCGATTTCGTTGTCAATGGTGAGAAGCTTGCCAGTGGCGATCTTGGTCGTATCGTCACGGTCGTAGGCCTCAACATTTAATTGAACTCCGGCGCGAAGCTTGGCGTTGACTTGCGGAAGCTGATCCTGTGGCAAGCTGAAAAGAACCGAGATGGGTTGAAGCTGGGTGATGACCACAATGCCGTTGGTATCGTTGGCGTGCACTATGTTTCCGGGATCGACGAGCCGCAGCCCGACGCGGCCGCTGATGGGCGCAGTAATCCGGGAATAGGTGAGCTGAAGCTTGGCGTTATCCACCTGGCTTTGATCCGACTTGATGGCGCCGTCGAACTGGCCAACGAGCGCGGCCTGCGTGTCGAGTTGCTGCTGAGGAATGACGCCTTCCTTGAAAAGGAGCTTGTAGCGCTCGAGATTAGCGTCGGCGTCCTTGCGTTGCGCCTGGTCCTTGAGGAGTTGCCCTTCCGCCTGTTCCAGCTGAACCTGGAAAGGACGTGAATCGATTTGCACGAGAAGGTCACCGTCGTGAACGTATTGGCCTTCTCTGAAGGCCACGTTGAGAATCTGCCCATCCACACGGCTGCGCACGGTCACCGTGTTGAACGCTGTTACCGTTCCAAGCCCATTGAAGTAGACGGGTAGATCACCATGTTGTGCGGCGGCCGCGACGACTGGTACAGAGAAGTTGCCCATGCCGCCCGCACCTGCGCCTCCCCGGCCACCCTTGCCCGGCGCTGCTGGCGCGGAAGAATTCGCTGCTTCGCTGGGAGTGCGCGCTCCCCGGAAATACCAGACGCCAACAACAATGGCGGCAATCACTACCGCCCAGAGCCACCAGAGATTTTTCGACGGCTTATCCGTTGCCGCGTCGGTCTGCGCCCGGGCACCCTGTTCGGGTAGGTCCATCGAGTTGAGCTGCCCCATTCATCCACTCCTAACAGATACAAAAGTGCGCTGCGTTCGTGCGAGCAAGCCTCCAAAAAGGCAGGGCTACCGTGGCTAAGCTCCAAGGGCTGCTGCGACGAGGGACATAGACTGGCGTCGGCTCAGTCTACGCCTACATAAGACGGCCCGGAAAGAACAAAGGTTACGTGGGCAGGGCCAGGAAGCGGCTGATGCTTCATGGGCGCCTTCGGGCTCGCAAGCTGTGCGAGTTGAAATTGTAGCCTGCACAATGGAAGCGAAAAACGTTAGACTTAGGACCGAATCATGGGCACCTTCGGAACATCATATGGCTATCCCGAAAGGGACAGGAGAACAGGTATGTTCAAGGGCTTGGTCCTCGGCATCTTGGTTGGAATCCTGCTGCTCGTGGGGTGCACGTACCTTTATTTTTCGTTAGGTTTTGCGCCGGTCGCTACCTCGGCGCGCCCTATGCCACTCGAAAGGAAGATGGCGAAAATCGCTCTTCATGCCTACCTCGACAAACAGCAGCATCCCCAGCCGTTGGTTCCCGCGGATGAAGGAAACCTGATCGCCGGAGCTAAAGTTTATAAAGAGCAGTGCGCCACTTGTCACGGGCTGCCAGGCGAGCCTAAGTCAGCGATTTCCAAGGGGATGTTTCCGGCACCCCCGCTGCTCTTCGAGGGAGTGGGCGTAACCGATGATGAGCCGTGGGAGACTTATTGGAAGGTTGAAAATGGCATTCGTATGACGGGGATGCCAGGCTTCAAAAGCCAGGTGGGCGAGAAGGAAATCTGGCAAGTGACGATGCTGGTGAAAAACGCGGACAAAATTACGGAACCTGTGAAGAAAGAACTGCTGGCAGGAAACTCAACTCCCATGTCTATGGCTATGGACGATATGGGAAGCGCGCCCGCGAAAGAAACCAAGCCGGCGAAGGGGTCGAAGCCCGCAAAGAAATAGTCTTAGGTCTTAAGTTGTAAGTTCTAAGTCAGGACCCCGTCGACTTGCAGTATCGAGTCATTATAGAGTCCGCGCGAGTGACGCGGGGTTGAACAGCTAATCGGCGAACTCGGGTGTTTTGCGTGGTTGGCGCAATTCAGGAAACCACCAGGCCCAGAGGCCGGTTACGAGAATTGCCCCTGCTCCGCCCAGCACCACGGCCGGAACGGTTCCAAACCAGTGTGCCGTAAGACCTGACTCGAATTGGCCGAGTTCGTTGGACGCGCCGATGAAAACCGAGTCCACGGCGTTGACGCGCCCGCGCATCTCATCGGGGGTACCCAGTTGGATGAGCAACTGGCGAACCATGACGCTGACCATGTCCGTCGCACCAACCAGAAAGAGGGCGAGGAGCGATAGATAAAGGTTTCGGGATAGCCCGAAAAGGATAGTGGCCAGTCCGAATCCCGCCACACACCACAACATTCTGACTCCGGCGTGGCGCCCCAAAGGCTTGTGCGCGAGCAACACGGCCATGACAGCGGCGCCGACGGCGGGAGCGCTGCGGAGAATCCCCAGGCCCCAGGGACCGGTCAGCAGAATTTCTTTAGCGTAGATGGGTAGCAGGGCCACCGCGCCTCCCAGAAGAACAGCGAATAAATCCAGAGAGATGGAGCCTAGAACCGCTTTCTCGCGCCAGATGTAGTGCAGCCCGACGAGCGTGGTTTTCCAGTTCAAAGGCTCGGGGGTGCGCTCGGCAGATTCCGCTTTTATCTTGAGAGTGCATGCTGCCGCAGCGAGGGCCGCGACAAATGAGAAAGCGTAAACTGCGGCCGGTCCGCCCGCTATGGCGTAGACGATTCCACCAACCGAGGGACTGAGAATTACGGTGCCCTGAAAGAAAACGGAAGCCCAGGCCACAGCGTTCTGGAAATCCTTTGCCGGAACTAATTGAGGAAGAAGCGAGCGCGTGGCCGGGCCGCTGAAGGCGCGCGCGACGCCCAAGAAAAGAAGAACGCCGTAGATCGGGTAAGGAGAGCGGTAACCGCGGAGTGTGAGAAATAGCAGAGCGGCAGAGCACCCGGCGGATGCGCAGTAGCATCCGACCATGAGTTTGCGGCGGTCGTAGCGATCCGCGGCGTGGCCGGATACCAGGAAAAGCAAAATGGCGGGAAGAAACTGCGCCAGCCCGACAAAACCGAGGGCGAGAGGGCGCTTGGTGATTTCATAGACTTCCCATCCCACCGCGACGGATTGCATTTCGCCGGAAAGGGTAATGAAAAAACGCGCCAACTGAAAAAGAACGAAGTTTGGGTAGGTGAAAGCGATTCGCCCGGCGGCGCTGGAATTCTCGAAATCTGCCATCCACTCTACTGTGCCACAAAAAGAAAGTCTTAAGTTGTTCGTTTTAAGTTGTTCGTTTCAGCGAAGAAGAACAATTTGGACGGATGGTGAACCTTGTTCAAAGAGTTTGGTTAGAAGATTTCGCCTTTTCAGTTCCCTCATGAGAGTTTCAGGTTATATGACGTTAGTGGCAGGCGCCGGTGCCGGAGTCGGTGAAGGTCTTCCCTTCTTCGGGAAGGAATTGCCAGTCGTATCCGTTGGCTTTCAATGTGAGTTTGAGAACGCCGAAAGCGGCGAAGTCGCGAACCTCGCTGTTGGGCTTGGGTTCCTTGAAAGGACGAAGACCTTTCCCGCCCGTGCCGACGACAAATTCGCGAATGCCGCGCACTGAATCGGGAGCGCCGTCAGGCGTTTGCGGAGCGAAGCGCTCGTAGTCGTGGTCATGGCCGTTGATGACCACGTCGGCGTTGGCGTCGTAGAGGGCGTCCCAGAGCGGTTTCACGGTTAAATCGTTGCCGTGGGCGCCACCGGAACTGAAGAGCGGCTTGTGCCAATAAGCCAGGGTGCAAGCAACCGGATGAGAAGAGAGATCGGCGCGAAGCCAGCGCTCCTGAGGCGAACCTGCTTCGCAGCCGCCGACGTCTTTGCATTCACTGTTCAGAACGATGATGTGCCACGAGCCGAGATCGTAGCTGTAGTAGCCGGTCTTGGGATCGCCAGCGAGAACGCCGAAATAGTCGAAGTAGGGCGTTGCACCTGCTGCGTGGAATTCATGATTGCCCGGTGCAGGCCGGGTGCGAGATCGTGCACGGCCCCAGGTTTTGTCGTAGCACTCGAAATTTTCTTTCGAGCCGTCCGGGTAAGCGAGGTCGCCCGCGGCGAAGACCGCACCAGAAACCTTATCGAGCAGCCTGGCCGTGGCTTCCGCGCCAGCGAGAGTCTTGCAGTCGGCAATGTCACCGGCTCCGACGAGGATTACGGTTTGCCCGGGAGTTGAAGATTGCGGCGGCGTCCTTTTATCTTGAGACAGAATTCGAGGGCAAGTTGCAAGCATCAGCACAATTGGAGTGATCAACCGTTTATTCATAGATAGTCCAAGCAATCTGAATATGCTTGTGTTGGATACAAAGCTACCCGGAGCGAGTTAAACGAGGCCTAAACGCGAATCCGAGGTGGGAATCGGGTGAGGCTCCCACCACGGTTGGCCATCCTGTCTATTTTTCGTGCGTCGGCGACCAGCGCATGCCCACGGCTATTGTTGGCCGATAGTATTCGCGCTGAACCATGTATTGGGGGCTGCCGTTGTAGAAGCCGAAAACTTCGTTGTTGATGTTGAGGCCGTACATGACGAACTGAAGACCGCGCGCCAGACGCAGGCTACCTTGTGCATCAAATTGAAGATGCGGATAAAAATAGTTGTCGCCAAAGGGGCCGGGAGTACCGTCCCCATAACCGGCGATATTCTGTGCGTTATAAGACAAGCCGACGCGAACAGCAATGCGCCCGCGGTCGTAGGTAGGACTGACATTCCAAGTATGAGGCGCGTTGCGGACTAGCCTAGGATGATCGGTGCGCCCTGAAATTCCGCTCGTGCGGGACGCGGTGTAGCCGTAGTTGGCGGAAAGACCAAGTCCGCGTAGGACGCCGGGCATGAACGAAAGATGCTGGAGGTATGCGGCTTCAAAACCATTGATCCAGGCACTGCCCGCATTAAAGGGTTGGCTCACGGTGCAAGGACAGGCTATGCCCTGAAACGTGCCGGAAGGAATGGTCAATTGGCTGCCAACAATGGGATCCGTCAGGTTCTTATAGAAATATCCAGCTTCGATCATGCCGAAAGGGTTGATGTAGTGTTCGACAAGGACGTCGACGTTGTCGGCAGTCTCGGCCCTGAGATTTGGATTGCCGAGGGTGATCGCGACAGGAGTAGCAGTATTGTCGATGGTACCTGCTTGAGCGATGTCCTGTGGGTCTGGGCGTGAAAGGCCGCGGCTGTAGACTGTGCGGACGTAAGTGTCTTTGCCAAGGGCGAATCGGAGGGAGGCGCTCGGCAGAACCTTCGTATATGAGCCGCTAGCCTTGACGAAACCGGAATTGGTGTTGCCGTTGGAATCGGTCACCGTCTGGAAAGTGCTCGTATCCAGATTCGTGCCTTCAATGCGCACCCCGGCGACCAAGCGGACGCGGTTTGTCAGGTCGAGCGTGTTCATCACGTAACCAGCGGAGACTTTCTCGATGAAATCGAAATTGTTGTTATTTCCGCCCGCTGTGCTGGTCATTGTGAAGCCGGACGATTGCAAAAGCGCAAAAACGTCATGGAAAAGCGGGTCGGGCCCCAGCTTGTAATTACCGGTGTAGTAGTCGCTATTCGAGAAGCGGCTGGGCAGCGCGGGATCTGCCAACGAAATCGTGCCTGTGGGAGTGAACGTATCCCGGAATGTGTCGTCGAACTTATGAGCGTTGCGGAACTTTCCGCCGATTTCGACCGTGGCCAGGCGCGAGCCCAGGTGATAGCGCTTGGCAAGGGCGCCGGCTGCTTGAAGATTCAATTGAGCGGAGAGCCCGTGGTTGTTCTGAACATCAGTCAAAGTGAAATTGGCTGGGTTGTAGGCTTCCGTAAAACAGGCTGGCGTCCACTGGGGTAGATAAACGCGAGTCGTATTCGCAAGGTCAAATTGGCAAGAGCTGGAAGGAAGATT
>Ga0126370_10000169_pt1 | contig 23237 bp, 15 predicted proteins | sample PanSoiMetaPlot_3_FD_92586 | JGI IMG/M metagenome (GOLD analysis project Ga0126370, IMG submission 92586) | Tropical forest soil microbial communities from Panama - MetaG Plot_3 | ecosystem: Environmental > Terrestrial > Soil > Tropical forest > Bulk soil | place: Panama | collected 2016-02-17 | reverse complement strand
GCCTCGCTGCGCATCGCTCGCTTCGCGTTCGAGTTTGCGCGCAAGCAGTCGCGCAAGAAAATCAGCGCAGTTCACAAAGCAAACATCATGAAGCTCTCCGATGGCCTGTTCTTGGAGTGCTGCCGGCGCGTCGCTCGCGAGTACCCGGAGATCCTCTACGAGGAAGTCATCGTCGACAACTTGTGCATGCAGCTGGTGATGAATCCCAATCGGTACGACGTGCTGCTGCTGGAGAATCTCTATGGAGACATCGTCTCGGACCTCTGCGCCGGCCTGGTGGGCGGCTTGGGTGTGGTCCCTGGGGCCAATCTCGGCGAGCGCTGCGCCGTCTTCGAAGCAGTCCACGGAACCGCGCCGGACATCGCGGGAAAGGGCATCGCCAATCCTACCGCGATGATGTTGTCCGCGGTGATGATGCTCCGTTGGCTGGATTTGCCGGTCGAGGCGGAGCGGCTCGAGCGGGGCTTGATGCGCGTATACGAGCGAAAAGAAGCGCGCACCCGGGACCTGGGCGGCACCGCGAGCACCCAGGAGTTCGCAAGCGCGGTCGTCGCCGCCGCCAGCGTGCCCTAAGCTAAGTCGAAGCATGGCTCAAACGCCGGCGATGCGTCGCACGCCGCGAGCGAGGAGGGCCGGCTTCAGCCGCTTCCGCTGATCTCCCTGAAAGACCAACGCGCCTCCCTCCGTCGTCCCTCCGCATCCCAGCGCCTGCTTCAATTCCTTTAGCCAGCTCGCGAGCTCGTCCGGTTCCAGCTGGAGCTGCTCGACGACCGTGACCTCCTTGCCCGAGCGACCCTTGCGCTCGAGGCGAATCACCGCTCTGAGCGCGGAGTGCGGTTGGCTCTCGGATGCGGCCGGGGTCGATGCGGTCGGCAGATTGCTCTTCAGGCTCGCCAGTCCGGCAAACGGATTATTGAACGGCTCCGGCGATGGCGCTTGCTTGGAGCGCTTCACTGCAGCTGCGAGCTCGCGGGTGGCAGCTTGGAGAAAGCGGGCGAGTTCGGGTTCGCGTTGGTCATCGCCATCGAGAGGAGGAAGGAGGGCACGAAAGGCCCCTCCCGACCGTTGATCAGGACGATCGGCGTCCCGCGCGGGGAAAACTTCATCGCGTAAGCGATGTCTTCCCTCAGCTTTGCCTCCGTTTCCGGGCTTGCCAGGCATTTGTCCAGCGCCGCCCTGCTCGTCAACCCCTGGGTGGCGATCTCCAGGATTCGCTCTTTGGTCAGGCTGGCCTGTTCTGCAAACAGCCTCTCCCTGAGCTGCCAGAAGTCCGGAGCGCCTTCGAGGCAGATTTGAGTCTTCGCACCCAAGCAGCTCAGGCTGTTGGGATGGCTCACCGCGACCGCTGGATTGCAGGAGCCGTCCAGCGGGAAATTGCGCGCTTCGATGGAAAACTTCCCCTTTGGAACGACCTGCTCCAGTTGATTCATCAGCTCGACCAGCTGGGCGCAGTGGGTACAGCCGATGTCGGTGAACTCGACGAATTTGACCGGCGCATCCGCAACGCCCCGAAGATTTCGTACTCCGAATTGTTGGACCGCCGGGGCGGGCGAACGGCGATAGAGGGCAATCGAATCGCTGAGCGCTTGCTGCTCCGCGGCCGGCAACCCCTGCAGGTACTTACCGAGCGCGGCCTCGACGCCATCCGAAGTTTCCGCGGTGGCCTCGGAGAGCTTCGGCATCGAAGCAGCGGCCATTCCCAGCTCTGGCGTCTTCAGCCCAGGGCCGAGCAGAAGCAGGTACGAAATGACTGCCAACCCTGCTGACCAAAGCAAGGCGACTTTGAAATCCTTGCGCTCCGGTTGAAGCGCCCCGGGAAGCAAACGCGCGACGACCAGCGCGAATGCCGCAACGATCGCATACGTCGCCAGGCAGGTGAGGCACACCGCCCCGGTCCGAGCGCCTGCCACCGCAAAGGTGATGCAGGAGAGAATGCCGACGCCGGCGGTCAGCCGGAGCGCCGCGATCGCTGAGCTCGGATCGCTTCCCGAGGCAATGCGATAGATGAGCAGCATCGAAAGCCCAAACGCCGTCAATGCCCAAACCAGGCCCATGCCAGCGACGGGAATGCCAAGGTAGTGGTGAACCCGCAAGGCGAACGGGGAGCTCCAAACCGCCTCGCAATTCACCACCGAGTTGATCGAGCAGACGGGCTGCCCTCCGCAGCGCACCAGCAACAACTCCATCCACTGGAAGAGCGAAAGCAGTGCCGCGGCAATGCTGATCGTCGGCAGCAAAACCGCCGTCATCGGCGGAACTGCGGAATGTTCTTGAGGCCTCTTCATTTTTTCTTTGGCGGAGGAGCCATCAGCACAAGCACCCGGGCATCGTCCGCGCCGACATTTTCAATCCCGTGCGCTGACCCGGCCGCGGCGAGCACCGCTGCGCCAGCGCCGTGCACCTCGGCCTGGCCATCGACGGTGAAGCGGCAGGATCCTTCGAGAACGACGTAGACCTTGTCGGCGTCGGAGTGCACATGGGCGGTCTGCGATTGGCCAACTTTAAGGCAGTAGACATCCAGGAAGAAGCGAGGCGTCTGAAAGACGCTGTGCTTTTGCAGCTTCTCCGAAGAAAAGCCGGTGAAGGTCGACAGGTACCGTACATCCATGCCGCGATGCTCCGTCTTCGTTTGCCGCCGGATGAAACGCATACTTATATAGCGGTCGGAATGGAACCGCTCACCCTGCATTCGATCCACAAGGCGCGAGGAGCGACCTTCGGCGAAGTTCAGGGCCGAGAGGTGGTCAGCCGATACGGCGATCTCCGGGACGAGCACGCCGCCGCGCGCCTCAACGCTTGCCTGATCGACATCTCCTTCCGAGAGATGCTGCGGCTCACCGGCGAAGACCGGGTCAGCTTCCTGCACGGGATGGTGACCAACGATGTAAAGCGCCTCGGGGAAGGAGAGGTCACTTACGCAGCGATGGTCACTGCCAAGGGCGCGCTGGTGGCGGACATGCGGATTCTTCGGCGCTCGAACGACTTGCTGGTCGACGTCGAGCCCGGTTGCGCGCGCGCCGTGGAGGAGTTCCTGCGGAAGTACCTCATCTCCGAGGAAGTGGAGATTTTCGATACCAGCACCGAGTTTGCCCTGCTGCGCGTGCTCGGACCGGAGGTGCACCGGATCGCTGCCGCCGCCTTCGGCCACGAAACGCCCCTCCCGGGTCACGACCACTTCATCCAAATCGAGCTGGATTCGGGGTCGGCTTGGCTGATCGGCGCCGAGCTGGGCTCAAACCGAGGGGTCGACCTGCTCGTCCCGCGCGCTCAGCTGGCGGCAGCGTTCGAGAAGACGGTTCATGCGGGAGAGACGTTGGGGCTTCGACTCGCCGGCTTCGACACCCTGGAGGTCCTGCGCGTCGAGGCCGGCATTCCTCGCTTTCCACAGGACATGGACGAGCAGACCATCCCGCTGGAGGCGAATCTCGAGCGGGCGATCAGCTATGAGAAGGGCTGCTACATCGGCCAGGAGGTCATCGCCCGCGCGACCTTCCGAGGCCACGTCAACCGAAAGCTGATCGGCCTGGCCTTCGGAGCGATGGAGCCCAAGCGAGGATCTGAGTTGTACAGGAACGGCAAACGCGTCGGATTCATTACCTCGACCGTGCGCTCTCCTGCGAGGACGACCGCCATCGGCCTCGGCTACGTCCACCGCGACAGCCTTGAACCGGGGACGCGGCTCGACGTAGCCGACTACCCGCCCGGGGCGATCGTCCACGCGCTTCCATTTGCGGACTCCGCCGATCCCGGCGACGCAGCCTGAGTGCACTGGGACCCGGTGCGGGGCTCCGCATGCGCCTCGACATGCTCCAATGGGAAAGCATATAGAAAATGAATTCCCTGTCCGGGGCTGCTTAAAACGCCATGGCGAAGTCCGACGATCGCAAGGCCAAACCGCCCGACTCCATCCCAGCGGTCACCTCGTCCGGGTTCTTCGCCCTGCGCACGCCGCTCTTGCCGTTCGAGGAATTTCAACGGTGGAGTGAGGGGTTGGTTGCGCCGGCCGCGGCGCGCGACGGAAATCTCGAGCAGGCCTTGGAGCACGATCGCGCCCAGCTTCGCGAAAAGCTGCGCCGGATCATCGCTCGACCCGAGGTGCGCGAAGCGCTCTTCGTCGCCTCGCCTTCGCTCGACGAAAGCCTCGATGTTTGGCTGCGCGAACCGGCGAGCGAGCGAGGGCTGAAGGTCGAAAGAACTCTGGTCCGGTATTTCACGCGCATGTCCGCGCGGCCCACTCCCTTCGGGCTCTTTGCAGGCTGCTCGGTCGGGATCGTCAATGGCCAAACCCGGCTCGCTTTGGAGGGCCGCGCCGGCTATCAGCGGCACACCCGCCTGGACATGGATTACCTGACCGCCCTCACTCAGACGTTGTCGCAAGATCCGGCGCTTCGCGATTCTCTGCTCTTCCGACCGAACTCCAGCCTGTATCAGGCTGCGGGAAGGTTGCGCTATGTCGAGTCGCGCCTCGATGGAAAGTCGCGCTCGTACCATCTGGCGGCGGTGGAGCCGACCGACTACTTGCTTTCTACGCTGAGCCGCGCCGCGAACGGCGCGCGTTTATCGGATCTGGCAAAGGCGCTGTGCGATGCAGATCCGGAAGTCACCGCGGACGAGGCGAAAGAGTTCATCACCACCCTGGTGGACAATCAGCTGCTGGTTTCCGATTTCGGGCTCGCCGTCACCGGGCCAGAGCCAGTGCATCGGTTGATCGCCCAGATGCGCGAGGCGCCGGCGATCGCCGCTGCTGCGGAACGACTCGGCGAGGCGCAGGAGGCCGTTGCGCAGCTCGACGGAGCGGGTCTGGGCTCTTCCCCTGAGCGGTACCGCGCTGTTGCCCAGCAACTGGAATCGCTTCCCGCCAAGGTGGAGCTGCCGCGACTCTTCCAGGTGGACCTCCACAAGCCGGCGCCGAACGCCACGCTCGGACGGGAAGTGCTGCAAGAAGTGATCAGCGCCGTCGGCCTGCTGCATCGAATTGGGCCGAAGCGGCCCGGCGGGGCGCTCGAGCGTTTTCGCGACGCGTTCAGGCAGCGCTACGAGACGCGCGAGGTGCCGCTGGTGGAGGCGCTGGATGAAGAATCGGGAATTGGATTCGATTCCTCCTCGGCCCCGAGCGCCGAGGGCTCTCCGCTGCTGGAGGGGCTCATTTTCCCCGGGGCCGCCGCTGAAGAGGGCGGCACGTGGACGGGGCGAGAGGCGTTTTTGCTCAGCAAGCTCACTGACGCGTTGAAGGCGGGCGCAAGCGAGATCGCCCTCGAGGCGGCGGACCTCGACGTTCTTGAGAACAAAGACCCTGCCCCCTTGCCGGATGCGTTCATGGTGATCGCGAAGGTCATCGGCTTTCCCGATGCAAACGCAGGCAGGGACTTCCGCGTATTGGTGAGCGGTGCGGACGGACCTTCGGGTGCGAAGCTGCTCGGTCGCTTCTGCCATGGCGACCCCCAGCTCACCCGCTTCGTCGAGCAACATCTTCGGGCGGAGGAATCCCTCCGGTCGGACGCGATCTACGCCGAGATCGTCCACTTCCCGGAGGGGCGGATCGGAAACGTCCTGCTTCGTCCGGTGTTGCGCGAGCACGAGATTCCCTACCTCGGTCTGTCGGGAGCCCCGCGCGAGAAGCAGATCCCAGTAAATGACCTCTTCGTGTCCGTCATCGGGCCGCGAATCGTCCTGCGCTCGGCGAGGTTGGGAAAGGAAATCATTCCGCGCATGACCAACGCGCACAATTACGGTCTGCGCAGCTTGGGGATGTATCGCTTTCTGTGCGCGCTGCAGACCGAGGGAATCGCCGTCGGCTTGGGATTCAATTGGGGCGCTCTGGACAGTGCGCCGTTTCTGCCGCGCGTGGTCTGCGGCCGCAAGGTCCTCAGCAAAGCGCGTTGGCGCCTGAGCAGGGACAACATCAAGGCGTTCAGTGACGCCAAGCATAACGAGCAATTCGCGGCAGTTCAGCGGATTCGTGAAAAGCTCGGGCTGCCGCGTCTGGTTTCGGTCGCCGACGGGGACAACACTCTCTTGGTCGACCTGGACAACGTGCTCAGCGTCGAAACTTTCGCAGCCTTGGTGAAGGGCCGGCCGGCGGCGCGCCTCGAGGAGTTTTTGCCGGCGCCGGCAGATCTCTGCGTCCAGGGTCCCGAGGGTCATTACGTGCACGAGCTGGTGATTCCATTCGTTCGCAAGGAAGCGACAGCTCGGCCCCAGCTTCGGCTGCGCTCCGCTGCGCCGGGATCGATCGCGCGTTCGCTCCAGCCGGGTTCGCCGTGGCTGTACGCCAAGCTCTACGCCGGTACCTCGGGGATCGATCAGATCCTTCGCTTGCTCGCCCCAGTGGTGCGGTCGGCGATCGGCTCGGGCGCTGCGGATCAATGGTTCTTCATCCGCTATGGAGACCCCGATTGGCACCTCCGGCTGCGGCTGCACGGCGCGCCGGAACGCCTTCGCGGCGAAGTGCTGGCGGCGCTGCAGAGCGCAGTGGCCGCGCTGATCGGCACCGGTCAAGTCTGGCGCTTCCAACTCGATACCTACGAGCAAGAAGTGGAACGCTATGGGGGTCCCAACGGCATCGCGCTCGCGGAGAAGATCTTCCACGCCGACAGCGACGCCGCCCTGGGCATCGTCGAGCTGCTCTCCGGCGACGAAGGCGCAGACGCGCGCTGGCGCTTGAGCATGCGCGGGATGGACATGATGCTCGAGGATCTCGGGCTGGACATCGAGCCCAAGCTCAAGGTGGTGAAGGATGCGCGCGAGGCGTTCGGGAAGGAATTCCGCGCCAACGGTCAATTCCAATATCAGCTCGGCGATAAATACCGCAAAGAGCGCGCGAGCATCGAGGCATTGCTCGATCCCAGCCGCGACGATGAAAGCCCGCTTGCACCCGGCCTGGCCTTGCTTCGAGAGCGATCCAAGCGCCTGAAGGTTCTCGCTTCCGAGCTTCGAGCGTGCGAAAAAGCGGGGCAACTGACTACGCCACTTCCGGAGCTGGCGCAGAGCTTTCTACATATGCATGCCAACCGCATCTTGCGTTCGGCTGCGCGCGCTCAGGAGCTGGTGATGTACGACTTTCTTGCCCGGACCTATGAATCGAGGCTGGCGCGGTCGCGAAAAGCCGGCGAGCACGCGAAAACACCTTCTCCCAAGACTCGAGCTCCCGATGCCTGATCCATTGCCGCACAAGCCCGGCAAATGGCGCGCCATCCTCGACGGCGAGCTGCGCGATAAAGCGCTCGAAACGGTCACCTCGATCGCCGCAGCGCTCGAGCAGGAGCTGCCGTCCGGAGCTCCGCGGTATGCGATGCAGCTGGCCGAGCAGTCGCTGCTGAACGCCTATTTGGGCTTCGGCGACCTCGGCGATCGACACTTCGATCTGTCCAGCCAGTTTCTCGAGCGCGCGATCGACGCGGTCGCGGAGACCCCGATGCGACCCTCGTTGTACGGGGGCTTCGTCGGCGTGGCCTGGGTTCTCGAGCATCTCCAGAATCACGAGCTCAGCTCGATCGAGGGAGACGGATCCGAGGAGATGGATCCCAACGAGCAGGTCGACTCCGTGCTGCGCGGATATCTCGGCGCCGAGCGGTGGAATGAAACCTACGATCTGATCTCCGGTCTGGTCGGAATCGGAGTGTACATCGCCGATCGCATGCCGCGTCCCGCCGCCAAGGAATGCTTCGAGCACGTGGTGAAGCACCTCGCCAAGCTTGCCAAGCCCATGGAGGTGGGCGTCACCTGGTGGACGCCACCCGAGCAATTGATCGCCGCCAGCCGCGAGCAGCATCCGCAGGGCCACGCAAACCTCGGCGTCGCCCACGGCGTTCCCGCGCCGATCGCTTTGCTCGCCCAAGCTTGCGCAAGCGGCGTCTCGACTGCGGATGCATCGGCCTTGCTTTCGCGCTCGCTGGAGTGGTTCCTCAGTCAGAAATCGAACGACTCCGCCGATTCATACTTCGGATACAACTACGTGTCAGGCAGCGAGTGGCGCCCAGCGCGCGCCGCCTGGTGCTATGGCGACCCCGGAATTGCTGCGGCGCTGCTCTGCGCTGGGCGATGGACGAACGACGCCGCCCTCGAGCGGGAGGCGATCGAGATCGGGTTGCGGGCCGCTCAACGGCCGGCGGACAGCTGCGGCGTGGTTGATTCCCCGCTTTGCCACGGCAGCGCGGGATTGGGGCACCTCTTCAACCGAATGTTCCAGGCCACCGGGGACCGACGATTCCGCGAACGCGCGGTGTCGTGGTTCGAGCGGACGTTGCAAATGAGGCGCGAAGGTGAAGGCATCGCCGGATTTTTGTCGTGGCGGCCGGGCGAGGGGGGGTGGGCCGCGGATCGCAGCCTGCTTGCGGGAGCGACGGGAATCGCTTTGGCGCTTCTGGCCGCAGCGACGCCGGTCGAACCCTCGTGGGATCGAATCCTGCTCGCTTCAGTGCCGCCGATCGACTTTTAGTTCCCCGCCGGGGTAAAGCTGCGCACCGACGCCGACGTCGGGGAAAGGTGCGTCGCGAGGCTTCGATGAGACTTTTACGAATCTATTGGGCCCTGCTCGCCTTCGGCTGCAGCTCCGCCCGAACCATACCGAGCGATTCGCCGCCGCCGGCCGCGTCGCCGCCGGCGACCACGGCTCCGAAACCGCCCGAGCCTCCGAACCTCCGCCTCGGCGAGAGTGCCCGGCCGCGCCGCTACGCGCTCGAGCTGACCATCGTTCCAAGCGAAGACGAGTTCAGCGGGAAGATCGAGATCGATCTCGAGTTGCGCGAGCCGAAAGCTCTGCTCTGGCTCAATGGCACCGAGATCGAAATCCGCCGGGCGACCATCCGTGTGGGGACTCAGTCCATCGGTGCGCTTGCGGTTCCAGGCAATAAGGATTTCGTCGGCCTCGCCTTCGAGCATCCCGTTCCGGCCGGCCCTGCGCTGCTTTCGATCGAATACGCGGGCAAGCTCTCCAGGCGCGAGAGCACTGGGTTGTTCAGACAAAAGGAGGCAAACGACTGGTACGCATTTTCGCATTTCGAGCCGACCGACGCTCGCCGCGCCTTCCCTTGCTTCGACGAGCCGGAGTTCAAAGTTCCCTGGCAACTCACTCTGCACGTGAGGAAGGATGACTCGGCGGTGGCGAACACGCCGATCGTCGCAGAGCACCAGGACAACGGCGGGATGAAGACCGTCAAATTCGCAGAGACGCCCCCGCTGCCGAGCTATCTTGTCGCTCTGGCGGTCGGGCCCTTCGAGTTCGTCGAGGCGGGCAAGACCGCGCTTAAGGGCGCGCCGATCCGGATCATCGCGCCGCGAGGCAGAGCGGCAGAAGCGCAGTATGCCGCAAAGGTCACCCCTCGCATCATCGCTGCTCTCGAGGACTACTTCGGATCTCCTTACCCCTATGAAAAGCTCGACCAGATCGCGGTGCTGCAAAGCGGCGGTGCGATGGAGAATGCGGGACTGGTTACCTACTCGCAGCTGCTGATTCTGATGAAGGAAGCCGAGGAAACCCCGGGGCAGAAGCGCCGCTTTGCCAGCGTCTGCGCCCACGAGCTTGCCCATCAGTGGTTCGGCGATCTGGTGACGATGAAGTGGTGGAACGACACCTGGCTCAATGAAGCATTCGCCACCTGGATGGCGGACAAGATCGTCGACCGCCTTTGGCCGCAGTGGAACAACGCGCTTTCTTCTCTCCAGGGTCGCTTGGAGGTCATGAGCAGCGATGGGTTGATGAGCGCGCGCAGGATCCGCCAGCCGATCGACTCAAAGCACGACATCGCCAATTCGTTTGATCAGATCACCTACACCAAGGGCGGCGCCGTGCTGTCGATGTTCGAGAGCTGGATCAGCGTCGAAACTTTCCAGCGCGGCGTGCAGCGCTATTTAAAAGAGCACGCCTGGGGCAATGGAACAGCCGAGGACTTCCTCGCCGCGGTCAGCGCGGAAGCGGGGCGCGACGTTGCGACGCCATTCTCCACTTTTTTGGATCAGGCGGGGGTTCCCGTCGTGGACCTTTCGCTCAAGTGCGAAAGTGGAAAAAGACCCAAGCTGGAGCTGGCGCAGCAGCGCTATCTGCCCCTGGGGTCGAGCGGCTCTCCGAACCAGACATGGCAGATTCCCATGTGTGTCCGGTACGGGAGCCGATCCTACGTACATCGGCAATGCGCGCTGCTGACCACGGCCTCGGCTGAAATGGCGCTGGAGGCTCAAAGCTGCCCGGATTGGGTCATCGGCAACGACGGGGGCGCCGGTTATTACCGCGTCGCGGCGAAGGACAAGCTGCTGCCCAATCTCCTTAAGCAGCGCGTAGGACGGCTGTCGCCGCGAGATCGGCTGGTGCTCTTCGGCGATATTCAAGCGCTCGTTTACTCCGGGAAGATGCCCGCCGGTGATGCTCTCGCGCTGCTTCCGCGACTCGTCTTTGATGGGAATCGCCAGGTGATCGCGAGCGCCGCCGGATTTCTGGCCGGCGAGAGCAATCCTCGGGGCCGAGCGATGTCCGCCTCCGCGCCGATAGGAGAATACCTGGTGCCGGATTCCGAACGATCGCGCTTCGCCGCCTTCGTTCAGCAGACCTTTGGTCGGAAAGCGCGCGACCTGGGATGGAAGGCGCGCCCGGGCGAAAGCGACGAGATTCGCCAGTTGCGACCGATCCTGGTCGCCCTGGTCGCCGACGCCGGAGAGGACCGAGTGCTGATCGCAGAAGCACGCGCGCTCGCCGATCGTTGGCTTGAGAACCGAAACGCGATCCAACCCGAGATGGTGGACGTCGTTTTGAGATCCGCTGCCTCCCACGGCGATGACGCCCTGTTCGATCGCCTCCTGGAGCAGGCTCGGAAGGAACCCCGGCTTCGGGAGCGCGGTTACCTTTTCCGGGCGATGTCGCATTTCCGCGATGCCCGCGTCGTTGAACGATCGCTGAAAACGCTGCTTTCGGGCGAATTCGACGCGCGCGAGACGCTGCCGCTGCTCTTCGCGGACCGCGCGCAGCTGCCAACTCGACTCTTGGCTTATCAGTTTGTCCATGACAACTTCGATGCGCTCGCGGCCCGGCTGCCGCGCGATACCGCCGCTCGCTTGCCGGCGGTGGCGGTCGGATTGTGCGACGACTCCCGCCGCGCGGAGGTGGAGCAATTCTTCGATGGTCGATCGACGAAATACACAGGCGGGCCTCGCGTTTTGAGCCAGTCGCTCGAGCGCTTGAGCCTGTGCAGCGCGTACCGGGACGTGCAGGAGCCGAGCGTCGCTGCGTTCCTTAGAAATTACCGGCCCGGCCCACCGGCGTTCAGCGAACGCGGACCCAATACGGCGGCGGAAGCTGAAGCACCGCGATGAAAGGTTTGCCGCCGCCGACGAATTCTCCGGCCTTCGCCAGCGCGTCCTCCACGTCCTTCGCCGGCGTGAACCCCAGGCGTGCGCAAGCGCGGGGATCTCCGTGAGCAACGAAGATTTTGCCCGCTCGCCTGCGCGCCGGCGTGGTCAGATACCAGGCGTAGAGCGGGTGCGTGCCGTGGAATGCGAAGCGCTTCTGGTAATTCGACACGAACTCCGGCCGACCGGCGAAGTAGGGCTCGAAGCGCTCGTGGATGGCCACCGGGTCCCGCTCGAGCTTGAGCACCTTCGCGTAGAATTCCTCGTGCGGAAGGTGCGCCCGGCGATCGAACACCGGATGCAGGGGGTTGGCAAAGACGATTGCTCCGCCGCTCCGCAGGAGCGGCTTGCCGGAGAAAAAATTCGCGACGTAACCCAAGGCAAGGTTGGCGGCGAGCACCGGATTTTGCGATGCGTGGACCGAGGCCGGACCGACGTCCGGTAGGCCGAAGACGAGGATGTCGGCCTCTCGCTCGAGCGAAACCTCGTGCTGTCGATAAAACGCGTCGAGCGCGCGCGCTTGCACGCTCTCCGGGAGGCCGGACAACACGGCGATTGGTCCGTAGCTGGCCTTGAGGAAGCGCGCGGCGCGGTAGCGAACCGCTCCGGGCAGCGCGTTCCAGATCTGCAGCGGGCGCGACAGCCCTTCCTCGGTCCGCAGCAACGCCGCCATCGCCGGGTTCCACAGCTCCGTATTCATCACCGCCGAGATTTGCATCACCGGCGTTTTGCGCAGCAGCTGCGCGGCGACCCGCTGGTGAGCCAAGTCGTACTCGGACCCAGGCAAGAGCGGATTCGAGTCCTGCGCAAACAACGTCGGGGCGCCGAGAAAACGCGCGGTCCGGTACCCGGCCGTTCCAGCGATCAACCCGAAAAGACCCGACATCAGCGGCGCGGCGACGATGTTCAAGTAGACGATGAGGTCCGACTCGACCAGAGCGCGGTTGAGCTCGACCGGACCTTCCGGTTCCTCGCCGATTCGCACCAGCCCGGTGAAATCTTCGGCGTCGTGGCAGCGAACCGACTGGGGCCGCCCGGCGCCCAGAAAGTCATCCAGCTCGCCGGCGCGCCACTGGCGCGACAGTCCATTGGCAACCAGGATTTCGACCCGGCTGGCTCGGATTCCGGAGCTGTAGAGCGCGTGCAACACCGTTTCCAGCATTTCGCGGCGGCAGTCGTGCGCCAAAATCGGCACAGGAAGCGAGAAGTCGTCCATCACCACGGCGACCCGGGAGGTAGGACGCAAGAGGGCTGTCAGCGAATTCCCGGCCTCGGGCTCCTCCAGCGAGCGCACCACCGCCTGCCGCACGTCGGCCAGTGCAGGAAGCGGAAAGGGCGGCTGAAGCAAGCGCACGTCATCGGGCAGCTGTGGCGCCCAAAGGTCGAATCCCGACAGCAGAACCGTTTTAGCCACGTGGAAATCTTGCTCCAAAACGAGCCGCTGAGCATTTCCTTTCAGTGAGGCATACTAAGGGGCATGGAGCTGTATTCGGAGATTGCGCAGCTGGCCAGCGAGGGGCGGCCCTTCGTGATCGCGACGGTGATCGAGTCGGGGGGCTCGACGCCGCAGAAGCCGGGCTCGAAGATGGTGGTGCTGTCCGACGGCACGGTGCGCGGAACCGTGGGCGGCGGTGCGATCGAAAAGCAAATCATCGATGCCGCCAAGGAGCTTTTCGATTCGCCGAATTCGACGCGAGTGATCGAGACCCACCTGACCCACGACCTCGGGATGTGCTGCGGCGGGAAGATGAAGGTCTTCCTCGAAAAACAGTCGGCGGTCGCTCGCCTCTTCGTCTACGGAGCGGGGCACGTCGCTCGGGAGCTGGCGGCGCTTGCGAAGCGCGTCGGGTTCCGGGTCGCGGTGGTCGACGAGCGGCCGGAGTGGGCGAGCCGCGAGCGGTTCCCCGATGTCGATGAGCTGGTGGTTAGAAACCCTGGCGATCATGCGCGCGAGCAAGGCGGAGGAGAGGATTGCTATTTTTGCATCACCACCCACGACCATCCCTTGGACCAATCCGTGGTGGAAGCGCTCCTCGGCAAGCCATCGGCGTACCTAGGGGTGATCGGGAGCCGGCGAAAGGCGGAGCGATTCAAGATGCGCCTTTCGGCGGCGGGGTTCTCACAAAAGGACCTCTCGCTGCTTCGCAGTCCAATGGGCGTGGCGATCAATGCCCTCACTCCCGCTGAGATCGCCGTATCCATTGTCGCCGAGCTGATCGAACGCCGCCGCAAGACTGCGGGGCGTTGAGCCTGCGCGAGACCCTCGCCGGGCGCTGTGCCAGAGCGCAGCGCCAAGCAACGCCGGCCAGCCCAGCAGGCCCGCATCTTCGCTCGAAGCACATCCGCACCCGGTTGGCCCTTGCCCGTTCGTCCCCGTCGACGTCGTTCTTCCGCCGTCTGAGTTGCCGGCGTCCATGCCCGCGACCTCCAGCGCGCACCCGGCGCCAAAGCAGATTGCCGTCACCGGATGGAGCTCGAAACCGTTCGGCGCCACGCCGCTCTGCCCGTGGATGAAATCGAAGAAGCCTACGCCCGCCAAGCTCACCGTCGTGTTCGCAGTCTGAAAGAAGTCGGTCGCGGTCAGCCTCGCGTCGAATGAGGCGCGGGCTTGGCGAATTCCGGGAGCAAACGGGCTCGGCGCACCCAGGCAATTGGGAGCGGGTATCTCGGCGATCATAGTTAGAGCGCCCTCGGAGATTACCAGGTGGTAGTCGCTGTCTGTCGTCTCCAGCTTGTATCTGTCAAGAACGACGCCGGTGAGACGATAAATCCTTCGCTCGTAGGGAACGACGCGGCGAGTCGAGGGGAGCACCGGTGGAGCGGGAAAGCTCCGCAGCTCCGCCACCGTCGCGTCGAGCAACGTCGCATCCACCAGCGCGGCATCGTCGTCGGTGCCCGTCTTCACTGCCCAGCGCTCTTCACCGCAGGCCAGCGCCCGAGTTGCAACTTCGGGCGCGCCTTGGAAGGCATCGCCCGAGCGACACGACGCCGCCAGGAGCAGCGTGCAAACCAGTCGGCGGCGGGCGGGCCAGCCCCAATTTTTTTGCATCGGACGTGGATGTTAGAATGACCTCGCGAGAAAGCTACTTGACGACAAAGGAAAGAGCATGAACGCCGCCGGCGCTGCGCTGCTGATTTTCACCGCTCTTCCGTTTCCCGCGCCGAGGGTCGTTGAAGCGACGGACCAAATGAAGTGCGATTGGGGCACCGTCGCTTCGGTGGACGAGAGGGCCGCGAAGCTGATCGTCGCCACTGCCGCTGGACCGGTGACGTTTAAGGCAGGTCCTACCGTGCAGGTGATCGACGCCGACGGCAAGTCGCTCGGATCCGTCAGCGCCTTGAAGCCGGGCCAGCACGTCCGCGTCTACTACGTCGTCGACAACGGAGCCATCCTCAGCGAGGTCGACGTCTTGGAGGAGAGAACGCAGCCGCCCGGGCGGGAGTCGAAGTGACGGCCGCCTAGGCCGCCACGCCACCCGACTCCAAGACGCGAACCGGCAGAACCATGGCATTCAAACCATCGAACTGCAGCCGCCTCTGCAGCTTGTAGGCGGTCTCGTTGTGAAGCAGCCGCTGGTACCAGCGTTCCCGTTGGAAGACGAGCTTCCCGGCGAAGAAGATCGAGTGATGGAACTGCTTTGCAATGTTGACGCAGACCTCCTCCGCCCCGGCAACGGCATCCGTCCCAATCTTGAGTCGATAATCGGCAGCAAGCCCCAAGCTGTGAGCCGTCCTGACGTAATCCTCCAATGCCCGCTCGGTGTTCCTTCGCACCTCTTCTACTTCCGCGATGCCCTTGAATGTCGCTGAGTCGATCACTCCGATCGAGACGAAGATGAAGTTCTTGAAGTAGTTGGGAAACAGGCGCTGGATGGTGAGCAGCGAATGGACTCCCAGCCCGCTGTAGTGGCCCACCAGCAGCACCGCCGTCGGCGCAGCTGGATCGAGCGGAGGCGGAGGACCCTTGGTCGTCCTGGGCAGGGCGCCCAGGACATCGTCCAGTCGAGCGAGCTGAGCGCGCACATTCGCGTAGTGCCGCTTGATCGAGAAGCAGACGGCGATCAGCGCCGCGGTTACCGCCAGCGTCAGCCACCCGCCCTCGCTGAACTTTTCAAATACGTTGACGGTGAGAATGGACACGCACAGGACGAGCCCAATCACGTGGATGGTGATGTGGCGGTACCAGTCGAGATAACGCTTTCGATTGCGTATCCAGTAACGCACCATCGAGCTTTCGGAGAGCGAGAACGTGAGAAACACGTTGATCGAGTACATCAGGACCAGCGTGCTGGTCTCGCCGCGCGTGTAGAGCAGGGTGAGGATCGACGCTCCGGTAATCAGCACCACGCCGTCCTTCATCGTCAGCCGATCGGAAAGGTGTGCGAACTGATGCGGCAGCCAGGAGTCGGTTGCCATGTTCGCCATCACTCGCGGTCCGTCGATGAAGCCCGTTTGCGCGGCGACGAACAAGAGCGCGGTCTCGGCAGCGAGCGTCAAGATGATGAACCAGTGGCCAACCGGCAGACCGAACACGCTGAAGTTGTGAGCGAAGCGGTCGACCAGCACTGCATTCATTGTCCGGCCTGGTTCCGGATTCGCATGAACCAACAAGTACCCCAACGTGATGCCGCCCGCGGTGATCGAAAGCGAGACCGCCATGTAGATCATCGTCCGCTTCGCGGTCTCCACTTTGGGCTCGCGCATGATCTGCAGGCCGTTCGAGACCGCCTCGATTCCGGTGTATGTGCCCGCGCCCATCGAATATGCGCGGAGAAACAGAGCAAACACTCCACCCAACCCAAGCGTTGCCAATCCGCTGCTGAAGCCGGAGCGCACCTCGTGCGCGATCTCCGGAAACTCGGTGGCCCGCGTGCCAATCACGCCGCCGATGAGGATCACGTGGGTGACGATGAAGAGAAGAAAGATGGGCATCAGGGTCGTCACCGACTCCTTCACGCCGCGCAGATTCATTCCCATCAGCACGACGATGACGGTGAACTCGACCAACAGTTTGTACTTGTGCCAATCGGGCGGGAGGAAGCTGAACGTCGCATCGGCTCCGGCGGCGATCGACGTGCTCACCGTAAGCACGTAATCGACCAGCAGCGCAGAACCGGAGACCACGCCAAACTTGGGACCGAGCAGGCGGCTGGCAACGATGTACCCGCCTCCCCCAAAGGGAAAGTGCTCGATGATCCGCGAGTACGCGTAGGAGATGACGAAAACGGTGAATGCCGTCGCCAGCGCCAGCGCAACCGCCAGATAGTGGGCGTTGCCCAACGCTTTGAATGACTCGTCCGGACCGTAGGCAGACGAGGATAGTCCGTCCGCTCCCAACCCAACCCAGGCAAGAAACGCGATGAGCGAGATGCGGTGAAAGACGCGTGGATCCTGAATGTCCCGCGGTGCTCCGAAGAGCAGGCGGCGAATACTTTGCAACATCAATCAGATCCTCGGTCGATGGCTGAGGTACTGGCTCGCGGGGCGCCTTAGGCGGGATTGACCGCCACGCACGCTCGCTAGCGACCCCTCCTAGGGTCCTAAGCGCTAAGCCGTACTTCGGTTCGCAACCTAGTGGCTACTGGCCCTGGATTCAAGAAACGAATCAAACGCGTTTTTCGGTCAGACGTTCAGTCAAGCGCCATTAGCCTCGGCGCACGTCTGCTCAACTTCAAGCCTCGAGGCACGCTTTGCTTTCATTCGACCTGGATGTCGCACCTGAAGCGCCGCACTCTTGGCCGAGCGATTCGAGCGATTCGAGCGCGGCCACTAAAATGAGGCGATGCGCGAGCGCTACCGGCTTACACGCTTGTTTGCTCAAGGGGGGATGGCAGAGGTGTATTTGGGCGTAGCAGCCGGCGCGGAGGGCTTCGAAAAGGCAGTCGCGATCAAGCGGATCCTTCCGCACCTCGCGAGGGACGAAAAGATCGCTCGCATGTTCTTGGCCGAGGTCAAGCTTGCCACCTTCCTCAGCCACCAGAACATCGTCCAGGTATTTGACGTGGGTCGCGGGCCCGATGGGCTGTTCATCGTGATGGAGCTCGTCAACGGCTGGGATCTCGGCGTCGTCATCGACCAAGCGAACAAGGAAAAGACGACCGTCCCAGCCGGGCTGGCCGCCTTCGTCGTTTCACAAGCCATGGCCGGACTACGCCACGCGTACAAGCAGACTTACGAGGGCAAGCCAATCCTGATGGCCCATCGGGACGTCTCGGTGTCCAACATCCTCATCTCCGCTGAAGGGGAGGTGAAAGTCGCGGACTTTGGCATCGCACGACTGCAGGCGCCGTTGAATCGAACCGAACCGGGAACGTTCAAGGGAAAAATCGCCTACGCGGCGCCGGAAGTCATCCAGGGTCAGCCGGCCAGCGCGAAGAGCGATCAATTCGCTTTGGGGATCGTCCTTCACGAGATGCTCACCGGCGAGCATCCCTTCGGGCGCTTCGAAAACGCGATGTCTTTCGTCGACGCCATCGTCACGCGGCCGCCTGCGCCGCTGCCAGGTGCGCCAGCTCTGCTCGCCCAGATCGTTAGCAAAGCGCTGGCCAAGGATCCGCAGGAGCGATTCGAGACGCCGGAGCTCTTTGCGCGCGCCCTGGCCCAGTTTCTCGCCTCAGCGGGGACGCCGAGCACGAGCCAGGAGTTGGCGGATTTTACGCGCGGCTTGGCGATGCCGACGCTTCCTCTCGACCTCGCCGGTCAGGACACGGTCATCCGCGAGCGGCTGCCGGGCTCTTTCTCGCTCAAAGGCGTTCCCTCTCTCGAAGAGGCGCGCCTGTTTCGCTCCGTCACCGAACCGGCGGATGACCGCTCGTGGCAGGCGGCGGAAATGGAGGCCATGCAGAAAGACTGGGCGCCGCAGGGACCTGAGCTCGATCCAAGCGGTGAGATTCACGGCAAAGCGGCTGCGCACGAGCCGCCTCCCGCCCAACGCGCCGCGCCCTCGCCAGGCGGAGCTCGCCGGTTGGAGGAGGTGCAGAAGATCGAGCTCGCGCTCGAGCCGAAAAGCAGCGAGGCCGATGCGACGAATGAGCCTACGCGCTCGCCGCGGCATTCCGTCCAAGGGGACGACGAATTCCTATTCCAGAAGCGGCGCGCGGGCGCCGGGCGGTGGATCAAGTGGATAGCTCTGGCCTCAATCGCGGGGATCTGCGTCCTTAACGGACCGGAGCTTTATGCTCTACTGTCCGAGCGATTGCACCTCGCACCGCGCCGCGTATCGGCCATGCCCATCCTGAGCATCGAAAGCGAGCCGTCCGGCGCAAAGATCCAGATCGGCAGTCAGGTGCTCGGCGAAACGCCTCTCTTCATCGAAAACGCTTACCCGAAAACCCAGATCGAGGTGAGATTGTCGTTGAAGGGCTATCAGCCCTGGACCGGGAAGTTCGCCGGCGGGGAGGCCGCGGAGCTCAAGGCCACTCTGCGGCGTCGGTGATTCGGCCGGCTCCCATCTCCAAAAGAGCCGCGTCAAATTCGCCCATTCCCCTTGCTCGCGTCTGCTGCCGGCTCCTGCACCTGCACATCGAGCGCAGGTGGTGAAGCCGTCAACGCGCCGAGGTAATAACTGCCTTGAACGCCGTCCGGTGACGGTCGTGGCCACCTGGCGACGAATCGATGGTTTGCGCCGCCTCCCGAAGAAGCCCAGGAGGGCCCACCACGTCGTCCTCGAACAGCGTGCGTGCCGCACTGAATTTCCGACGACGTCGGTCCTTCGCAGGTCCACGCGCTGCCGTCTTCGAAAGCCGCCGTCAATGACGTCAGCCAGCGCTCCTTGCGCCGCAGATGCGCGTCCAGCGGCTCGCGCATCTCGCCCGCAGGGGTATACAAGCGCGCGGTGCCCGCGAGCACGAGGAACAGCGCATCCGGCGGCGCGTGCTCACGCGCGGCTTCAATGTTTTCCGCCATCGCTGCATTGCGATCGGTGCCCTGGTCCGGCGACGCGTCGTACGCAAAGAGCGCTACGCGGTATCCGCTGTGGATCATCTGCCGGACGTCGTCGATCAGCTGGAGAACCGCTCTGCTGCTTCGGCCATCTTGCTCCGGCCTTTGCCAGAATTCACTCTCGAGCAGTCGCGCGCGATCGCCATCGGTGCCCGCGCTGTGAAGGAATTCATCGATACGGGGCTGCTCTTCCTCGGGGATCTCCAAGCCGATGAAGACGCCCATGCCCGACTCGGCTTGACGGCATGCCGCATCGCTGATGAAGTCCGGGATTTGCTCGCTGCCTGGGACGTCTGCGAGCAAGATCATTCCGCCCGGATGAGCCAGCTCGTCGAGCCCTCGAATCGAAGGACCGCACTGCGATTGCATGGGCGGACGCGGAGTCGGCGCCTGTCCAAAGGGCGGTGGCGCCTGGCCGTCAGGCGGTAAATACAGCGGCGGAGGTGGCGGGGGCGGCACGTACGCGTAATGAATCGCGCAGCAACCGGCGCAAAGGACTGCGGCAAGGCAGGTCTGCGCGATCGAGCTCACGCGGTGGCAAAGAGACGGTAAGGCGCGCCGTGAATTCAACCAAAGCTCCTTGGTGTGCGCCATGCTGAGCTCCGTGCTGAAGCGAGGTATAGCAAAAATTGAGGGAGAATTGGCAAACATGGCGGCCAGCGGTTTGTGGCTCAGTGCACGATTGCGATTCCCCACGGGCCCCTGCCGGCGGAGATTCTCTTCGATACCACCCCCGTGCTTAGGTCGATCACCGACACGTCATTCGAGGGGCCATTGGCGGTGTACAGTTTTCGCCCGTCGGGAGTGATGCCGATGCCCCATGGACGCGTGCCAATCCCCTGAAGAATCCTCAAGACCCGGTTGGTCGCAACGTCGATCACCGCAACCACACCGCCGCGCCCGCACGTTACGTAGGCCGTCTCTCCTCTCGGAGAAAGGATTACCCCCATCGGTTTGGCGCCCGGAGATTCGATTCTGATCTCCGAGATGATCTTATGTTTCTTCGCGTCAATCACCGCGACCGACCCCCCCTGCTCCGCGGTCACGTAGGCACGGCTACCGTCGGCGGTGAACGCGATCCCTCGAGGCCGGGCTCCTGTTTCGATCTTGGCAATCACCTTGTTCGCCCCAGTGTCGATCACCGCCACTTCATTCTCTTCCTCGCTCGTGACGTAGACCACCTTGCCGTCGGGACGGAGCCGCACGCCCTCCGGCTCTCCTCCGACTGGAATGACGGCCATAACTTTGCCGGAGGGCAAGCTGACCACGGTCGCGGTCGCCGCGTCTTCGTTGGACACATAGAGCGTCTTGCCGTCCGCTGAGATGTCGAATGACTCCGGATCATCGCCGGTGGAGAGCGTTCGCTCGAGCTTCTGGGTGGCAAGATCGACGATCGCAATCCCATCGGCCGAGCGATCCGGCGGAGGCAGCTTGCTCTCATCAGTGCCCGGGGGCGCCATCGGAGATCCGCTGAGGGCGACAAAGAGCTTTTTGCCGTCAGGACTGACCTTGATACCCCGCGGGCGCTTGCCGACGAAGATGTGGCCCAGCAGCGTGTCGTTGCTCGCGTCGATCACGCTGATCTCAGTGGACTCCTCATTGCTCACGTAGACCAGTGGGCCGCGACTGTCGCGCGCAGCAGGCACAGCCGCGGACGTTGCTCCGCCCTCCGGGCTTGCTCGACTGGCCGTTTGACATGATGTCCAAAGGATTGCGCCGCACAACGCAATAAGTCTCGCCGCACCAAAATGTGATCCGTTCACGGGGCGCAGCTTTCACGCGCCGCTCGCTCTACGCAAGCAAAAGCCGCGGTTCCTCGACTGCTTTGGCGCAGGGATTGGCGTTGAATTTTCGTTACTGTGCACCGGTGCCCAGCAAGCCGAACGCGGTGATCCGGTCCGTCCCGGCATAGACAATGCCGTTGGCCACGATCGGGTGAGTGTACTTGGCGCCGGCGTGCAGAACGTCCGGTGACATGTACACCACCTGAATCGGCGTCATCGAATTCGCCGCAATCGCATACAGCGTCGCATGAACATTCGTCGGCAGCCCGTCGCCGCGCATCACGTTGGGTTCCAGAACCCAGACGATCGCGCTGCTCAGATCGTTTCCATTGCTGCTCACGACAGGCGACCCCGGGCTTCGGAAGATGATCGAATTGTCCATCGCATCAAGAGTCAGGTATGCGCGTTGGCTCGGGTCGGGCGTGTTGATCTTCGTTCTCAACACCGACGGAGATACCGGAGTCTCGTCGCCCACGGCTCTTCGCGTCGACCCGGTGAAAAAAACGTAAACGCTTCCATCCACATCTTGCATGAAAGCGGGGGTCGTACGACCTCTCGCGTGATTGCAGCAAGTCGGGCCCTCGGTGTAAGGACCAAATGCGTTGAGCGGGCCGGGGCGGGGCTGATTCATTCCGTCTTCGCTTCGGTAATAGGTTCGAACGTCGGGCCCGAAGAGCGATCCGTCCGCAGGGGCTGCAGTCGGGTCCATCAGCCTGTTCACGTCGGAAGAAACCCAATGGCAGTCGGGCCGGCGGTCCAAGCGACCCGGCAGGTTGTCGCGGTCAAGCAAATAGGCGTTGCCCCCTTTCCCGCCGAAGGTGAGCAAGCGCGCGGTGGTCGTTCGAGCTGAGTCGATGTCGATCACCACCGGTGCAGTGCCGCTCAAATCCGTGTCCCAGTAATCCATCTGGCAGTAGTTCCACGGCGTGTACGTTCCAATCAGCTGCAGGATGGGGTTCGTTCCCCAGGCTAAGATCGATTCTCCCCAAATTCCGAGCGCTGGCCCGTTTTGGTTGATGTTGTTGCCGGTCGTCATGTAGACGCGGCCACTTGAATCAATCGCTGGTCCGCCGGATCCCCACATTCCGCCGTTCGCTGTCCCGCTGGTAGGACCGCCCGCGAACGCGCTCTGGATGCTCGGATTTCCGGAAGTGACGCCGGTGGCAATCGCGACCATGAAGCCCGCCGCGGAGTCGCTGTAGCCGCCAAACGGCACGTATAAGAGCGACCCATCGAGGCTCAAGTTGAGCCCGCCCCGCTGAGACATCGTCCCCGTCGACTCGAAGTGCGCCGGACCATTTTGCAGAATGCCCGGGGGCGCAGCGTCACCCACGGTGCTGTTGTCCAGGATGAGGGGCCAACCGCTCAAGACGTTGCCGTTGGTGATGTCCAATGCAAACACCCTCCACTTCCTGCCCTCCGGCGCGCGGTTGGTATCCGCGCCGACGTAGAGGCGGGGTGGTGTCGCGTTGAGGTCAATCGCAGGTGTGCCGTAGATGCCCTGAACGATGTTGTCATAACAACACGATGCCGGCCCTAGAAACTGACTCCAAAGTATTGAGCCAGGGGAATCATTCCGCTCGGATCCTTGGCGCAGATCGCGTAAACGTAATTGGTATTGCTTGCGGCAAAAACCACGCTGAACGGAAGGCCACTGAGGTCGGGAGTGCTGAGAACAACGTTATCCACATAAAGCGGCGCGGCATACAAATGCGGCGGATTTCCACTCCCATCTCCATCGAGCGGATTGGGCATATCCCAGAGCACTCCGAAGTTGCCGCCGCCGACGCTGGAAGGATTCAGAATTGTCTCATTTGCATTCCAGCCGCTCCTCTGACGATCGCCGTGAAACATCAGCCAGTTGACACCGGAGATGGTCGCCGCACGCGGCGCCGACTGTGTTCTCTTCGTTTCAGCGTCGCATGAAGTCAATGCGAACACGACCGGCGCGCAGACGAGAAACGCCCCGCGGATCCGCGTTACCAGTTCCCCCTTGTTCGCTAGGTTCTTTCCCTCGTGATGAGCCGCGCGCATGTTCCCTCCCATGATTGACTGCTCGAGAAAATTCCCGAGACAGCGCTCAACTGCGCAAGGAGGGGGCTTTCAGCGGGCCGCCTACGGAGGCAAGCAAAAAGAAGTGATTTTGTCGGTTCCCGGGTGGCCAACGCGGTTTGC
>Ga0126370_10000168_pt1 | contig 23256 bp, 22 predicted proteins | sample PanSoiMetaPlot_3_FD_92586 | JGI IMG/M metagenome (GOLD analysis project Ga0126370, IMG submission 92586) | Tropical forest soil microbial communities from Panama - MetaG Plot_3 | ecosystem: Environmental > Terrestrial > Soil > Tropical forest > Bulk soil | place: Panama | collected 2016-02-17 | reverse complement strand
CTTTCCCTTATTGCCGTCGGACTGCGAGCTGTTGAACTCTTTTTGAATGGCCTCGAGTCTCTGCAGCACTTTCGTGAGTTCAGCCGGCTGGTTCACTTCCCAGTCCTTTTGCGGCGCAAGGCGAATGCGCGCGCCGTTCGCTCCACCGCGCTTGTCAGAACCCCGGAACGTCGACGCCGAAGCCCAAGCCGTCGAGACCAGTTGAGAGACAGACAGGCCCGATGCAAGAATTTTCGCCTTCAGAGCCGCAACATCCTTCTCGTTGATCAGCGGATGATTCACGGCGGGGACTGGGTCTTGCCACGATAGCGTCTCCTTCGGAACGAGAGGTCCGAGATAACGGTGGATCGGACCCATATCACGATGAGTCAGCTTGAACCATGCGCGGGCAAAGGCGTCGGCGAATTGATCCGGATGGTCGTAGAAGCGGCGCGAAATCTTTTCGTAAGCAGGATCGAACCGCAAGGAGAGATCTGTGGTCAGCATGGATGGCGCATGATGCTTCTTCGGATCGTGCGCATCGGGTACCGTGCCGTTGCCTGCGCCATTTTTTGGTGTCCACTGATGCGCGCCAGCTGGACTCTTGGTAAGTTCCCACTCGTACTTGAACAGATTCTCGAAGTAGTTGTTGCTCCACTTGGTCGGCGTGGTGGTCCAAATCACTTCCAGACCGCTGCCAGTCGCATCACCGCCGATGCCTGTGCCGAATTTGTTCTTCCAGCCAAGGCCCTGTTGCTCGATGTCGGCGGCCTCCGGTTCTGCGCCGACTAATTTCGCGTCGCCAGCACCGTGGGTCTTGCCAAAGGTGTGACCTCCGGCAATGAGAGCGACGGTTTCTTCGTCGTTCATTGCCATGCGGCGGAAGGTTTCGCGAATGTCCTTGGCGGCCGCGACTGGATCCGGCTTGCCGTTCGGTCCTTCGGGATTCACGTAGATCAGCCCCATCTGGACGGCACCGAGCGGATTCTCAAGATCACGGTCGCCGCTGTAGCGCTCGTCGGCCAGCCACTTGCCTTCAGGACCCCAGTAGATGTCCTGCTCGGGCTCCCATGTATCCTCACGGCCTCCGCCGAACCCGAACGTCTTGAAGCCCATCGACTCAAGGGCGACGTTGCCCGCAAGAATCATGAGATCGGCCCACGAGATCTTGCGGCCGTATTTCTGCTTGATCGGCCACAACAGACGCCGGGCCTTGTCGAGGTTCACGTTGTCGGGCCAGCTATTGAGCGGGGCGAAACGTTGTTGTCCGGCTCCGGCGCCGCCGCGGCCGTCGCCGATGCGGTATGTGCCTGCGCTATGCCATGCCATTCGGATGAACAGCCCTCCGTAGTGTCCAAAGTCGGCTGGCCACCAGTCCTGAGAGTCTGTCATCAGGGCCTGAAGGTCCTTGATCACGGCATTGAGATCTAGGCTCTTGAATTCTTTAGCGTAATTGAATTCCTCGCCCATCGGATCGGACAGCGGGGAGTGCTGGTGCAGAACCTGAAGGTCGAGTTGATTCGGCCACCATTCACGATTCGTGTGTGCGCGGGTTCCGGCTGAGAACGGGCATTTGGCTTCAGCTGACGCGTTTTGCTCCTGCTTTACGAGTTCCTTTTCCATGAGTTCATCCTCCTTCGTACCAGCCCTGGAAATTTTGATGAAATGCAAACCACGCTTCTGCGATCACTAGCGGTTCGCGCGGCAGCGGCGGCAGAGTCCGAAGACCTCGACGACGGGCTGCGACAGGTCAAAGCCCTCAGGAATCTGCCGGGAAATATGTTTGAAATCGAAAAAGTCACCCTCGATGTCCTGCACTGATTTACAGCGCGAGCAGACAAGATGATGGTGAGGCTTGAGATTGCCGTCCACACGCAAGGTAGACGAGTGGGGCGAGACCTCGCGCAGGAGGCCGCGCTCCACGAAAAGACGGAGATTGTTGTAAACCGTAGCCAGCGAGATCGAAGGGATTCGCTTCTTCACGGCTGCATAGATCTGCTCAGGAGAGTGGTGCCCATGCGAAGCGATGACGGCCTCGTACACAACCTGGCGCTGGTGGGTGGCAGCGAGGCCGCACTTCCAAGCAAGGTCGCGAAATTGCTGATGGGTCAGCCGCATGATCGATCGTTTGGTGTGGATAATTATCGAACGATAATTATTATAAAACTCTGAAAGCGGCGCCTGTCAACAGCTCCGAAACAGAATTTTGTCATTCCGAACTGGCGTATTTTGCCGAACGGTTCGGCTCGTGCTTTCTAGGAGTCAATCCAGTTTTTGGGCCGCATGTTCGATTCTCCGTAGCGTTTTTTCCTTGCCTAGCACTTCCAATGTCTCGAACAACCCGGGAGCGTTTTTCCTTCCGCAGACCGCGACACGGATCGGCTGGAACATCTGTCCGGCTTTTACACCTAACTCCTGCGCGGCCGCCCGCAGGGCGTGGTCGAGCGGGTCGTGCTTAAACTCGATACTCGGCAGCACGGCACTTGCTTTTTCGAGGACAAGCTTGGCCATCGCCGCGTCGCCTTTCTGCGGGATGAGCTCGGCGGGATCATACGGCGGAAGTTGATCGACGAAGAAGAAGTCGGCCGCGGTCAGTACGTCATTCAGCAGCTTGATGCGCTCGCGGATAAGTGGAGTAATTTGCAACATCTTCTCAGGTGAAACGCGCGGATACTTTTCGTGGACGATCGGCAGCAGGCGCTGGCTCAGGTCTTCGATCGCCAATCCACGAATGTGCTCGGCATCGAGCCATATCGCCTTGGGGTCGAATGTCTCGTCTGGAGTGGCTGCGGGTTCTTTGAAGTTCACGACCGCGTTGGCGCGATTGATGCCCTCCAGAGAAAAAATCGCGACCAGTTCCTGCTGGCTCATTTTTGTGCGGTCGTCTTTCGGAGACCAGCCAAGCAGGCAGAGGAAGTTGATGAAGGCTTCCGCTAAAAATCCGGCGTCGCGATAGGTGGTGACGCTCACGACAGGCCCGTGGCGGCGCTTGGAGAGCTTGGTTCCGTCGGGAGCAACCAACAGCGGCAAATGCGCAAACTTCGGTGGAGTGTAACCTGCGGCCTCGAAGATCAGGACATGCTTGAACGTATTGGAAAGATGGTCCTGACCACGAATGATGTGGCTGATGCGCAAATCGGCGTCATCGGCGCATGACGCCAAGTGGTACGTGGGATTACCGTCGGAACGTAGCAGGGCGAAATCCTCGATATCAGCCCCGGCTTTCACTTGCTCGCCATAGACGGCGTCGGTGAAACGTACAACCTGTCCGCTATCACGCGGTACTCGGAAACGGAGGGCGAAAGGCTCGCCTGCTGCCGCACGGCGGTCGCTCTCCTCGCGCGACAGTTCACGCATTCCTGGATTGAAGAGCCAAGTCCCTTGAGCGCCCGACTTCTCGCTGTCGCCGGTATGGGCAGGCGTAAAGTCTCGATACGCCAGCCCCTTTTCAAAAATCGTTTGCGCCATCTGACGATGCAGCACTCCGCGGTCTGATTGCTTGTATTCCTCATCCCAGCCGAGACCCAGCCACTTCAGGCCCTCAAAAATCGAGTTCACCGAGGCATCGGTGTTGCGCTCGACGTCCGTATCGTCGAGCCGGAGAATCATCGTGCCGTTGTTTCGGCGAGCATATAACCAGTTGAAAATGAAGGTTCGAGCGCTGCCGACGTGGAGAAAGCCCGTGGGCGAAGGCGCAAAGCGGACGCGGGGCGCGCCGGTCGCAGTTGGTTCAATAGGTTTGGACATACGATGAAGTCGAACTTTTGATGGTACGGGGCGTCAAAACAGACCGTCAAGCCGGGGCCAATTTGTGCCGCTTTCGGTGCAACCCTTTGATAGACAATCAAATCCAACGCGGGCACTGTACTTAAAACCTGTTGAACTTCGGTATGTCGTTGTGAAAGCATTGGGATACCGTTTCCCCCGAAACTGAGCCGTCAGGCTTGGCCCGAGGTGTCTTCAAAAGGCCCTATGAACAGTGTGGTCATCACGACGGCGCTCATTCCCGGATTCGTATCCGTCCTGCTGTTCCTCGTCTTTACTTATCTGCATGAGCAGAGCCGACAGCCTTATTTCCGGGCGTGGCAATTGGCGTGGGCCGCTTATTCTCTGCACTACGTTCTCGACACCTTTCCCTCGTCCTCTGTCGCCTTCTTTGTCAGCCAACTCTTTCTTGTAGCAATGGCGCTGTGCATTTTTGTTTCGACACGCCTGATGCGCGGGCCATCTCACTTTCGCTGGTATGACGCTGCGGTGGGATCCGGAGGCGTTATCCTCGCGTTGCTTACTTTGCGCGGACACATCGTCGACGGCGTATTTCGTCCGGATGTGCAACCCGCGATCCAGTTAGGAATCGGACTGGCGGCCATCCTGCTTTACTCCTCGGCAGTGTTCTATGTGAACGGGCACAAGCGAGGCTCGCTTGCGTTCCAAGTTCTGGCGTTTGCGCTCGCTCTCTGGGGAGTGCTGATGGGAGTCGGGCAAATCCAGAATCCTTTGATGGAGATGTTCGGCAGTGCCAGCCGTCTGTTCGGTCCAGTGCCCCAGATGCTTCTCGGCATCGCGATGGTCATGGTGCTCTTCGAGAATCAGCGCAACGCCGTGCAGGAGAATACCCTGGCTTTGTCTACGTTAGGGGTGGACCCGCGGCGGCTGCTGTTTGCCGAAGACCTGATTCCGAGCATGCAGGGTGCGCTCGAGCGATTGCGGACGGCATTACCCGTCGATTGCGCGGCCATCATCATTAACGAACGCTGGCGCGGGCTGCTGCCTTCGGTGCAGCAGAACTTTCCTGAGGGTTTTCTCGAGGCGCTCGAACGATCGGGGGCCGGCGATTACATCAGCGAACTCGCGTACCGGAACAGCGGGATCTTTACGATTCATGATCTCGCCGAGGTGAGCGAACCATTGCCCGTGGGAACTAAGGGCACCTTCGCCGAATTCAAACGCATTGTGACGGAAGCCGGCGTGAAGCACCTGACTGCGGTGAATCTGCAGACACGCGAACACAATTTTGGAGTCATCCTCTTTCCGCACGCGGAGCGCCGCGCATTCGGCTCATCCGGTCCCCGCCTGATGGTGGGGTTGGCGTTGCAGCTCGGGCTAACGCTCGAGAACTACGTCATCACGCATGATGCACACCGGCGAACGAAAGAGTACGAACTTCTTACCGAAATCGGAAAGGCGATCAGCTCCCGGCTCGATCAGGACGAGATTCTACGCACGATTCAGATCGAACTGGGCCAGATTTTCGATACCAGTCATTTCTACATCGCATTCGAGGAAACGGACGAAATCCGCTTCGAGCTCGAGGTCCGCGACAACCGCGTGCTGCCGAAGCGTACACGCGAGTTGCGCAATGCATTCACGGAGTACGTGATCCGTACCGGGGAACCATTGCTGATCCGGTCAGATCTTGAGGCGACGCGTCAGCGTCTGGGAATCACTCACGTCCCGAAACGTCCGGCAAAGTGTCTGATTGCCGTGCCGATTTTTCTTGGTAACAAGGCGTCAGGAATCATGGTCGCGATGAACCCGGAGCGAGAGTTCGTATTCGAGCAGCGCGACCTGGACGTCCTGGTTACAGCTGCCGGACAAGTCTCAGTTGCCGTGGAGAATGCGCGGCTCTTCGCGGAAGAACAACGCCGTTCGCGGCAGCTCGCATTTCTGAACAACATTTCGCGCACGGCCATCTCCAGTGATGACCCGGTTCACATGCTGGGCCAGATCGCGGGCGAGATCCAGAAGAATTTCAGCTTCGATCACATCGGCATTGGATTGCTTGACTACGGCACGAAAGAAGTCGAGATCAAGGCGGAGGCCGGCGCAACTGCCCACGCTACCGGAAAGAAAATCCCACTGGGCACCGGCATCCTGGGCCGGGTTGCGCGTACCGGCGAGCGCGCGCTCGTACAGAATGCGCTGCCGGGCAATCTCACCGGAATTCTTCCCGATTCCCGCGCCGTGTTGTGCATCCCGATCACCTATGGAGAATCGCTGCTGGGCGTACTCAACGTGGAGAATCGCAACGAGAATGCCTTCTCTCCTCAGGACGTTCTGATCCTGAACACCTTGGCAGACCTGCTTTCGACCGCCCTACACAATGCATTCGTGTTCCAGAAGCTGCAGCAGCAGTCCATTACCGACGGCTTGACCGGAATCAAGACGCGCCGGTTCTTCTGGGAAGCGCTCTCGGCGGAGTGGAAGCGCGCCTCCCGCTCCGGTCGGCCGTTCTCGGTGGTGCTGATCGACCTCGATAAATTCAAAGAGGTCAACGACACCATGGGACACTTCGAAGGCGACCTGGTGCTGGCACGCGTGGGACGGTTGCTCGAGCAGAAGTCGCGGCAGTCGAACGTAGTTGCTCGCTACGGTGGCGACGAGTTCATTGTGCTGATGCCCGAGACCGGGGCGGAGCAAGCGCAGGTCCTGGCCGAGCGCCTGAGGCAATGGCTGGCAACCGACCCGATGCTGAGTGAGCATCAGATCACGGGTAGCTTTGGAGTCGCCAGTTTTCCGATGCATGGCTTCTCGATCGAAGACATTATCCGCGTGGCCGATGCGGGCATGTATGTATCCAAACGCTCAGGGGGAAACCTGGTTTCGACCGCGCAGGAGTTCGTCGAAGGGCAGGATTTCGCCAGGCAACGCCAGCAGATTTCCGCCTACATCGAAGGCTTCTTGCAGCGCGAGCGGACAGGCCCCGAACAGGCCGAGGAACTAACGTCTACGCTTTACAAACTTTGCGGTGGCGATCAGGAGTGCAAGATACCGTTGCTCAAAGAAGCTATCGAATCTCTGAGCCGCGCCGCGGAGTCGCGCGAACTACAAATTGCCGGCCACGGCGATCTAGTAGCACGTTACAGCGAAGTCATGGCGCGAGCGCTGGGCCTTTCGTCGGAAGAAACCGCCGACCTGGTCTATGCCGCGCGTGTGCACGATGTAGGAAAGCTGTTTGTGCCCGAACGGATACTGAACAAAACGGGCCCGCTCAGCGACGAGGAGTTCTTTCAGGTAAAGATGCACGCGCACGTCGGCGCGGAGATTGTGGGCACCATTCCGCATTCTGACATGATGCGCGAAGCAATTGAGCATCATCATCAGCGGTTCGACGGATCGGGTTATCCCGACGGTTGGCGGGGAGAGCAGATTCCTCTATGGGCAAGGATCATCGGCCTTGCAGACGCGTATGCCAACATGGTGACGGAGCAATCATTCGCCGCGGCCCGCACGCCGGATCAGGCGCTCGAAGAGCTCTCCAAAATGAGCGGCACGCGTTTTGACGGAATGCTGGTTCGCCTCCTACTGCGTGGGCTCAAAACGGAGCGCACATCCTCAAGCTCCGGAGTTTAACTCCCTTCTAGTATCCCCAATGTGATTTTGCGGTTGGAAGCGGCTTTTCTGGTCTGCTGACCGCCGCACTGCGGATTCCCCGGCTGCGAATGGATCGTAGATGATATCACGCGCAGAAAACAGATTGTTTCTTTTCTGCCTCGCGCTGAGAATCTACACTCATGAAGACCGAAACGATTCGCATCAATGACTTCGAAATGTTCGTCCAAACCGACGGGTCGGGAGAACCGTTGCTTCTTCTGCATGGTGGCGGCGGTTGTCATGAGGATTGGAATTACGCATGCCGTGAAGAATTCGTTCGTGAGTACGAGCTGATCGTTCCGGATGCGCGAGGTCATGGCCGTTCGACTAATCCGGCACGAACGATTACGCACCGGCAGTGCGCCCTCGATGCTCTCGCGATGCTCGATCACTTGAACATTGAGCGCTGCAGAGCGATCGGCATCAGCATGGGTGGAAACATCTTGCTGCACATGGCCACCCTGGAGCCCGAGTGCATTGAGTCGATGGTGGTCGTCAGTGCGACGATGTATTTTCCCGAGCAGGCACGGGCCATCATGCGAAAGGTTGGCGTGGAAGATCAGCCCGCGAGCGAATGGGAAGCGATGCGGAAGCGTCACAAGCTCGGCGACGATCAGATCAAAGCTCTTTGGGAATGGCAGCGCGGCATGAAAGACAGCTACGACGACATGAACTTAACGCCGCCGTTGCTGCACAAGATCCAGGCACGAACCCTGATCGTTTACGGAGATCGCGATTTTCTGTATCCGGTCGAGATGGCGGTGGAAATGTATCGCGCGATTCCACGCGCGGCGCTCTGGGTCGTGCCAAATGGCGGGCATGGCCCAGTGTTCCTTAACCATGCACAGCTATTTGCGAAGACGGCGCTCGTCTTCTTGCGCAGCTAGAACATTGCCGGGAGCAGTTCACAGTGGACTATCCCGGTGGTCGTTCGTTGCGATAGCCTAGTCAGCTATGTCGATCCCTCTATCCCTTTCTGGCAAGGTTGCTCTGATTTCTGGCGGCTCGCGCGGCATCGGAGCCGCTACGGTTCGGCTCTTCAGTTCTGCGGGAGCCAAAGTCGCATTCAGTTATCGAAGCGCCCGCGCCGCCGCAGATTCATTGGCGAAGGAATGCGGAGCTGACGTCTACCCCGTCGCCAGTGACCTGAACAACCCTGAATCCGCCCGATCGCTGGTTGCACAGGCGGTTCAGCACTTTGGACGAATCGACATTCTCGTAGCGAACCATGGCGTGTGGCCGGTGCAAGATGTTCCGATCGAGCGGATGTCGGACGAACAATGGCGCACCACGCTCTCCATCAACCTCGACGGAGTCTTTGGCCTGGTCAAGCATGTAGTGGCTCAAATGAAATCGCAGCCGCGAACGAGCGGACCAGCGGGACATATCGTATTGATAAGCTCCACTAGCGGACAACGGGGCGAGGCCTTTCATTGCGATTATTCGGCCACCAAAGGGGCCCTCATCAGCATGGTAAAAGGACTTTCGACGGAATTGGCCCGGAGCGGCATTTACGTGAACTGCGTTGCGCCGGGATGGGTTGACACCGATATGAGTGCCGAGGCACTGCAGGATTCGAAAAGCGGCGAAGAGATTCTTCGCACGATTCCGCTGGGGCGAGTCGGCAAGCCCGAGGAGATTGCTGGGCCAGTCTTGTTCCTGTGCACGCCTTATGCCAGCTTCATTACCGGCGAGGTTTTTAATGTAAACGGAGGCGCAGTTCTGGCGGGTTAAGGCTGGTTTCCCCGTCAAAATTCGGCCTCCGCGAGTCGGCGATGCGGCGGTTTCCTGCATCAAAGCAGGAAGAGGAGCTTTATCACTGCTGCTGCAGGCGGAAAGTCCACAGGAAACGCTACAATTCTGGTTGCAGGCAACTCCCTTAAGAGGAAATGACTAAGATTTCGTTGCTGATGGTGCTGGTGTGCTTGACCGGAGCGCACGCTGTGGGACAGGCCACGGCTGCTGTGACACCATCGGCGCCTCAAAATGCAACCACGAGTCCTTCCTCGACCCCTCCCATCACAATCGACAAGGATGCGCAGCAAAACGCCAACAAGGCCAAAGCCATCATCGAGCAAGGAATTCAAGCTCTCGGCGGCCAGACTTGGCTCACCATGAAAGACCGCGAGCAGCAGGGCCGGACGTATGGCTTTCATGCCGGGCGTCCTTCGGGTGGAGGCGGGCCTTTCTGGAGCTTTACTGAGTTTCCCGACAAGGAGCGCGTCGAATTCACCAAAGAGCGCGACATCGCTGAGATTTTCGTCGGTGACAAAGGATACGAGGTCACATACAAGGGCCCTCATCCGATCGAACAGAAGGATCTGGATGACTACCTGCGACGCCGCCACTATTCGCTCGATACGGTATTGCGGAACTGGGTGAACGATCCGGCTGTGATACTCCTGTTTGACGGAAATGCGATTGCGGCGCAGCATCCAGCGCTGCAGGTGACGCTCGTCAATGCGAAGAATGAGAGTGTGACGCTTTACTTCGACCAGGACACCCACTTGCCCGTCAAGAAGTCCTTCGAGTGGCGCGACCCGGTCGACAAGCAAAAGAACCTTGAGGAAGAGGTTTACGAGAATTACAAGCCTATATCGGGAATCATGGCACCCTACAATCTCACTCGCTATTTCAATGGCGACATGTCGAACCAGCGATTCTTGAATTCTGTGATGATCAATCAGGGGCTCGACCCTGCCATGTTCGATGCCAACTCGGGGTACAACCCCAACAAGCCAATAAAGGGTAAACGATAGTACTACGAGCTTCCTGGCCTCCGGTAAGTGATTGTCTTTAAAAAGCTTGAGTATTAAGTCCTCTCAGACCGGCATTGCCGTCAGAGGTATCGACTTGCTACGAACTGTGGCATTTCTACCACAGTCAGTTTTACCAGTCTCCGTTATAGGCTAGTGGGTAACTTTCCGGTTCCAACTTAATTGGCGTCTGAGCAGACAATCCGCGCTGCCGTGGAGTGCAGCGGCATTGGCTTACACAGCGGTGCCCCTGTGTCGATGCGCATCCTTCCCGCTCCGTCGGGAACGGGCATCGTCTTTCGCCGTACCGACCTTGATGGGTTCGAGGTGGAAGCCATCAGCCGCAACGTGGCCCGCGTGAGCTACGCCACCAGCTTGATGAAAAAAGGCGTGCTCATCTCCACCACAGAGCATGTGCTTTCGGCATTTATCGGCATGGGAATCGATAACGCCATCGTCGAACTGGACAACCTCGAGCTTCCCATTCTGGATGGCAGTGCCCAGCCGTTTGTCGACATGATCCGAAAGGTCGGCATCCGCAAACAGCGGCGCGCCCGTAAGTACCTGAGGATCCGCCGCGAGGTGGAGATGCGGGAGGGAAACAAGTTCATTGCGGTATATCCCTCGAACTCTTATTCGGTCTCCTACTCGATCAACTTTCCGCATCCGCTGATTGGGAAAGAAACCTTCGAAGTGGAGCTCGCGAACGGCAGTTATCTAAAGCACATTGCCGCGGCACGGACCTTTGGATCGCGTCAGGACGAGCAAGCGATGCGCAATATGGGATTGATTCGCGGTGCGTCGAGCGAAAACTGCATTGTGCTGACTCGAGAGGGCATTGAAAACGGCCCGTTGCGCTTCCGCGACGAATTCGTTCGCCACAAGATTCTCGACTTAGTCGGGGACCTTGCTTTGTTTGGCAAACAGGTGCTTGGCAGAGTTGTCGCCGACCGTGCTGGTCACGCCATGCACACTGCGCTGGTTTCGCGCATTCTCCGCGACAAGACGCTGTGGGAGGAAGTTGCGCTGCCCCAGGAAGAGAACGAACCTGCCCATTCACAGTCGGCCCGAGCAACGGCCGGATCCTCGGTTTGATCTTCTCCTAGTCAGCTGGCTCGCACGCCGCCTCGGTGGAATCTTCGGTTTCAAGCGATTGCTGACGCAGTAATCTTTCAAGCTCGGCGCGGGTTTGATCAATCATCGCCGCAGCAAACTTGCGCGCCGATTCCTGCCGCTCTTTGGATAAATCTTTCACCCGCATATCAAGCAGCGGAACATCTTCCTCAAACCAGCGCAGGGTTCGCTGAACTTTGGCAATGCGCAGTTCGTTCGTCAGCATTCCGTTTTCTCCCAATCCTCCGAGCTTGCCATAGCTGGAGATCTGCGCAAGTCTTAAGGGAGATTCCCTGACGAACCCACTCCTCTACATTGTTGTCATTCCTCAACGGCTAAACGCCGTTTCGGAATAACAAATTGAGGGATGTGCCGCGAATCAGTAGCTGTGCCGGATGTCACCGAAGGCGAGAATTACTGGACCGTGTCAGATCCAGTCGCCGTCAAGAGTTCCATGGAGCCGGGAAACTCTGCCTCCATGCGATCGTCGAGCCACTGCTCCAGTTCAGCTTTGGTGCTGTTGGGAACGTTCTGAAAGCGGAAACCGGCGATCCCTTTGAAGTCGGTCCACGCTACCTCAGCTTCCACTTCGAACTGAAGAGTGCTGTCCGGCAGAGAGAATTTCAAATGCGGAGTCGCGCCTTTCGGCAATGCCTCTCGCAAGATCAACGCAATGCCGCCCTCGCTGATGTTCGTGCTGGTCGCATGAATCGTCTTGCTATCGAGAATGACGCTTACGTCCATCTTGACTGGCTGCCGGAAGTAGCGCCGCCGTTCCTTGAGCATGAAGTTTAGAGCAGCGTGAAAGCAGCGCGAGGCATTCAGTGAACTGATCGGCTTCTGTAGAACGAAATTCGCACCCATGCCAAAGGCTTCTTGCGTAGTTGTGCGCTTGCCGTTGAGCACCGCAAAAGCAACCGAGCTCTTGTTGCTGGGAGTGTTTCGCAGACCTTGCAACAAAGCCAGTCCGCCGGTCAGATCGTCACAATCAACGATAACGGCGTCGAACTTGCTGGAGATCAGAATGTCGGAGCCCGACCGTGCGTCCTGGCAAACCTCCACATCAATCGACAGCTTTTCAAGCGTGGGCCGGACCACACGCACCAATTCAGGATCTTGGCTCAACAGCAGAGACTCCAAGGTCATATTGGGATTCTAGGAGCAGACTGGAAATCCGCGATAGTGACCAAGGTGATGGACCCTCAGTTGAGCGATGATTTGTGTTCAAATCCTTGACAGCAAGAGAAAATTCGACCTTCGTTATCTTCGAAACGACGATTGATGTCGCAGCGAATAACAAATCTCGCCTATCTTTCCTTGGGATCCAACATCGGGGACCGAGGCGCCCACCTGCGGGATGCCATCGCGCGGGTTCAAACGACAGGAAAGATCAAGGCAATTTCTTCGTTCTACGAGACCGAACCAGTTGAATTCACAGAGCAGGCATTGTTCTTGAACTGCGCGGTTGGTGTGGAAACTGCGATGGCACCCGAGGAACTGATGTCCCGACTGCTAGAGATTGAGCGGGAGTTGGGACGCGAGAGGGTTCAGAAAAAGGGGCCCCGCACAATCGACATCGACATTCTGCTATTTGGAAATATGGTTGTGAATTCCGCGGAACTCACCATTCCTCATCCGGCGATGGCCGACCGGCGCTTTGTCCTCGAGCCATTGGCCGAAATTGCTCCAGCCATGGTGCATCCGGTGCTTCAGAAAACAGTTCACGCATTGCTAGCCGAACTACCGGCTGGGCAAAACGTGTGGAAACTCTGAAAAAGTTGTGCGAGGAGCAGATTCTCACGAGGATGAGAAGTATCAGTGATGATTCGTGCGTACGAACGCAACGACGCTTAGCGCTGTGGTTTCCTTATCCACTCCAGTGATGTTCTCTGCGAACTCTGCGGCCGTTCCTCGGCGCACTCGGCTGTAAAAAGCTTTTGACGCCGAGTGCGCTGAGAAAAAGCCGCAGAGTTCGCAAAGGAACAGCTTTTGAAAACTGAGAGTGCCAAGCTACGGCATGATGATTCGGCTTCCAGCTTCTTGGGGCGTGAGCACGGCCGATTCTTTCTCCGGGAACTGCGTGAACAGGAATTCCACGAAAGCTCGAGACTTCGGGCGCCCAGATGTGCGTCCATGAGCCAAACGCACCAGAAACACTAACGCCTTCAGCACTTCGGAATCTCTCAGCGTCGAGTAACCGACATGTTTCTGTTCTGCCTCGCGGTACTCCTTGATCATGGTCTCGACTTCTGCAGCCGCTCGTCGTTGTGATTCACTGGTCAGCGGTGCCTCGTAGTGCAAGCCAGAGTTGATGCGGCGTTCATAACTTGTTGCGAGGGTCGTCAGCGATGCAATCAGATCCTGGTCGTTCAAGCTGCGATCCGTTCGGGACGCCTTCGCCAAGGCGTAGGTCAGCCCCATCAGGAGGTGCTCTTTCTCGTACATGAATTGATCGGAGACTTCGATCTGGAGAAACAGTCCCGCAGGGTCGATCTGGTCCGACGGCCGCGGTTTCTCGTGCTCACGTGCCTGCTGTAGATACGGACAATCGCTCGGACAGTCGAGTGTCACCTCGCGCTGTTCGCCGCAGCACTGAGGGCAGATCCGTCCGTGAACCGCGGGACAGAAACGTTTCTCTTTTCGGATTTCACAAATAACGCAGCTCAAGCGGGAACCTCAGCTTTCATTATGGCATTTAAAGTAGTTTGTCATTCCGATCGAAAGGAGGAATCTCGCTGTCCGCGGGCAGCCGCTGAGACTGCCGCAGTAAAGCAGATTCCTCGCGGCGAAAGGCCGCGGCTTCAGAATGACAAATCCCTGAGGGCTGGAAACTACCTTGTAATCGACGATGCCTTTACGCACGCTGATACGCATAACAGGCCCGTTCCGACGCTACTGGTCATGAAATGCCCTGTAAACATGCCCCTCTCAGCATACAAAGATTAAAAACAGCCCGTAAAATAAGTGTTTTTCCACAGGCTCACGGGTATAAGATAGGCCCGCTTGGTATTAAACCGATTTTCCTTAGGAGGTAGTATGGCTGCTGGTTTGACCAAAACACAGCTCATTCGGCTGCTCGCCGAGAAGACTGAGCTCCCCAACAAGACGGCGGCGGCGTTCCTGGAACACCTCGCCGACACCGCGATTAAAGAGACAAAGAAGAACGGCATCTTCGTCGTGCCCGGATTGGGCCGCCTGGTAAAAGCGCACCGCAAGGCGCGCACCGGACGCAATCCGCAGACCGGCGAACCCATCCAGATCAAGGCTAAGACCGTCGTGAAGTTCCGCGTCGCCAAGGCCGCGAAGGACGCGATCGCGCCCAAGAAGTAGTTACGAATTCTGTTTACAATCGAAGGCCGGCTGCGTGCCGGCCTTTGGTTTTGTGGGAGAAAGGCAAAGTTTCAAAATCAAGGTTTCAAGTTTCAGAGTTTCAAGGTTTCAAAGTAAGATCGAAGTTCCTCTGATTGGTGTTCTAACTTTGAAACTTTGAAATTCTGAAACCCTTGAAACTTTGAAACCTGTGTTCAATTGGCTCGTTATCGGAATCGGCGATATCACGACGCGCCGCGTCATTCCCGGCATTCAAGCCGAGTCGCGCAGTCAGTTGTACGGGATCGTCACCCGCGATCCAGCCAAGGCGGCTCAGTTCGGTGTGCGCGTTTGGCCGAACCTCGATGAGGCACTTGCCGATTCCGCAATTCACGCGGTCTATGTGGCCACGCCGGTGTTTCTGCATGCGCCGCAGACAATCCAGTCTCTCCGTGCCGGCAAGCACGTCCTCTGCGAAAAGCCAATGGCGATGAACGAAGCTGAGGCGCGCACGATGGTTCGCGCGGCAGAGGAAACCGGCAAGACTTTCGGCGTTGCCTACTATCGCCGCTGCTATCCCAAAGTCCAGCGGACAAAACAACTGATTGAGCAGGGTGCAATCGGGAAACCCGTGGTCGCAGAGCTGACCAACCACATGTGGTTTGACGGAAACGGTAGCCGCAGCTGGTTAGTGGACCCGGCAAAGGCCGGAGGCGGACCGCTCTTCGATATTGCCTCCCACCGCATCGACGTCCTCAATTACCTATTCGGCCGTCCTCAGCGAGTTACCGCTCAGCTCTCGAACGCCGTGCATTACTACGCCGTCGAAGACAATGCAACGCTCATGATTGAGTACGAAAGCGGGGTCCGCGGTGTGGTCGATGTCCGCTGGAATTCCAAAATCAACCGCGACGAGTGCCGTATCCGTGGTACCGATGGCGAGATCGAAATGTCCCCGCTGAATGGCCCCGAACTGATCTATCCCGGAGGTCGCGAGAGTCTTCCGGCCCACGCGAACCTGCATTATCCAATGATCGAGAACTTCGTCAGTGCGGTCGCCGAAGGCAAGCCGCTGCTAGCAAGCGGAGAGTCGTCCTTCCTGACCGACTGGGTGACAGCACAATCGCGAAAGTAGGCCAAGCAATTCCCCGTGATCCTCTGTGTCCCCTGTGGTGAAAAAGTCTGTTCACTTCCCATACTCATTCTTCACCACCTCACCACCCTTCATCACAAACTTCACTCGCTCGAGAGTGGTTACATCTTTAAGCGGATCGCCCTCCACCGCAACAATGTCTGCCCAAGCGCCAGGTTCAAGCGTCCCAACCTTCCCGCTCCAGCCCAACAAATCGGCAGCATTCACAGTCGAAGACTGAATCGCCTGCAGTGGCGTGAGCCCAAGCTTCACCATGACCGCAAACTCATGAGCATTCAATCCATGCGGATACACCGCCGCATCCGTGCCAAACGCCACTTTCACTCCGCTCCCGAAAGCATGAGCAACATTCTTTCGCGCTGCAGGAAGCACTTCCTTTGCCTTGGCCAGCAGCGGTGGCGGCAAGTGCGTGAGGCCTGCATTGTCGATCATCCAATCACCGAGATAGAGAGTTGGCACCAGGTATGTACCGTGCTCCTTCATCGTCGCGATGGCAGCATCGTCGATGTATGAGCCATGCTCGACGGAATCGACGCCGGCTTCCGCCGCCCAACGGATCCCTTCCGCTCCGTGGGCGTGCGCTGCGACCTTTCGGCCGAGCCGGTGGGCGTCGGCAACGATCGCCTTCATCTCATCGAGCGTGTACTGCGAGTGCTGCGGATTGTCGCCCAGCGACAAGACGCCTCCGGTCGCGCAAACTTTGATCAGATCCGAGCCATACTTAATGTTCTCGCGGACCTTATGCTGGACTGCCGCGATACCATCGGCCACGCCATCTTCGGTGGCGTGGAATTCGAACGGCAGCATGTCGTTATCGCAATGACCGCCTGTAATGCCCAATGCCGGACCACTAACCAACATCCGCGGTCCAGGGACATCACCGGCGTTAATGGCATCGCGTAGAGCCACGTCGCTGAATCCCCTTGCCCCAACGTTCCGCACGGTGGTAAAGCCAGCCAGCAGGGTCGCCCGGGCATTCTTCGCGCCCGTCAGGGTTTCGCGCGGAATGGAAATCGCCAGCTGTTCATAGCCAAATACTGGATCAAAGGTGAGATGCGTGTGGGCATCAATCAAGCCGGGAAGAACTGTTGCGTTTGGCAGCTCGATCCGCACGGCATCGGCGGGAATCTTCGCTTCCGTAGGGGACCCGCTGCTGACAACCTTTCCGTCCTCAATGACGAGTACCTGGTCGGATAACGTCTTTCCGGACTTGACATCGAGTAAGTGTCCAGCGTGAACGGCAACGCGACGCGGTGCCTGCGCGAATCCCAGGCTCGCCAGACTCAGAGCCGTAATGATCAATGCATAATGAGTTCTTCTCATGCCCTCTATACCCTCTCTATGAAGTTGGACTGAATCAGCGCCACTTTGCGCGCCGACCATCAAGACCCCAGACACGACCGGCGTCGGCAGCATAAAGAACCACTAATAGTAGCAATAGGGGAATGTGATCGAGCTCCGCGCCGAAATAACGCCAAACTGGCACGCCGTGACCCGGCTCCCACCACGTGCAAAGGATCATATTGACCAAAAACAAGCCGCCCAGAATGCAGGCGGGACGCACCCATAGTCCGAGCAGGAGTGAGAGGCCGACCAAGAACTCGATAACACCTACCAGATATCCGAAGAAGACGGAGTTCGGCTGGACCACTCCCACCAGGAAGGGGCGATAGAAATTTACGACACTATTCGCGATGTAGTCCTGCAGATAGGTCTGGAAGCCGCCATGGGCAAATCCTGGCCCGGCGAGCTTATATTCGCCAAACAACAGGAAGAATATTGACGTTGCAATGCGCACCCCAGCGACTGTCCGGGGTAAGGCGGAGGAGTCGAGCATTGCTGGTTCTCGGGCCAAGGAGATGTGCGCTAACCCCCGGGCCCGTCATTGGTCATGTACTGCTCCAGCGACTCGAGTTCGTGGCTCAACTCGCCCACGCGCCACTCCAGCAGGTTTCTGATCGACAGGATCCCCAGCAGCTTGCCGTTGTCGTCGGAGACGGGCAAATGCCGGAAATGCCGTTCGATCATGATGCTGAGTGCCTCGCCCGCGCCTGTGCCTCGAGTTGCCATTTCGACCGGTGTAGTCATCATGTCACGGATCGAGGTGGTGTGCGGATCCAGTCGACTGAGCGACGTCTTTCGCAGTACATCGCGCTCGGTGAAGATCCCGGCCACGCGGTACTCCTCATCTACCACGGCAACGGCACCTACGTGATAGTCGAGCATTTTGTGAATTGCGTCGGCGACAGAAGCATCCAGCCCCACCGCCGCGATTTCGCGGTCACAAAGTTCCAATACGCTCATCGAAACCTCCTCCGGCTTCGAGGGGAAGCCGGCGCGTAAGAAACTGGTTTGACGCATTATGCTCGCGAAGAATTCCTTGTCAAGAAGAATCAGTTCGACACCCGTCGAAAAGTGGTGAACAATCTCTGCGATCGCCTGTTCCCTCTGTGGTGAACCCTATTTTCCTCGAAACACGTTCCCGTCCTTCATGATGAACTGAACGCTCTCGAGGATCTTGATGTCCCGCAACGGATCGCCATGTACCGCGACTATGTCGGCAAACGCCCCGGGCGCCACGACCCCGATTTTGCCCTCCTGATCGAGCATGACCGCAGCGCGGGAAGTTGCACTCTGAATGGCATCCATCGGCGACATGCCGAACTCTGTCATTCGCATGAACTCATCGGCGATCGGCTCGGTCCACGGAATACCGCCCATATCGGTGCCGAACACGATTTTCACGCCGGATTTGAGAGCTTTCTTGAATGACACCTCGTGCACTGATGCGCGCAGTCGGTCGCGTTGTCCGTCAGGAGTATCCGCCGGACCCCAATCGGTGTAGTAGACGCTCAACGTCGGCACGTACCAGGTTCCTTGCTTCAACATCTGGGAGATCGCAGCGTCGTCGAGATCCAGACCATGCTCGATCGAGTCGCACCCTCCATCCAGCGCCCGGTGCAGCCCGATGCCGCTGTATGCGTGGCAAGCCACCTTCTTGCCCCAACCGTGGGCCTCGTCGACAATCGCGTGCAGTTCTTCGACGGTGAGCGTCGGCTGCGAGACCAGTTCGCCATTCTTGCCGACCCAGGAGCGGTGCGTCATATAAACCTTGATCCAGTCTGCACCGTGATCAAGCTGCTCTCGCGCAGCCTTGCGGGCTTCAACCGGACCATCGACGATCTGCGCTCCCTTCGGCATTTCTAGCTCGGGCGCATAGCCTTCCAGGGGATAGCCTCCGGTAGTTGAAATGGCCCGCGTCACCACCAGCAATCGCGGCCCGGGAATATATCCCGCATTGATAGCCTGCTTGATGCCTACATCGCCGTAACCAGCGCCCTCGGTTTCGACATCGCGCAGCGTCGTGAATCCCTGCTCAAGCGCTCTCCGTGCGGCGACGGTCGCCCGCGCCGCTCGCAGCGACAATGGCGCGTTCAGAATGTTGGCGTCGTAACCGCCTTTTGCGGGATCTTCCCCCTGAAGAAAAATGTGCGTATGCGAATCAATCAACCCCGGCAGGACGGTTTCATCCGAAAGATCGATGATGGTCGCATCGGCCGGAACCTTCGCAGCCCCGGCGTCCGACACGCTCTCAATCTTGTTCCCGCGAATGGTGATGATCTGGTCGCGGCGAGGCTTGTCAGATTTTCCATCGATCAACACGCCCGCGCGAATCACCGTGACTTTGGACGCGTGAGATGTGGGCTGCTCTTGCGCTACCGCGACGCTGACTAGTAGCAAGAAAACTGCATAGCACCGAATCTTCAAATCCGCCTCCTGGGACCACCCGGCTGTTGTATTTCGACGGGATGACTTGGCGGGAGGGATTTTATACCCTCGGCAAAGGGTTCTACAGCCGCGACTCAAGCCAAGAATGCGTCGGCTTCGATCTCGACAAGAATCTCCGGCGAGATCAGCGCGGCCACCTGCACCATCGAAGTCGCCGGACGAATATCGCGGAACATTTCTCCGTGGGCCTTTCCAACCTTCTCCCATTCCGCGATGTTGATGACGTAGGTTCGCGTGCGCACGACATCCTTCATGCTTGCGCCAGCCTTCTTCAAGGCGCTTTCGATGTTCTTCAGCGTCTGCACGGTCTGGGCATACACGTCGCCAACGCCGACGATCTTGCCATCAGTTCCAGTGGCCGTTGTACCCGAAACATGCACGTACGAGCCAACTTTTACAGCACGAGAGTAGCCGACAATCGGCTCCCACTGCGTTCCGCTAGCGATGTTCTGCCGTTCCATTCACTCCTCCAAAAAACGCTCATTCTATCCAACAAGTATTTCAAAACGACCGACTTTAGCAGCCAGCTGAGTCAAGTGCCAGCAGAATACAGCGAATTCCGGCCGCAAGTCCTCAATGAATCGCGTTTGTTCTACTGCCTCGAACGCACAACTCATCTTGAATTCCATTCCTTCTAACTAATCAGTAAAACGAATGGTGCCGATAAACAAAAGTCACTTGCGCTTCAACAGCAAACTGGGATATGTAGTCACGCATGTGGCTGATTCTCCGCGCTGGAGGCGGAGTTCAGGGGGCCCTCGATGATACCGGAATCGCATCCGTTGCAGCAGTTGTTCCAGGAGCTTGTAGGACGGCATTACGCAGAAGAGATCGGAATTCGTGATCCGCAAGTCGTCGCCTATGTCTCCACCCTGCTCGCGGAATTCTGCGATGCCGATCAACTCTATAAGATTCGCGACGCAGCCAATCGTCCGCTGAGCGATGTGGGTGAAATGCTGCTCGAGTCAGATCCTGTTTACGGTCCGGCACCTTCTTTCGACCGCGAGCGCCAGGTGCGCAAACATATCGGCGACTATACGTTGTTCTTCGCGGGAATGTTTCCCGAAAGCATCAACCACTTCCGGCTTCGCCGCCAACGGCTTGAGAATTTTGTCGAGTGGATGAAGGCTGGCAAAGAGAGCTACTACATCGTCTCCAAGTTTGAGCACTTTGAGTATGCGAAAGTCGCGCCGCTCTTTGCCAACTTATCCCAGAATTTTGAGAGCTGCGTCTACGGCCTGAATATGGTGAAAAGCGACCTGGAAGAGATGCAGCATCCCATCGTTCGCCGCACAAACGAACTGATGATGTAGGGCTGTACCGGGCCGTTAGACGCGCAAATCTCCGGCGTTGCCGAGCCGGTAAAAGCTAAGCGCCGTACTGCCCTGTGCCAGGTGACGGAATCTCCGCAGTGGTCCAAATTCCTCTCCGGGGTCGAACTTCTTGTCATGTTCGGCAATCACTACCGACATCGCCCATATCAAGGATGAATCGGCCAGCGCCCTCAGTGTGTTGGAGTAGGCATCCTGCAAGCGGTATGGCGGATCGACGAAAACGACGTCTGCCGCAACCTTCTGACGCTCCATCCGCCAGAAAGCGTGCGGCAGTTCTTCTTGCAGGATATTGAATCCATCGTGGATTCCCAGGCTGTGCAGATTCTTGCGGATTGCCTCTGCAGCTGTCGCAGAGTTCTCGACGAAGTGCACCTCTTTCGCCCCGCGGCTGAGCGCCTCAATGCCGACGGCCCCCGTACCCGCGAACAGATCCAGCCATACGCTTCCTGATAGCGCGTCGGGATTTCCGGCCGTCAGCACGTTAAACAAGGTCTCGCGCAGTCGGTCCGAGGTCGGACGAATGTCCATGCCGCGCAGCGATCTCAGCGGCCGGCTTCGATATTTACCAGCGATTACGCGCATGGCCCAAGACCTTGGATGCGTCCAACACTATATTCAAGCATGTAGAATAAAAGCAGCGAAAGCATATGCGAAGCTGGTCGATCTCCGTGGGCCGTCTTTTCGGTATTGATGTCCGTATCCATCTGACGTTCCTGATTCTGCCCGTTTTCATTTACTGGACGGACTACGAGGCGCATCAGGGAGCCGCCAGCGGACCTCGTGACCTCGCGCTGTGCGGCATTATTCTGGCATGTGTCGCCGCCCATGAGGCCGGACATATGCTGCTGGCCCGCCGCTTCGGACTGATTCCTAAAGCTGTCATTTTGCTCCCCCTCACCGGAGTCGCGCTCTATGACGAGTCCCGGCTCGAAAAACAGCCCTCTGCACTGATGTGGAAACGAGAGGTCCGTATCACACTAGTTGGACCTCTGGTCAATCTAGCACTCGCGGGCCTGGCGGCCGCAGTGATCACGGCGTCAGCGAACGGTATCGACCTTTTGAAGTGGCCCCTCCTTTCTTCCGCGAACCTGCCACGAAGCGTGGTGTGGGCGAATCTTTATATCGCACTCTTGAACTTTATGCCTGCGTATCCGCTCGATGGCGGACGCCTGGTGCGCGTCTACTTTGCTCGTCAGCTCGATGTTTCCTCGGCCACGCGGCGCGCCGTCTCGATTAGCACAGCCATCGCCATGGTTTTGATTTTCGCTGGCCTTGTCAGCAACAACTGGCTGACCATGATCGGCGTAATCATCTTCTCGGCTGCTCAATTGGAGGAGCGTGCGCTCGTCTTCCAGTCGGTGCTCGACAATGTGCGGCTGGAAGAAGTCATGCTGACCGACTTCGCCACGCTCTCTCCGGCCGATACGCTCGAAGATGCTCTCGAAAAGGCCGTACACTCTTTGCAGGACGATTTCCCCGTCGTTCGCGGCAGCGATATGGTGGGAGTGATTTCTCGCCAGCGCATTCTCGACGCGCTGCGCGCTGAAGGCAATGGCTACGTGCAGGCGGTCATGAGCAAGATCTTCGACGTCTCGCTCCGCAACGACTCTCTCGGATCAGCCTTCCGCAAGCTCACTGCCCGCAGTTCCAGCATCATCCCTGTCGTTGAAGAGCAGCGCCTGGTGGGAATTGTCACTCTGCAGAATCTAATGCACTCGATGTCGCTACTGGCCGAAAGCCGCAAGCTGCGCCGCGACGAGGCCAACGAGTAGGCAAGGCTTCATCAAAACCTATCTAAGCAACTCGATGAACGGCAGACGAGTTGGCGAGCGCGCAGGCCTGAAAGTCTCTTAACGGGAGCGCGCGAGCAAGGCGGCGTGCTGATTTATTCTTCTTCTTCCTTCACTTCTCCGCGCTCAGCCTTGGCCTTCTCGATAATCTTCTCCTGCAGTTGCCCCGGCACGACGTCGTAGTGATGCATTTCCATGTTGAAGCTGCCCCGACCTTGCGTCATCGAAGTCAGTTCGACGCCGTAGGTTAGCATCTCGGCCATGGGAACTTCCGCCTTCACCACCGTATTGCCGGCCTTGTTGTCCATGCCCTGGATGCGTCCACGGCGGCTGTTGAGGTCGCCCATGATCGATCCGGCGAAATCATCGGGAACGGTGATCTCGACATGCATGACCGGCTCGAGGAGCGTCGGTTTGGCGATCTCCATCGCTTTCTTGAAGGCAATGCGGCCCGCCATCTGGAATGACAAGTCGTTGGAGTCGACGTCGTGGTAGGAGCCGTCATAAAGCACTACTTTGAAATCAACAACCGGATACCCGGCAAGATAGCCACGTCCGGCTGCGTCCTTGATTCCCTTTTCTACCGCCGGAATAAAGTTCTTTGGAATCGCGCCGCCGAAGATGTCGTTGACGAATTCGAATTCTCCGCCGCGCGGTAG
>Ga0126370_10000167_pt1 | contig 23276 bp, 18 predicted proteins | sample PanSoiMetaPlot_3_FD_92586 | JGI IMG/M metagenome (GOLD analysis project Ga0126370, IMG submission 92586) | Tropical forest soil microbial communities from Panama - MetaG Plot_3 | ecosystem: Environmental > Terrestrial > Soil > Tropical forest > Bulk soil | place: Panama | collected 2016-02-17 | reverse complement strand
TCGAACGACAAATCGGCCGGCCCGCTGCGCCTGACTACGGTCGTGACAGGCACATTCGATGGCGCCACCGGCGAATTCAACTTTGCCTATGCGGCCCATCCGCGCATGCTTCTGTGGCGTGCGCAGCAAATGCAATTTCTTGAGATAGGAGAAGGTCTGGAAGGTCTTCCGCTGGGATACATCACCGGGGAGACGTATAACCAGCAGAGCGTGCGGCTGTACGAAGGAGACATCATCCTGGCGTTCTCCGACGGAGCGACGGAGGTGCGCTCGCCTTCGGGGGAACAACTCACGCTCAAGGGGTTTCTGAAGCTTGCCGACGAAACATTAAAGAGGATGCGGCAGCCTTTCTCGCTCCATGATTTTTCAGAGGCATTACTCCGGGAGGTTCATCGCTTCCACGGCGATGCGGAAGAGTTGGACGATGATGTCACGCTGTTGAGCCTGCGTCGTATTTCCTGATCCCTTTCGACCGAGAACGCTGAATTGCCCTCTCCACTACTTACAACGTCACTTAAATGGGTGCTCAGCAAAATACTGGTCGAGACTCGCAAGCATTTCCTTTACGGCCGCCTGAACATTCCGGTCCAGGGCCGCAACAACCGCGGGCACATCTTTTCCGGAAATTGGCTCGTCATGCGTGTAATAGTGTGTCCAAACGGTGGAGGCCGATTTCAGGTCACGCATTTCCAGTTCAAATGTCACCTTCGCCAGCATCGCACTTCCCGAAACTTCTTTGAAGTCGTAAAGTCGGCCTCGGATCAAAAAGTCCCCGCTGGCACTGCTGCGCTCGACATAAACGGCCTTGTAACGACTGGAAGCTCGCAGTTCGCGCAACAAAACTTCCTGAATCATCTCTGTAGGCGGCTCAGCCCAGCGATGATATTCGTACGTGCCCATCTGCTCTCCACTGCCGCTGTAAACGATGCGATCTTCACGATAAAGATGTGAAGCAAATAAGGGGCCCAGCAAAATCGTTGCAGAGATGGAGTCGGCCCCCGGCGGCGCGACATGTTCCCCCGGGATCGTTAATTGGTAATACTTGCTGGGACGAGCGCCCCCGCAACCGAAAAGTGTTGTAGCGAGCAGAATGTTCACCACCCAGATGGACCACGCCCTTTTCTTGAAAGAGCCAGAATCGCGCAGCCGCTTCCCCTTCCAGGCTTTCAGCTTTTCGACGGCATCTTCCTCACAGGTCATTTGTACTCTCCGGGCTTGTGGTCAGGGGGACTGCTGGAGCGAATCAAGGTGTATGGCCGCCGCTTGATGGTATCGGTGAATTCCTTCAAGTTCTCCGAGACATGGCGGAAGTTTTCCAGTAGTTCATCAATGTTTTCCGCATTCACGTCCAGCGTTTGGTCAAGCTTGCTGGTTAGATCCGTCACGGTTGCAAGAGACCGGCGCAATTCAACCACCGCCTTTCGCAGGTCTTCACGGTTCTCTCCGATCAAAGAGTCCACGTGGTTCAATGCCTCATTAGCCTGTGCCGACGTTTTTCTGAGATCGTCGATCAATGGACTGAACTTTTGGCTGGCGGCGCTCAAGTTCTGCACCGTTGATTTGACGTTGGCGCGGTTGTCTGCAATCAATCCATGGGCCTCTGAAAGAGTTCCGGCCAGATTGGCGCGATTCCGGTCGTTCATCAGGTCGTTGATCCGGTTCAAAGTGAGCTTCAATTCGCCAGCCCGGTCATCGAGAGTCTTCAATAGCTCCTGCGCTTGCGGCGCAATGTCATTGATCTTCGCGGTGAGCGTGTTGAAGTCCACGTAAGGCTCGGAAGCCAGAATCGCGCCAGAGGCTGCCAGCCTGGCGTTTACACTTCCAGGAATGATCTCCAGATGATTGTCCCCCAACGGACTCAAACTCATGATTTTCGCGCGGCTGTCAGCTTTTACCGGGAGGTCGGCCTGCACACTGAAAGTGATCTCAATGCGCGAGGGATCCTTAGGATCGAGCTGCAGTTTTTCCACACGTCCTACTTTCGGCCCGCCGGCATAGCGCACCGCTGACCCGGGTTCGAGTCCGCCGGCAAATGGGAAATAGGCGTGAAACGTGGAGCTAGAGCCGCCGAAAGCACCGCTCAATGCAAAAATCGTCGTAACTAAAATGCCGGCCGCGACTAGCACGAACATACCTACGACAGCTTGCTCTCGCTTCGAATGCATCAGACACCTCCCCTTTTGGTCATCGAATTTCCTTTGCGTGGATAATCGTCGGTCAGCATTTGCAGATAATCCGCATCCTCCAGGACCTCGGGCTCAGCGATGCGGTCGAGGAACTGTCGGACACGCGGGTGCGTGCTGGACCGCATTTCTTCCTTCGAGCCAATGGCCACAATGTTTCCTTTGTCAATCAGCACCATGCGGTCAGCGATCAGGAACGCGCTGGCCAACTCATGGGTCACTACGACGATGGTCATATGGAAAGCTTTCTTCAGTTCGAGTATCAACTCATCCACGCCCGCGGCGATGATGGGGTCGAGTCCCGCTGAAGGTTCATCAAAGAAAAGAATCTCCGGGTCCATGGCCATTGCGCGCGCTACAGCTGCTCGTTTCTTCATCCCACCACTGAGTTGCGAAGGCATATAGGTCTCGAAGCCGGCTAGCCCCACCTGGTCCAGTTTCAATCGCACGATAATCTCGATCGTTGGCTCCTCGAGCATCGTGTGTTCACGGAGGGGCAGCGCAACATTCTCCCCGACGGTCATAGAACCGAACAATGCGCCTCCCTGAAAGGACATGCCCATCCGCTTCCGAATTTCATTCATTTCCGTACTGGAAATTGCTGCCAGGTTCTTGCCCTTGACCCAGATTTCACCGGAGCTTGGCTTTTCCAAACCAACAAGCGTACGAAGTAACGTGCTTTTTCCAGAACCGGAACCTCCCAAAATTACAAGCGTTTCGCCGCGCAGCACTTCAAAGCTAAGGCCGTGCAAAATCTCCCGCTCCCCGTAGTTAACGCGGAGGTTTCGCAATGAGATCATGGCCTCGTGCTGTAGTAACGAATCATCCCTCTGTTCCACCGGGATACCCCTAACGTTCGCTGATAAAGAAAAAGAGCGCGGTAAAGACTAAATCGACGAGGATCACAAGAAATATGGAAACGACCACCGCGCGCGTCGTTGCACGGCCAACCTCCTCCGCTCCGGCTCCTGTCGATAAGCCTTCATGACATCCCACTGCGGTGATGGCAACCCCAAATACAACGCTCTTAATCAAACCGGTCACGATATCTCGCAAGAAAAGCGCATCCAGCGAAGCTCGAATGTAGCGGCCAAAGAAAAAACCAGCTTGGGTAACACCAAAAAGAGAACCGCCCAGAATCCCCATAGAGTTCGCCCAGATGGTCAGGCAGGGCAACATTACGACCATCGCCAAAAACTTTGGTGCAACCAGGAAATCGATTGGGTGAATCGCCATCGTCTCCAGCGCGTCAATCTCCTCCGTGACCCTCATGGTGCCGATCTGCGCCGCGAAAGCGGAGCCGGAGCGGCCGATGACGACTATCGCAGTAATCAATGGTCCTAATTCTCGAGTCATCGAAATGGCTACCGCATTCGCAACAAAGGTGATCGCGCCGAACTTCCGCAGTTCGTACGCGCTTTGCAGCGCCAGGATCAATCCAATAAAAAACGTGATGAGCGAGAGGATTGGCAACGCCCTCACGCCTACCTGCATGGCTTGCGTAACGGCTTGCCGAAAGCGGATCGGCTTTCCCCGGAAAGGCGCGACAAAGGTGAAATACGCGGCGCGGCTGGCTAAGGATACCAGGGATCCAAGATAGGCAAGCCCGTCGGTAACGGATCCGCCGATTTGCGCTGTGAGTTCCAATTCGTCCTCAAGGTTACTTCTTGCCCGAAGAACAAGCTTCAGGGCGATATAGCTTGTTCCTCGTTCTCGTAAATCTCAAAAATCTTCACCAACTTGGATAGCTGCAGGACTTCACGGACGCTCGGGTTTAACCCATACAGGATAAGCCGTGCTCCCGAGCCCCGAGATACCTTGAGCCCTTCCACCAGGGATGCTACGCCCGAGCTGTCCATATAGCGAACGGCTTTCAAATTGAGGACTACTCGCGGTGTGCGCGTTTCGCGAAGCTCGTGCAAGAGAGCTTTTCGCAACTGTGGTGACGTCGCGAGATCAATGTCCCCGCTGACATCAAAGATGGTTGTTTTGTCCAGGTGACGCGCAGAAATCTGCACTTTTTTCTCCTCAAGCACCCATCTCCGCCTTCGGCCCGTGAAGAAGTTTTATTAAACGGAGTTGATTCCTCCCGAGTTTGCGGCGAAACTCTACCGCATCCATACATTCATTGATGAGATGAATCCCCAAGCCGCCCGGCCGCAATTCTTCAAGAGGTCGCCCGCATAGCTTTGGGCCATCCACTTTCTTGCCACGGTCTTCAAGCATGATCTCAAGCGCTTTTCGCTGTCTCCCCCCCAAGGCAACTTGAATTCGGCGGAACGAGGCACGAATCGGGTGTCCCTCCTCTCCACCGTAACCGTGTCGTATGATATTCGTGAGTGCTTCGTCGACCGCCAACACCACTGCGCGGCATTCTGCGCTAGAAAACCCCAAAGTTTCTGCGAGCTGTCCCAGCGCATGTCGCACGACGCAAAGCATCTCGGGATTGCTCTGCAATTCCAACTTCAGCAAAAGGGCGCTTTGGCCCATCAGAGCCCTCGTTTTGGGACAATTTTATGATTCCCCTAGGAATAGATGCAGGGACATGCCGTTCGGTCAAGTTTCACGATAATACACGCAATCCCTACGTAAGAGTACTCACCTTAAGTAGCAAGACCCAATACTGACCCGATTGCAAGACGAAGCCGAGCAGGATTGCAGCCAGAGCCGACACCCTCGGGCGCTTCTCGGGCACATGGTCTGTAAACAACACAGTGCCGTTGGATGATTTATTACAGCGGTGCCCCTCAGACCAACCCTTCCACAGGCATCCACGCGAATGCAGCTGTCGACCTTGCCTTACGTTAAGATGCTCGGGCTACGACGTTGTAATGATGGAGTTTTCCAGCGTACCGGAACAGGTCACAAAGACTCCGGCAGCAACAAATAGCCCGCGTTATAACAAAGATTCATATCTGTACCCTGCTAACACTCGCTTTTGGCGACGACGACTCGTAATACGGCCGCCTGAAACGGGTCGCACTCGTGTGACATTTCCAGTAAACACCTGACGCGCAGTTCGATGATCTACCGGTTATCAAAGTGCCTAATCCACTCGATTGTTCTCCGCCTACAAAATGTTTATTTTGGCGTGGTTGTGTGCGAGCTTCGCAGTGCGGTTAAACTCCTCGAACCGACATGAGCAAAATCGGGACTCGGCGGGGGGCATCTCTAACCTTAACCTTTTGGCTTTCCGCGTTCGGGTTACTCGGGTTCGAGTTCCAGACCTGGGACTCCGATGGCGGTAGCTTGTAGGCAGGGATACTCTCTCGGTGTTTCGGAACACGGGCTTCTTGAGGTCTACATTTTCGATAGAAATCGACATGGATCCAGCCCTGTCCAAAAAGTTCCCCCCTGAGTTGCAGCCAGGGAGTTCCTTGCGCTTTCAGGCAACTCAAAGAGAACAAACGGAAACAACCAAGCTGGCGAACACGGTAGAGAGCGTCGTACTTCGGGCAATGGACGAGGCGGACAGTTCCCTGCGCCTGGGAGAAAACGCCTGCCTGGCCGTCATTTCAGAACGAGACCTGGCCAATTTTGTGTTGCATCCGGAGGAGGTCCGAATACTTGCGCCTCGCGCTCGCCCAAGAAAACGAGTCGAGTTTGCTTTGGGGCGAGCCGCAGCACACTATGCCTTGAAACAGTTGGGTATTGAAACCCGTGATCCGGTATTGCGTGGCCCAGGGGGAGAGCCCTTGTGGGGCGATGGAATCGCAGGCTCGATTACCCACTGTCGTCCCTGGGGCGTGGCGGTTGTCGTTAAGGGTTCGAATCGCTTTGCGGTTGGCGTGGATTTGGAAACTGTTGAAGGGATACAAGAGACGGATATCAGTCACTTAGTCTGTCACTCCAGCGAACTCGACTGGGTTCGTCAAGGCCTATTCCAAGAGCGCATGGCGATGATTTTTTCTGCTAAAGAAGCCGTCTACAAGGCGTTCTATCCCTTGTGCCGTCGCTACATAGATTTCAAGGAGGTAAGGCTCACCTGGCTCCGCGAGCGAAACTGCTTCCAAGGCGAATTCGTAGCACCCTTCAGCCCAAATGTCTTACCGAGGGAGACCTGCGCCGTTCATTGTTGGCGGCAGGACGAATTCTTCCTCAGCTGTGTGATCCAACAATTGGAAGGAGGGCTATCGCATGAGTGACACCGCAGCAGGGCCTCTAAGAGAGCAAGAATCATTTAGAAACATAGACCAAATGTCGTGCCCAGGGAACCGCGACCAGCAGAACTCTGTTACACACGGATGCGTCCCTCAACTCGTGAGTGCTCAAGCCGCTACGGCGCCTCACGCGATAGCGGTAACGCATGGAAAGAGATCCCTGAGCTATCAAGAACTTGATCGTCGCGCCGATCGATTGGCTCATCACCTGCAGTCGCTCGGCGTTGGTCCCGATGTAGTCGTCGGGCTCTGCCTCGATCGCTCCATAGCAATGGTGGTGGGAGCTCTAGCCATCCTCAAAGCAGGAGGTGCATACCTTCCCTTGGATCCGAGTTATCCCGCAGAGCGGCTGATGTTTTTGCTGAAGGATGCCCAGGCACCCGTCCTCGTGACAGGGCACTGCACAGCCGCCGCATTACCAGCGCATCCGGAGTCCGTCGTGGCTTTAGACCCAGAGGGACAGCTACCTTTTGCGGCCGGGTCCGGCATTTGGTCTGCAAAGCCCAAAGCGAATGATCTTGCTTATGTTATCTACACCTCCGGGTCGACGGGCCAGCCCAAGGGCGTTGAAATCACCCACGGTGGTCTGCTCAACCTCGTGTCCTGGCATCAACGGGCGTTCCGTGTCACTGCGAACGACAGGGCAAGCCAGCTAGCGGCTTTGGGATTCGATGCAGCGGTCTGGGAGATTTGGCCCTACCTGAGCGCGGGAGCAAGCGTCCATCTGCCTGAAGGAGTCGCCGGGAATAATCCAGAAGCAATTCGCGACTGGCTGATTTCGCAAAACATCAGCATTTGCTTCGTTCCCACGCCTCTGGCCGAGAGTATGATGACCTTGACGTGGCCAGCGAAGCCGAGCCTCCGCATAATGCTGACCGGCGCTGACGTTCTACACCACTACCCTTCGAAAAAAATGCCATTCCAGTTGGTGAACAACTATGGTCCCACCGAATGCACTGTGGTAACGACTTCGGGGACTGTTTTTCCCAACGAGCACGCGGACCGGCTTCCTTCCATCGGCAGTCCCATCGACAATATCCAAGTTTATATCCTGAGCGAGAATGGGCAGCACCAGACCCCGATGGGGCAACCTGGCGAAATCTATATTGGAGGCGTAGGTCTCGCTCGCGGTTACCGTAATCGCCCGGACTTAACCGCGGAGAGGTTCGTGCCTTCCCCCTTTCATTCCGATCAGAGAACTCGTCTCTTCAGGACGGGTGACCTCGGTCGTTATCTACCGGATGGCCAGATCGCGTTCCTCGGCAGGGTTGACGAGCAAATTAAGATTCGAGGCTTCCGGATCGAACCGGCGGAAATCGTAAAAGTGCTCAGCGAACACTCCGGCATACAAACAAGCGCGATCGTTGCTCGTGAAGTCGAACCGGGTGACAAACAGCTAGTCGCATATTTCGTGCCTTCTGCGAAGACACAACCGACGCACGCGGAGTTGCGCAATTTCATCGCTGGCCGCCTGCCGGAGTACATGGTTCCGGCGATATTTGTGAAGCTGGAAACCTTGCCACTGAATTCAAACGGCAAGGTGGACCGCGCCGGACTTCCAGCGCCGAGTGCAGACAACACACTGCACGACAGCACTTTCATTGCACCGCGAACACCCGTTGAAGAACGCCTGGCAGCTATGCTGGCATCCTTGCTCGGCTTGGACCGAGTCAGCGTGGAAGATAACTTTTTTCTGCTCGGTGGCCACTCTCTGCTCGGCACTCAACTGATAGCAAGAATACGCGATGCATTCCGCGTCGATCTAAGCCTGCGTGCTCTGTTCGATGCGCCTACTATCTCTCAGCTTACAGAGCGAATCGAGGCGCAGCTCGTGGCCAAGCTGGAGGCCATGAGTGAAGAAGAGGTTGAATGTCTACTCAACCATGACACGTCCCCGACTGCTGGTGCTCCTACTGAACAAGTATGAGTACGCCAACAATTCCTGCCGCCGGCGCTGGCCGGTCAGTGCCCACGCTGAGCCTCTACCAGCTGCTCGACCCGGCGGTCCTCGCCAATCCCTATCCTCTTTTTCACCGACTCAGAACTGAAGATCCAGTTCACTGGGATCCTTTTCTGCACGCCTGGGTAGTGACCCGATACAAGGATGTTGTGACGGTGCTCCACCACCACTCCGCCCAGCGCACTCCGACGCCGGAACAGCTCACCACGATTGGCCTTGCTTCCCTGAACCCGATCGCAGAGATCATGGTGAAGCAGATGCTCTTCCTTGACGCTCCTGCTCATACGCGATTGCGTAGCCTCGCGTCGCATGCGTTTACTCCACAGCGCGTCGAGATCCTGCGCGGTCATATCAGCGAGATTGCCAACCGCTTGCTCGACAAGGCAGAGTCAAAAGGACAGATGGATGTGATTTCTGACCTGGCTGAGCCTCTGCCCTGTATTGTCACTGCGGAAATGCTGGGAGTTCCCGTTGAAGACTACCAGCAACTGAAAGCTTGGTCTCAAGATTTCGCTGAGATGCTGGGCAACTTCCAGCACAATCCGGATCACGCGTCTCGAATTCTCAAGAGCGTTCTGGGGATGGCTGATTACTTCCGTTCGGCCATGCGTGAACAGCGACTCCATCCTCGCGACGGCCTGGTGAGCTCTTTGATGAATGCTCAGATCGATGGGGATCGGTTGACGGAAGAAGAAGTCATCGCGAATGCCATTGTGACTATGGTGGGAGGTCAAGAGACAACGACGAACCTGATCGGAAACGGCGTGCTAGCCCTGCTGCAGAATCCCGACCAACTTGAGAAACTGCGTTCCGATCTGTCGCTGATCCCATCGGCGGTCGAGGAGTTACTTCGCTATGAAAGCCCTAGCCAGCATACTGCCCGGCTAGCCCCGGAAGACACGATTTTAGGCGGAAAACGGATTCGAAAGCGCCAGGCCGTCATCGCCGTAATGGCCGCAGGAAATCGAGATCCGGAGAGATTTCCTGACCCAGATCGCTTGGACATCACGCGTACAGACAACCGACACTTGGCGTTCGGCTGGGGAGCACACTTTTGTTTTGGCGCGGCGCTGGCGCGCATCGAAGGGCAAACCGCCTTCGAGTTGATGCTGCGCCGGCTATCCAATTGGACTCTCGACCCGGTACCGCTGGTCTGGAGAACGAATCTAGGATTGCGAGGACTAACTAAGCTGCCGATTCACTTTAGCCGGGCGAAGACCGCAAGTTCTATGCAGACAGCACACCTATCTGCTCCCTGATCGTTAGGCACTTTCAAAGGACAGAACCGAGATGTCGTCCGCAGTACCGCTCTCCGACGCTAAACGCACGTTGTTACAGAAGTACCTTCGAGGGGAATTCGCTCGGGAGCTTCTGACGGACACTATTTCGAAGCGGCCGCCGGAGACGTTAGCCCCGTTGTCAGCCTCGCAGGAGCAAGTCGTAATTCGCGAGAAGCTCGTGCCAGAAATTCCGCCACTGTACAACGAATCGGTCACCATCTATCGATTCGGTTCGCTAGATGTGAACTTATTGGAGCGAAGCTTTACTGAGGTTCTTCGCCGCCATGAAATCTGGCGAACCACCTACGCGACGGTGAATGGCAGCACCGTGCAAACTGTCCATCAGGCCCCCGATCGCGTTCGCCTGCCCTTGATCGATTTGCAGGCAGTTCCCAAAGAACATCGGTCGACGGAAGCTTGCCGGATCCTATCCCCGGCCGCGTGCCAGCCGTTCGATATGCAGAAAGGGCCGCTGTGGCGTGCGTCTCTGGTTAAGTTCGATGAGGAGGAGTTTCGGTTGTACCTGATCGTGCACCAGAGCATTCTCGACGGTGTTTCCGTCTATAAGGTTCTGCTCTCCGAGTTAGCCACGCTGTATGACGCCTTCGGGAGCGGTAACTCGTCGCCGTTACCTGATCCGACTATCCAGTTTGGCGACTACGCTTTTTGGCAGCGGCGTCACTTGCAGGGTGATGTTCAGCAAGAACAGCTAGCATATTGGCAAAAGCAGCTCGCTGGCGAAATACCGGCGCTTGCTTGGCCAAGGGGAAAGGCGCGACCTCCTCGACAGACTTTTCGCGGTTCGATTCAACCCTTTGACTTTCCTCACGTTCTTTCCAAATCAGTACGGGCCCTTGCGCTACAGGCCGGGAGCACGCTCTTTGCAGTGTTGCTTACGACGTTTGCAGTCGTGCTTCATGCTTACACGAGGCAGGAAGAAATCGTAATCGGAACAGTGTCACCGGTCGGGCGCAAACGCTCGGAAGTCCAGAACCTCATCGGTTACTTCCTAAACCCTGTCCCATTGCGCATCCGCTTGGCCCCGGATTTGACCTTTCCGGAGCTTCTCCATCATGTGCAGGGCGTGCTTAGTGGTGCGCTCAGTCACGATGAAATCCCATTCGAATACCTCGTAAAGCAGCTCCATCCCGCAACCGATGCGAGTCGGAATCCCTTTTTCACAGTTGCAGCCTCCCTCGAGCCCCCTCTAGCCAAGGAAGGCCCGCAATGGAGTCTGACTCCCATGGACATCGAATCGGGCGGCGCCCGGTGGGACTTGTATTTGGTTTGGGACGACCGTCCTGCCGGAATACTGGGGCGGGTGCAGTACAACCCGGACCTGTTTGGGAGCGGCGACATTGCGGCGCTAGTCCGCGACGTTCAGCATGTGCTCGAAGAACTGATCCAAAACCCGAGACAAAGGATTTCTGACCTCTCTCGCGACTTGGCCCCAGTTTCTATGAATTCCTAGATGGGGATATTGGTCTCATGAACGACTCGAGAGGCGAAACGGTGACTCGCTCAAAGCCCGATCTGCCTCTGGATGAGATGAGCCCGTCCGAGAAAAGGCGGAAGCTCCTAGAGAGGCTTCGCCGCGGGGAAGGTGTCGCCGCTCGGGAGCAATCCCTCATCCCAAACCGTCCCCCGAACGAGCCGATTCCCCTCTCGTTTCAGCAACTTCAGATCTGGCTACATGCGCAGATGTCGCCTGACATGCCCTTTTACAACGAGAGCATAACCTTCCATCGTCATGGTCCCCTTTCGCCGCCGGTGCTGGAACGTTGCCTCCGCGAAATCGTGCGACGACACGAGATTTTGCGAACGACCTTTGAGGACCACGACGGCGAGCCCGTTCAAATTGTCAATCCGGCTCCTGCTGCTTTTCCCCTTCAAGTTGCCGATCTGTCGCAACTACCGGAGGCGGAACGGAGTTCAGAAGCGCTTCGCCTCGCCACTGAGAATGCACGACGCCGCTTTGACCTTGCCAGGTTGCCGCTTCTGCGCGCCTTGCTCGTCCGTATGGACCACGAAGACTACCGGCTCTACATGACCTTTCATCAAATCATCTTCGATGGCGTAACGGCGCAACGAGTCTTTCTCCCTGAAATCGCGAGCTTGTATCAGTCCTTTTCCACGGGGGAGTCCTCGCCGCTACCCGAGCCTTCCCTTCAGTACGGCGACTTCGCTTACTGGCAGCGAAAAACCGCGACGGCGGAAATTTGGGCTCAACCCTTGGCGTTCTGGCGGTCACGACTCGCGGGTGAACTACCGGTACTGGAGTTGCCCGTGGTTGGCGCGCGGCCTAGTGTGGAGACTCACCGAGGGGAGATTCTGCGCTTTGCCTGGGGGCAAGAGTTAGTGGAGCGCTTGCGAGCCATCAGCCAGCAGCAAGGCGCTTCGCTGTATATGACGTTGCTTGCCGGTGCTGCAACTTTGCTGCTGCGTTACACCGGGCAGGAGGACGTGATTGTCGGCGGATTAAGCGCCGGCCGTAGTCGGACCGAAACCGAGTCAATGATGGGTTTCTTCGTGAATCCACTGGCTCTCCGAATCGATCTTTCGGGAAACCCTACCTTTCGAGAGTTGCTTGAGCGTGTTCGAACAGTTGCCCTTGAAGGTTTATCCCACGACGGCATCCCTTTTTCGTACGTTGTGAATCATATTCAGCCGAAATCCGACCCCAGTCGGCACCCTCTCTTTCAGTTCATGCTCTCCCGGCAACCGCGCGATTGCTCTGCACCCCCGGGGTGGGACTGGGTGATCGAGGAAGTCTCCTGCGGCGCCTCAAAGATGGATCTGTTCGTGATCTTCGATGACCGTGGCAACGACCTTTCCGGTTCCTGCACGTACAATCCCGATCTTTACGACGCTTCACTGGTCGCTCAGATAATTCGCCATTGGCGCACTTTGCTGACAGCCATTGTTGCCGATCCTGATCAACGCATCGCAGATTTGCGCATCCTGACTGAAGCCGAGCGACAGCAGAGCCTGGTTGAATGGAACCAAACGGGGAGCGAGTATCCGCAAAAGAGCCTGCATGAACTTATTGAGGCGCAGGTGGAGCGCGCGCCAGACGCCCTAGCGGTCATTTGCGAAGAAGGACAGCTCACTTATCGAGAGCTGAATGCTCGCGCCAATCAACTGGCGGGCTATCTTCGCAAATCCGGAGTCGGCCCTGAAGCATTGATTGGTATTTGCATGGAGCGGTCCGTTCACATGGTGGTAGCCCTGCTCGGTGTCCTTAAAGCAGGCGGAGCTTACGTGCCGCTCGACCCAACCTACCCGGCAGAACGGCTCGCCTTCATGATCGGAGATTCCGGGTTGCGTGTTTTGATGACCGACCAGCCGTGGTATCAGAAGTTCAGCAAACAAGTCGAGAAAGTCATCGGTATCGGCAAGGATTGGTCGGCCTTTTCTCAGGAGAGCCGGGAAAACCCTCCCACCAAGGCTCGACCAGAAAATCTGGCATACGTGATCTACACCTCGGGTTCGACGGGTGTACCCAAAGGAGTACAGGTTCAGCACGGCTCGCTCGTCAACTTGCTAACGTCCATGCGGGCGCGCCCGGGACTCGCAGAGACAGATTCTCTGCTGGCCGTCACGACAATATCGTTCGATATCGCCGCCCTCGAGCTTTACCTGCCTTTGATGGTGGGCGCTCGCTGTGTACTCGCCAGTCGCGAAGACTCGAGCGACGGGCGACGATTGTCGCGCATGCTGGACGATTTCCAGATCACGGTTATGCAAGCCACCCCGTCGACTTGGAAGCTGTTGCTTGAATCCGGATGGCCGGGAAAAGCCGACCTAAGAATTCTATGCGGCGGCGAAGCTATGTCCCAAGAACTGGCGGTGCAACTGATCCGCAAAGCACACTCTCTTTGGAACATGTACGGCCCGACAGAAACAACCGTGTGGTCCAGCGTGTATCACGTCACGTCGCCGGCAAGTCCAATCTCCATTGGCCAGCCCATCGCGAACACCCAAATGTACGTGCTTGACCGCAACTGTCGCCCGCTCCCCGCGGGTGTGATTGGGGAACTTTACATAGGCGGTGACGGTCTGGCGCGGGGCTACTTGAACCATCCCGAGTCGAATGCTCAAAAATTCATTGCCAATCCATTCAGCAACGAAACCAGCGCCCGGCTCTATAGGACGGGAGACCTGGCCCGCTATCGCACGGATGGAAATATTGAATGCCTCTGGCGGATAGACCACCAGGTTAAGATTCGCGGGTTCCGGATCGATTTGATGGAGATCGAGACCGTCTTACGTGGGCTTCCTTCTGTTCGCGATGTCTGCGTCATGGTTCGCGAAGATAGCCCGGGTGAGCGTCGCCTGGTGGCTTACCTCATACAAGCAAAGGAACTGCGCTCTTCGCTCAGCGAATTGCGCAGCTCGCTGAAAATAAAATTACCGGGCTACATGGTTCCCATCCTTGTCGAACTGGAGAGCTTCCCGTTGATGCCGAATGGCAAGCTCGACCGGCGTGCGATTCCTCCGCCAGAGCAGGTTGAGCGGGGTGACGAACAACCACACCAAGAAGTTCGAGGTCCCATGGAAGAGCTATTGGCAAGCATTTGGACTGACATACTCAAAGTGCCGAGTGTGAGCGTCTACGACAACTTTATTGATTTAGGAGGCCACTCGTTGCAAGCCACACAAGTGGTTGCCAAGCTAGAGAAAGAGCTGGGTTTGCGTATTAAACCCAGCGAACTCGCATTTCAGAGTCTTGGACAGCTTGCCGCGAGTTGCAAAGCGCGCTTGCACTGACCATGAATCCCGCTGAGAACATAGTGCCTTTCCATTTCGGTTCGCCCGGTAAACCGCTTTTCGGGTGTTACCACCGGCCAGCACCAGAACGAGTGAGGAAGTGCGCAGTCGTCGTTTGCCAGCCGGTAGGACATGAGTATGTCAATTGTCACCGCGCCCTCCGTCAGCTTGCCTCGCGTCTGTGTGACGTGGGGTTCCCGGTCTTGCGCTTCGACTATTACGGCTGCGGCGACTCCTCCGGCAGCGCCGAAGAGGGCAGAGTTTCTCAATGGCTCGAAGATACCTCATTGGCCATTTCCGAAGTGAGGCGCAGGGCTGGCCTGGACCAAGTCTGCTTGGTTGGGCTCCGATTGGGCGGAGCTCTCGCAATGATTGCCGCTGAGCACAGCGATCTTGAAAGCATGATTCTCTGGGATCCCGTCGTGAGCGGAAAGGACTACCTGGAAGGCTTACTGCAGCTGCAAAGAGAAATGCTCCGTTTCCGCCACAAACCGAGCCAGGGCTGGAAATCCAAAGGGCCCAGCGAAGTTCTCGGTTTCGCCTTGCCTCCCCTAATCTGCGCCGAACTGGAGAAAATTCGTCTCCTGGAAATTGCTCGGAAGCCTGCGAAAAACATGCTGGTCGTCCAAACTGAGCACACGGCAGCCGGCTTGAGGAGTCATCTGCAGCAAACCGGGACACAACTGGAGTTTCAACGCCTGGAAGCGCCGCAGATTTGGAGGCCAACTGCGGACGGCAGCTTGCTGGTACCGGGTCTGGTATTGCAATCGTTGGTTTCGTGGACTTCGAGAACCCACCCATGAAAGAGGAAGCTGTTCTGTTTGGGGAATCGCGATCCCTAGTAGGGATGGTGACCGACCCTCTCGACGAGAACGGCAGTCGCCATAAGACTGCCGTGATACTCCTCAATCCAGGCATTGTGCACCGGGTCGGACCTGGCCGTATTTATGTGAAGATAGCGCGAGCTTTGGCGTCCATCGGTTTCGCGGTTCTTCGATTTGATTTTTCCGGCATTGGCGACAGCAGCGTGCGCCGCGACCATCTGCAGTTCGATAAAAGCGCGGTTCTGGAAGCACAAGAGGCCATGGATTGGCTCAGCGCGGCCAGGGGTATCAACCAATTCATTCTCTTGGGTGGCTGCTCTGGAGCAACGATCGCCTTGCAAACGGCCTGCTGCGACCTAAGAGTTGTTGGCGCAGTCTTGATGAATTTTCCTCTGGCCGAGGACGAGGAAAGCGATGAAAACCAGAACGGCACAAATCGCACAGCCGGTTACTATTACTGGAATTTCGCGCTGTTTGATTTACAGAGCTGGCGCAAGCTGCTTACAGGCAAAGCTGATTACTTGAGCCTAATTCGAGTCTTAACAAATCAGGCCAAGAGCAAGTTTGCTTTCAGCAAAAGAATCTCGCGCGAGGCAACAGAGTTCCAAGCACAATTGAGGCAGTTGGCTGAACGGGACATTCAACTAACGTTTGTGTACTCGCAGGGGGATCCATCCGTTGATGATCTACAGGAAGCCGGCCGAAATGAACTGAAGCGCTTGCGCACCCTGGGCAGAATGACGCTTAACGTAATTCCGCGATCCGATCATACGTTTAGTTCGCTGCATGACCACGAGCGGCTCTTGCAAGTAATTCTCGGCCGACTCAGCAGTATGTCCCCCGTCAGGAAACCAGCTTACGTCCCCGAAGAAGCCCCGATTTCGCGTCCGGCATGAGATCTTCCAGGCATTCGACAGAGGAGAAAAAACGGGACCGTCGCATGTTGCCGTCACGCAACTGATGTCCCAAAGAAAGCAAATACATGAAGTGGGGCAAAAAGTTGCGGAAGAAGATTGCCTTTTTTGGTCATTTTGGGATGGGGAATTTCGGCAACGAAAGCACTCTCCAGGCGATCATTTACCATCTTCGTCGTTTCGCACCGGACGCTCAGCTTAGCTGCATTGCGACCGGCCCGCAAGATGCTGCGGCAATTCATCATATCGAAGCTACGCCAATTTCAGAGACGTTCTTCAAATCCCGGGAATTCCGAAATCCGCTGGCAAGATTGATTCGGAAATTGACTGTCGGAATCACAAGCGAGGTTTATCGTTGGGCTAAAGGCATTGCAACGCTCTGGCATGCTGACATGCTTATCGTACCGGGAACTGGCTTGTTGACGGATGTGTACGGCCTGTTGAATTGGGGGCCCTATAATCTATTCAGATGGTCTTTAACCGCAAAATTGTGCCGATGCAAGTTGCTATTTGTGAGCGTGGGAGCTGGGCCCATTTATGGTTCGTTCGCAAAATGGTTGGTTAAATCGTCCCTTTCCTTGGCCGACTTTCGATCTTATCGGGACAGTCCCAGCGCCCAGTACCTTGAGAACATTGGCTTTCGGATGATAAGTGACCGCGTATATCCAGATTTAGCGTTCAGCCTTCCCGACCACGCGATCTCGCCTCAGCTCCCTCGGAATCGCTGCAAACCTGTTATCGGACTTGGTCTGATGCCCTACGCAGGAAGGTACAGCGCCGCTAATCCAAGGAACGAGACCTATGTGGCTTATCTGGAGAACTTAGCCAAGGTCGTAAAATGGTTGGTCGCCCGGCAATATGGCGTAAGCCTGCTCATCGGAAACTCTCTGGACACGCCTGTGACGCAAGAGTTTAGAAGCTTGCTTCAGAAACACCTGTCTGATGTCACCAAAGGACACATTGCCGATGAACCTCAGTTCTGCGGTGAGGATCTGTTGTTACAGCTTGCAGCAACTGATCTGGTCGTGGCGACTCGCTATCACAATGTCATCATGGCCTTGCTGAACAACAAGCCGGTCATAGCTATTTCACACCATCCGAAGTGTGATTCCCTGATGAGGGCGATGGGTTTATCAGAGTACTGCCTGGATATTCACACGCTCAGCGCAGACAACGTGATCACGAAGATCCGTCACCTCGAAAAAAATGCAAGCGCGCTGAAGTCTTCGATTAAGAAGAAAAATGAAGAGTTTCGTAAGGCTTTGGATGAGCAATATGCATTGATCTTCGGCAACATCCTTCTTGGAACTCCAAACCAGGAAATGGACGAGGCTGTTCTGCACTTCCTTCCTACCGAATGTAGCGCTGTTTCGCAAAATCCCCCTTCCTAAGAGCATTGCGATCCAATAAAAAGAAAGCTCTTTTCAGCCCGTTATTCACTCCCTATGGGTCAAACCGTTCTCGCTAGAATGTCCCAGTCGAGCTTCCTTCGGAAGTACCTGGGGCGCCCGTATCTGCTTGCGAGCATATGGATTTGGAGGCATCTGCCCACATCCTTGACCTCGTGGAGTCCCGCGCGCGCGTTTGGCGCTCATCTGCATGGCCTAGTTCAGCTACGAGCGACTAGGAGCCAATCTGTGGGTACTTTCTTCTTTCGAAATCGCCCCGAACTCGAGTTGCTGATTCGCTTACTAGGTCAAAAGGGCCACGGCTCTATGCTCGACATTACCGTTCTTGCGTGTAGCAAGGGGGCCGAGGTTTATTCCATTTCCTATGCAATCCGATGCTCACGGCCGGATTTAAGGGTCAGGCTGCATGCTTTGGATATCGACACGGACATTCTGGAATTCGCGGAAGCGGGGGTCTATTCCCTCAAAGCCACTAACGGCTCGCAGGGCTTCAATTCCATCGGGTCACTCGACAATATGGCCGCCAAGACATTTAGGGATCAGAAAACGTCGATCTTCGAACGAATGTCCCCAAAGGAAATCGAGGCAATGTTCGACTCGGAAGGAGAACTCGTAAAAGTCAAGCCGTGCTTTGGGGAAGGGATCGTTTGGCAAGTCGGGGACGCACGGGATCCTAAGTTGGTTAACGTTGTGGGCGTTCAGGACATCGTCTTCGCGAATCGGTTCCTGTGTCATATGCCCCCCCAGGAGGCAGAAGCATGCTTGCTCAATCTCGCGCGACTGGTCAAGCCAGGCGGCTACGTCTTTGTTACTGGAGTAGACCTAAGCATACGTAGCAAAGTCGCGCGCGAGCTCGGGTGGAGACCGGTGACCGAGCTGGTCGAGGAAATCCACGAAGGGGATTCTTCGCTGCGACGTGGCTGGCCGTTGGAATACTGGGGTTTGGAGCCGTTCAACCAAGGCCGTAGCGATTCGAAGGTGCGCTATGCCTCGGTCTTCCAGTGCGGCGTGTTCTGAGAGGGTGCTCCTGAGTCTGATCGAAGGTTGATGCTGCGCAGAGGGTGGTGCAGCGGAGCAGATGGAGCGTCATCGCCGCACGGCGCTGCGAATCGGCAAGGTGCACACTTCGGCCAGATGCACGAGGGCATCCAGCAGATCGGACGCCCAGCCAAGTGACATGAACGGCCGCGCCACTGAGGCGCTTGCCGGTGCGGCTCACCAGCAGCTTGAGCCACCGGCCCCTACGATCCAATCGTGCTTGCGTGAGGCTAACGACTCCTGGTTGACTCCTCTGGCCCGATACTCCTCCATATACGCGTCGACCAACCGCTCCGATCGCCTCATCGTCACCCTCCCAAACGCTTCCGGCAGGCGAGCGTGAGTTCGCCTGCCGGACGTTACAGAAATAAACAGTAAGACCTCCAATATGACTTCCTTGGAGGTCGCGGTGAGCCCTGAACCGACCAAAAGATTGTTATTACAAGCGATTATGCAAGGCAAAGCCTGCCCACTACAGTTTGCAAAACGAACGGTCGCAGCATTCAATGACGTCCGGCTGTCACTCGCGCCGCTGCTAAGTCAAGTACCAGAGTCGGACGGTTTTACCGCTAATGCCGCCTTTTGCCGCCTAGTATTCCTGCAACCTCCTACAGATCAAAGGGATGTGGCGGAAGCGTGTGGGAGTCGAAAACATTTCCGACTGGAATTTCAAGGGCTTAGAAGAAATGCTGAGGAACGCTAAGTTATTGAAAAAGAACAATAAGGAATTCTACGGAATCCTTATTGGTCCCTCAATGGTCCCTCGTATCTCAGGCTATCTGAAATTCTTTCGGCATGGGTTTTTCACCCACCCGCCTAGCTACAAAGTCGGCTTCGGACCCCAAATTTAGCGGCGCGGATGGCAAGCCGACAGCGAGCGAAGCGCCACTCAAGGTCAGCGGATTGAAATATATATGACTGACGCAAGCCGTATTGGAACAGGACCGTCGAGCCGTCGTTGAGCGTAATGGTGTAGATTTACGAGCTGCCCGCCGCTATGTATTGCCGTAGTGATGTTTAAGATCCATTCCCATCCCATGGGTCCAGCCTCAACTCCGGTAAGCGCTGTTAATTCGCAGCCGCCCGGTCAATTTCTCTAGTCTTAGGGTTCTTGAATCTACTTTGCAAGAGGGTCCGGGCGAAGCTGAAAGTGCAGGACCTTGCTGGTCGTCCCTTTCCCACCTTCTGCGTGAAACGGTGTGCGAGTACCGTACGTGGCCCAGAGCCCTTTTCCCTTCCAGCCTGCTTTTGTGTCGTCAATCCGTCCGTCCATGCCCTTCGCATAAAATCCCATCGGATAAGGCACGCGCAGCACAACAAACTTACCAGTTTCGGGCAAGAGCGCGAGCAACGCTTCATTCCCATTGCCAGTGGCAATCGGCACGTTTTTGCCTAGCCCAAACGTGTCGAACTGATCCACCCAATCGTAGTAACTCGCCTCAGCACTCCCCGACTCGCTCACTCCTTTCAACTGCGGCCCTGGCAATTGATAAAGAGTCCAGCCCTCAGGGCAGTGTTGTCCGGTCGCCGTTGGACCGTTGAGCGGGCCCTTGCACTTTCGCCGGTCGAAGCTTGCCAAGTGTCCGCTTGCGATAACTGTCCACGCAACGCCATTGCGGTCTATATCCAGGCCTCGCGGCGAAAATCCATGAACAGCGGCATTTGGGCTATTCCATGGCAATTCGTAGATTTCAGCCAAGGCAGTTGCGGGAGGATTCGAACCAGGATTGAGACGAACCACTGCGCCGGGGAAACCCAACACCGTACCCCAAATTGACCCGTCTGTTGGACTTACGGTAACGCCGTAGAAAGCGGCGTTGATACGTTTGTCTTTAGTTGGATCGACAGGCTTATCAGGCTCTACATACTCATCGCGCTTTCCGTTGCCGTTGGTGTCGAGAATGAGCGCAGTCCAGCCTTGCGACTTCTCTTCATCATGAGTCTCGTCGAACATCTTCGTGTTCAGCCATCCAACTGCTCCTCCCCCGCCACCGCTGCTCGTCCACAAGGTGTTGTTCGCGTCTTCGGCAAACACTAGATGGTGCGTGCCGAAGCACGTGTTCACGAGAGTGACTTGCTGAGTCTTGGGATCATATACAGCAAGTTGGCGGCCGCTACTCTTGAGTGGAAACAGAACCGCCGAAGGATGGTTAGACCCCTCCTTGCAGAAGGCCGGATTGTCGCTGGGGCGAATTCTCTCCGTAATCCAGACTCTGCCCTTTTCATCAAACATCGGATTGTGCACATTAGCCTGACTGTGCCAGATGGCATCGTCGCCCCAATAGGCGGAAGGCGCCACAACCTTGTCATCGGCGCTCGATGGCGTCTTTGGGTCACGAACGGGCAGTTTCACCTGGCTTGCCGCGGAACCAGCCGGATCGAGGACCGGGAGGTAATCCGTGCTAAGCTCCGTAGCTCCATAGATCCGGCCGTTGGCATTGACGGTGGGATTCCGCTTGTCGGTCGCGATCTCGTCATGGAGATATGCTTTAGAGTCGGCCCAATCCCACTCGGTGATAACGACGTTCCGCTCGACACCCTGCGGCCTGGGCGGCGTCGGAGGCAGTTCCCCAGCGGCAACTCGATCCGTCCAATCTGCGAACATTCTCAATGCGCGCTCCGGACCAAGCTGACCAAGTCCGTTGATCATGTTATTCCCCGCTTGCCCGGACAGCAGGCGGCGCGACCATGCTGCCACTGTGGAATCGAAGCGTCCCAGGCTATTAGGAATTTCCCGAGTCGCCTTGTCGCCCATTTGATGGCACGACCAGCAACTATCCGTTTTCAGCAAGTGCAGCCATTGGCCCTGGCTTTTCATGTCTTCTGGAATGCCGTTGCCATTGTGCCCCGTGCCGGGAAACTCTTCTTTCCCGGGCACGTGCAGCAAGGAAAACCAATAGATGCCCGGATAGTATTCGGCCGCGGCTCGCGCATTCGGCGCAAGCACCGCTTCCAAGTTCAGCAGCTTGCCGGGCACGACCTGAACCGGTTGCGAATCCACGAGTCCATAGCCACGCACCCACACTTTGTAATCCGCCTTCGGAAGCTGCGGCAGCAGATACCTGCCGCGATCATCCGTCACGACGATCTTCACAAATTTTGTAGGAAGCACCGTCGTCTCGGCGATGACCCAGACCCCGGCTTCAGGCCCTTTCGAGCTTGCGACCAATCCGCCGATGTCGTCGTTTCCGATCTTAATTGCTTCGGAGCCGTTTCCATAGACAGGCTGAACGCTCACCAGTCCGCTGCCGTAGCAGAGCAGGCCTGCCGCGGCCAGCACGAACCCGTAGAAAATTCTCTTTGTCATTTTATTTGAACCTCCCGCGGATGGAATGACGGCGACATCGTTAGTCATTGGGGGGATTGTCTGGGAGATGAAATGCACTCGAATCCTAAGCACAACGAACTGGGTTGTCAATTGAGCGTAGCCTGCTCCCTGCTAGTACTCACTCCGGTAATGCCGTTAAGGAGTTGAGCCTCAACCGTGGTATAAATCGCCCATAGAGAGTTCTCGGCAAATGTTTAATCGTCTTCTTTGGCTCTGCGTTAGTTTTGTTTCTTGGTGCCCACCCATTTGCCATGCTCAGTACCAGATTATTGAGATTGAAAAAGTGCAGTTGGCCACCTCGCTCGCTGCTGTGGTGACCGACATCACAGGTTCTCCTATGCCGGGCGTCTTGGTTGAAGAGTTTAGCTCGGATTGGAAACAATCACTGCGCTCGACAGAGACCGACGCGAAGGGTCGATTCACCCTCGCCCCCGTGAAGGGCCGCGATGTCTACTATCTGCAACTCAGAATAGATGGATTCGACCCTCTTCGTGTTCGTATGAAGATAGACCCGAAGCAAGGCAAGAATCTTCGGCTTAAGCTGGAAATCGCAACATAGTCAACGGCGCTGGCCGAGGCGTGGTGTGCTGATCATCGGAACTCCCGAAAAACGATTACAGATGAACAGATTAGGAGAGTGTTGCATCGACCGTTTGAACCGGCACCGCAAACCGGTAATTCCTTGTGCCAAGTCTTCGGCGATTAGGCCAGGGGTTGCCGAAATTGATCGCGCGGTGGGCGTTTGATCTGGCCCGGGCGTTGCCAGTTGCACTACAATTTTGAGCAAGGGCTTCAATTTAGCTCCCCGAAGCATGGATTATTCGGTTGACATTCGCACTTGCAGAACGGCTGCCGAGGTCCTGCAAACCATTTCCACAGCAACCGAACGGGAAAGCCTTCCGTTTGTCTCGACCTCTACCCGCATGCAGACAGACAAATCCTTTGTTGCAAGTGTATCCGGAAACAAATTTCGCATTTGGAGAGTCCCTTCCGCGAGAGGCCATGGGACTCATAATCGCTATCTGCGAGGCGAGGTCCGCGACAACCAGACTGAGCGACAGATCGTAGGCTCGTTCGCCGTACATCCAACTAATGTAGTCCGTGCCTTCATTCCATTCGTCATGGCAGCGCTCGCTTGGTGGTTGGGAATCCGAAGCATAGGGGTATGGATTTTCATCGCGGCCTGCTTTGCGATGGGACTCATTATGATTGTTACCGTGATCGGCCCTCGGCCTGCCGAAGAAGCGGAAGTCAGCGAGTTTTTGCGGGGCCTCTTTGGGGGAGGCCACCGAAGGGAGGCAGGAATGCATCCTTGATAGTTCGTAAAAGAACAACACCCTTGGTAATTTCGCCTGATCTTTCAAGTCAACCGCTCGAAGTGTGCCCCGACGTCCGCAAAGGCATCCGTTT